>JAEEGK010031151.1_pt1 | contig 10528 bp, 11 predicted proteins | sample 8958771 | NCBI WGS metagenome assembly JAEEGK01 (sample SAMN16246547, study PRJNA631951) | gut metagenome | biome: gut microbiome; feature: rumen; material: SC-attached | host: Bos | place: Iran: Karaj | collected 2018-10 | reverse complement strand
GATGAAGAGAGTGGCGAGGTGGAGGGCTTTGTCGGTGGTGCCGCTGACGCCGAACGACCACTCCAGGTTGTCCTCATCCAGTTGCTCGAAGCGTTTGCCTTCGGGGAGGAGGCTCCGGTTGGCGATGCGTGGGCCAAGGGTGTCGTCCTGTCCGCGGAGGAAGCGCTTGACGGGCTCTATCAGCCGTGCCTGCTCGTGGCGACCGATGCTCTCCAGAAACCCGCGTGACAGCACCCGGTCGGCCACCTCGATGCCGAGGTCCATCTGCCGCACCTCATGTCCCTGCGCAGTGTAGTACCCTTTGAGATAGGCGGTGGCAGGGTAGGGGGTGTTGAGCTGCGTGAGCGGCGGGGTGAGGAGCAGGATGCGCATAAAGGGAGAGATGGTCAGAATCTGAAGTTGAGACCGGAACTGAGGGTGAAGAAGTCGTAGGTGAAGTTGTTGCTTTCAGAATTCTCGTTGAGCATATTGCTCAGCCAGGCATAGCCCAAGCGCAAGGTGAACATGACATGTTCGCCGCCGAGGCGCATCTGCAGCTGCGGTTCAAGCAGCAGGTTAGCGGTGTTGTAGCTTCTGAAGCGGTCGGGATCTTCGGTGCCGTCGGTCTTGAAGCGGTGGTACTCGTATTTGGGTTGGAGTACGCCTGATTTGAGGCCGAAGCCTATCTCGAAGGGGCCCAGATGACGCCAGCCGAAGTTGACTTGAGCGAAGGGGAGCAGGAAGTTGCCTTTGTACGTGTAATAGGACGCCGATGTGTCGTTTTGGCTCGAGTAACCAGCGCCGCCGTAGCCCATGCCGATATAGCCTTCAAGGATGCCTTTCTCGCCGACATGAAGATAGGCGCCGGGGGCGGCTTGCAGGTAATAGTTGTCTTTTCCACCGTAGTTGGTGTGGACTTGTCCGGAGAGCCAGTTGTTGAAGCCGTGGCTGGCGGTGAGGTTGAGGGAGACTGCGTCGGGGAGGAGCCAGAAACTGAGTCCGGCAGAAGCATCGATACGGGTTTCGTTGGGTTGCTCGATGAGGGGAATGTCGACTGCCTGGGGGTGGTAGATGCTGCATGAGGCGGCCAGTGCGGCCAGCATCAGGAAGGGGGTGAGCTTTTTCATGACGTTGTGTTTTTGTGTTCTTTCGATGTGCAAAGATACACAAAAAAAATGAAGTATGCGTGGGTGTGGATATTTTTTATCGGCGGAATGTTTTTTTTTCGTATTTTTGCAGCATGAAAAAGATGCTTTTTACAGGCCGGATGAAGATGGCCGATATGATAACCGAGAATTACGACTTGATACTGATGCTGCCGCGTTTCGGCATTCCTCTGGGATTTGGTGAAAAAAGCGTGAAGGAGGTGTGCCGCGAGTGCGGGGTGGACGAAAATTTCTTCCTGACGGTGTGCAATATCTACAGCTTCGACGACTACAGGCCGGACGGAGAGGAAGTCTCGGGTATCGATAAGGGGATGGTGGTGGCTCATCTGCAAGCGAGTCACCGCTACTATATAGAGGAGCGCTTGCCGCATCTGGAGCACCATTTGGAGCACATCACAGAGGGCGTGGGTGAGCAATCGGCGGCGATACTGAGGAAGTATTTTGCCGACTATCGTCGCGAGGTGCGCGAGCATGTGCGCCATGAGGAGAAGAGTCTGTCAGAGTTGGCAGAGGCTAGAAGTCAGCAGTCAGTGGTCAATGAGCATTACAGACGCAGCCATGATAATATCAAGGACAAGTTGTCGGACTTGACACAGATTATACTGAAGTATATTCCGGGTGAGCGGTTGAACGAGGAGATGATGGAACTGGTGTTCGATATCATGCAGTTGAGCCGCGATTTGGAGAAACATGCGCTGATAGAGGAGTTGCTGCTGGTGCCGGAGGAGGATTGCAGTTTGAGCGATCGTGAGCAAGAGGTGCTGGAACTTGTGGCACAGGGCCTTTCGAGCAAAGAGATAAGTGTACGGTTGAAGATTGCCGTAAACACGGTGAACACACACCGCAAGAGCATTACGAAGAAGACGGGCATCAAGAGTGTGGCGGGCCTGGCGGTTTACGCTATGTTAAAGAAGAATTGAATATGAAAGCACTGAAGACTATAAGAATTATTTTGGCGGCGGTGATGCTTTTGGGCATCACGGCGTTGCTGTTGGACGCCACGGGTGTGTTGCGTCACTGGCTGGGCTGGATGCCCAAGGTGCAGTTGCTACCGGCGGTGCTGGCGTTGAACTTTGTAGTGGTAGTAGTCATCCTGGCAGTTACCTTCCTTGTGGGCCGCGTGTATTGTTCGGTGGTGTGTCCACTGGGTGTTATGCAGGACCTCTTTACCTGGCTGCACAAAATTGTCTTTGGAAAGAAACACACGTTCCAATATAGCAAGCCAGCCAATGGGTTGCGCTACACGGTGCTGGTGCTTTTTGTGCTATGTATGCTGTTGGGGATGGGAAGCATTGCAACCCTTATCGCCCCCTATGGTGCTTTCGCACGCATTGTGACGGGTATCCACAGGTCGGGACCGGCGTTGTGGGTGGCTATCGCAACGTTGGCGGTCGTGGGGGCAGTGAGTTTCCTTATGGGCCGTATATGGTGCAATTCGTTCTGCCCTGTGGGTTCGCTGCTGAGCCTGGTGAGCAGATACAGCCTTCTCGGTATCCGCATCGACACTAACAAATGCGTGGGCTGCCGCAAATGCGAGCATAAATGCAAAGCCATGTGCATCGATATAGACAGCATGACGGTGGATATGTCGCGCTGCGTGGACTGCTTCGACTGTCTGGGAGAGTGCAAGGCCGGGGCAATTAAGATTGGCCCTAAGGACTCTAAGGGCTTTAAGGACTCAAAAGACCTTAAAGACTCCAGCCGCCGCAAGTTCGTGGCGGGCACCGTTGCCGTGGGCGCCACCATGGCGGTGCAAGCACAGGAGCAGAAGATGGACGGCGGCTTAGCGGCCATCGCCCATAAGCAGGTGCCGGAACGCAAAACACCGCTGAAGCCTTTCGGCGCCCGGAGCCTGTCCAATTTCAGCAACCGCTGTGTGGGCTGCCAGCTGTGCGTGAGCCAGTGCCCCGAGAAGGTGCTGCGGCCCTCGACGAAGCTGACGAGCCTGATGCAGCCGGAGATGAACTACACTGACGGCTACTGCCGCTTAGCCTGCACACGTTGCAGCGAGGTATGCCCCACAGGTGCTATACTGCCTGTAACGAAGGAGGATAAGACAAACATCTCGATTGGCACTGCCATAGTCCTCAAGGACAACTGTATTGGATGCGGCACCTGCGCGCGCCACTGCCCGTCGGAAGCCATTTTGATGGTCGACGGCAAGCCGGCCGTGAACGAGGCTCGCTGTATAGGTTGCGGCGCCTGCGAGTACTACTGCCCGGCTCGCCCCGTGACAGCCATCTACGTTGAAGGGAAACAAATACACACAGAAATATGAGCAATAAATTCACTGAAGCAATCAAGTATGTCGGCACCTTCAAGTTCTGGAAGGAGCTAGTTATAATGACTCTGGGTATGATGGTATGCGCTGCCGCTGTCTACTATTTCCTGGTGCCCAGCAAGTTAATTATCGGCACCATCTCGGGTCTCTCCATTGTGCTGAGCAGCATTTTCGCCAGCATCGGCATCAACATCACGGTGGGTACCCTCGTCACCATTATCAACATCATCCTGCTGATACTCGCCTTCCTGCTTATCGACCGCGAGTTCGGCTTCAAGACTGTCTATACGGCCCTTATTCTCGGTCCGATGATTGACCTGTGGGACAAGATTTTCCCGTGGCAGAACATCGCCAATGAGAATCTGATGACTGGCGCCCCGTCGGTGATGGGCGACCCGTGGCTCGACCTCTGCTGCTTCGTGCTGCTGCTGTCGGCCTCACAGGCCCTGATGTTCAGCATCAACGCCTCGACCGGCGGCCTGGATATCCTAGCCAAGATAGTGAACAAATACCTGCACTTCGACATCGGCGCCTCGGTGTCGGTGGCCGGCGCCGTCATCTGCTGCACGGCCTTCTTCATCAACCCCTTCCGCATGGTCATCATCGGCCTCATCGGCACCTGGATCAACGGCTTGGTGGTCGACTACTTCACCGCCTCGCTCAACCGCCGCAAGAGAGTGTGCATCGTGTCGAAAGACTACGAGCGCATACGCCACTACATCACTGACAAGCTGCACCGCGGCTGCACCCTCTACGAGGTTATCGGCGGCTACTCGGGCGAGAAGAGCATCGAACTCGAGGTGCTGCTCAACAAGGACGACTTCAGCAGCCTGATGGCCTGGATGAAGCAGGAACAGATCAACGCCTTCACCACTGCCAACAACGTCAGCGAGGTGTATGGCCTGTGGTTCAGCGCCAAGAAGCGCAAAGAGCTTGAAGAGCAGATGAACAAGAGATAATCAAGAACGGCGAATTAGACGAATTTGGCGAAGGCTACGTATGTCAATTCGAGTAATTGGCCAAAATCGTCAGAGATATATTCGTTTAATTCGCATAATTCGCCGTTAAAATAAAACTTATGGACAGAAGAACGTTTTTGAAAGGACTGGCCGGTGGCGTGGCTGCGGGAGCTGCGTTGGCCGTGGGGTGCGACAACCCCAACGCCGTGAAGAGCGAAGGCTTTGCCGCTGGCGAGGTGCCGGAAGGGCAGATGACCTACCGCACCGACAAGCATGGGCAGCAGGTGAGCCTGCTGGGCTTCGGCATGATGCGTCTGCCCGTGGAGGGCGGCGGCAGCCTGCGCGACAACCCCGATGCCAAGCTCGACCAGGAGCTCATCAACCGCATGGTGGACTACGCCATGGAGCACGGTGTGAACTACTACGACACCGCCCCCGTCTACATGCGCGGCATGTCGGAGACTGCCACGGGCATAGCCCTGAACCGCCATCCGCGGGACAAGTGGCTCGTGGCCACCAAGCTCTCGAACTTCCGCATCTGGACCCGCGAGGCCAGCATGAAGATGTACGAGGAGAGCTTCCAGAAGCTCGGCGTGGACTACATCGACTACTACCTGCTGCACTCGTTCGGCGGCGTGGACAAAGACGGCAAGAGCAACTTCGAGATGCGCTTCGTCGACAACGGCATGCTCGACTTCCTGATGGAAGAGCGCGAGAAAGGTCGCATACGTAACCTCGGGTGGTCATTCCACGGCGAACAGAGCGAGTTCGACAAGGTGGTGGCGCTTCACGACAAGTACCACTGGGACTTTGCCCAGATTCAAATGAATTATGTCGACTGGCACTATGCCCACGAGATAGAGCCCGAGAACGTCAATGCAGAACACCTATACACAGAGCTCGACAAGCGCGAGATACCGATAGTCATCATGGAACCGCTGCTCGGCGGCCGACTGGCGACACTCAACGACGCCATGGCCAAACAGCTCAAGGCCAGCGAGCCTGACCGAAGCCTTGCGTCGTGGGCGTTTCGCTACCTCGGCATGTTCCCACGCATCATGACGTCGCTCAGCGGCATGAGCGCCATGGAGCACGTGGAGGACAACGTGCGCAGCCATTGCCCCGTACAGCCCCTCAGCGAGGCCCAGATGCAGCTGTTGGAGCGTGTGGCCGACGAGTTTGCACACTTCCCCGCTGTCCCATGCACCTCGTGCCAGTATTGCATGCCCTGCCCATACGGGTTGGATATACCAGGCATCTTTGCATTCTACAACAAGAGCCTCATGGAGGGCAACATAGCCACGGAAGGCACCGTGGAACAGCGCGAATACCGTCGTGCCCGCCGCGCTTTCCTCACCACCTACGACAAGAGCATCGAGCGGCTCCGCCAGGCCGACCACTGCATCGGCTGCGGCGAATGCCTCACACACTGCCCACAGCACATAGCCATCCCCGACAAGATGCGCATGATAGAAGATTATACAAACAAACTTAAAGATTCAATAGTATGAGAGGCTGGGAAATAATTATCATTGCCGTTTTAGTGCTCTTACTGTTTGGGGGAAAGAAGATTCCCGAACTTATGAAAGGCCTCGGCAAAGGCGTCAAAAGTTTCAAGGACGGCGTCAGCGGCGTTGACGAAGAGAAAAACGACGAGAAGAAAAGCGAGTGACCTTTTGGGAACACCTTGACGAACTGCGACGCCGACTATGGTATGTGCTGCTGGCAGCCATTGTTGCGGCGATGGCATGTTTCTATTTCAAGGAACAGCTCTTCGCCGTGGTGATGTACCCCAAACCTTCGGATATGAAGCTCATCAACGTGGAGCTGACGCAGCAGTTCCTCATACACATGCGCGTGGCTCTCTGGTGCGGTATGCTCGTCGTGTCACCTTACATCCTGTACCAACTGTTCTCCTTTGTGGCACCGGGACTCTACAGAACAGAGCGAAAGCTGGCGCTGCGCGCCGTAGGCGGCGGATACGTGCTGTTCATGGCAGGTGTGGCACTCAACTACTTCATCATCTTCCCCTTCACCGTGCGCTTCCTCGGAGGCTACCAGGTGAGTGAGGAGGTGGCCAACGCCATCACCCTCAGCAGCTATATCTCCGTGCTGGGGGTCTTGAGCCTGCTTATTGGCATCATCTTTGAACTGCCTGTGGTGTGCTGGCTGCTAGCCCAAATAGGCGTGCTCAAGGCCGACTTCATGAAGAAGTATCGCCGACATGCCATCGTCGTCATTGTCACCATAGGCGCCATAATCACTCCAACGGGCGACCCCTTCACCCTCGCACTCGTCAGCGTGCCGATATATCTGCTCTGGGAACTGAGCATATTGATAGTAAAACATACAGAACGATGAAACAAATTACCATTGCCATGCTTGTCGTCGCCCTGCTTGCGGCCTGCCAACCTCAGACCAGCGACACCGCTTGCAACGACTGCGCCCAAGCCCTGATAACCTACACGGAGCAGTATCCGGAAGCGGAGCCCACCGACCTATACAAGCTAGTCTTCCAAGACCTCTACGGCCCCGGACACCTGCTCACCGACTCCACCGCAGCCCTGCGCTACATCGTCGCAGAGCTCAAAACAATGGACAGCCTCAGATCCATGCCTCTTTACGAATACACTCTGTGCGACAGCCACTTTGTGCGCGTAAACCTCAACCTCGTACAGAGCGGCGTCATCACCGCAGAACAACTGGCCGACGCCATGGTGCGCAGCGCCGAAGGTATGCCTACACCTGACAAAAAGTATGTGGTCAGCCACAGCGCCGCTTTCCGCGAGGCCTACCACCCGCACTACCGCATCGTACGACGCGATATCTTTGAACAGGAAATATTGCCTTTAATACCATGATAGACAAACTTTACAACGCATACCTCGCAAGCCGCCGCGTGACCACAGACTCACGTGCAATCACTCCGGGCTGTATTTTCTTCGCCTTCCGCGGCACCACCTTCGACGGCAACGCCTTCGCGCCTCAAGCCCTTGAACAAGGCGCCGCACTATGCGTCATCAGCGACGAGAAATACAAAGTCGACGACCGATGCATCGTGGTACCCGACGTGCTCTGCACGCTGCAGGAGTTGGCACGCGAACACCGTCGCCATCTGACGATACCCGTCATTGGCATCACCGGCACAAACGGCAAGACAACCACCAAGGAACTCGTACATGCCGTTCTTGCAAAACGCTATAAAACCTCGGCAACAGCAGGTAACTTCAACAACCACCTCGGCGTGCCGTTAACACTTTTAGCCATCCCCGCCGACGCACAGATAGCCATCGTAGAGATGGGCGCCAACCACCCGGGAGAGATAGCCGATTTGTGCAGTATCGCCGACCCCGACTGCGGTCTCATCACCAACGTAGGCCGCGCCCACCTCGAGGGATTCGGAAGCTTTGAAGGGGTGATACGTACCAAGACAGAACTATACCGACACCTTGCAGCAAAAAACGGACTCGTCTTCGTCAATGCCAACAACGAGCACCTGATGCCGATAGCAAAAGACATTGACCATCACATAACATACGGCAGCTCGGCAGGGGCCTGCATACGTGGGACATACGTAGGCAGCGACCCATACATGCATTTCTACTTTGAGGTGGGTGACAATGTATACAATACACACAGCCACCTCCTAGGCGCCTACAACTTCGACAACGCGATGGCCGCTGTCGCCGTAGGCCTGCACTTCGGCGTAGAACCCTGGGACATCAAGGAAGCCATCGAAGCATACACCCCAGCAAACCAACGCTCACAATGGAAAGAAACTGCTAACAACCACCTATACCTCGACTGCTACAACGCTAACCCTTCTTCGATGGCCGCTGCCCTCAAGGCTTTTGCCGACATCGAGGCGCCACACAAGGCTGCCATCATCGGCGCAATGCGTGAACTCGGCGCCGCCTCTCAAGAAGAACACCAATGCCTCGTCGAAACCCTTGCCTCGTGCAACCTCGACTACTGCCTACTCATAGGCCCAGAATTTAACGGCATCAACCTGACTCCCAGCACGAAACACGTAAACACCACCGAAGAGGCCACCACGTTGCTGAAAGAATGGGCTCCAAAAGGCTATACAATACTCATCAAGGGCTCCAATTCCAACCGGCTGTGGACTCTCGAAGAGTTCCTTTAATTAAAAAAAACAGACACGCAACAAACTGTAAATCAAACCAACACAAGCAGCAAAAGAATTAATATTAAAAAAGTTTTTGCCATATCGGAAAAAAGTAGTACTTTTGCACCCGATTTCAGCGAAAGAAAGCTGACAAAAAGTTCGGGGTGTGGCGCAGTTGGCTAGCGCACTTGCATGGGGTGCAAGGGGTCGAAAGTTCGAGTCTTTTCACCCCGACTTTTTTTTACTCATCAGCATACAAGCGCGCATATACTATAAAAAACAGCATCTTGTAAATGCTGTTTTTTTACATTATACCAAAATACAATACTCAATCTTCCGACGCAGGGTCATGAAGGATGACGACCAGGCGCGAAAGACCTGTGGCCGACGAACATCCAGATGGACCCGCACAGGCATTGTCAAGCAGAAGACTGACGGTGGGCGGAAGGATGCTGTAAAGATACCCCTGAAGGGTTTGCAGGCGGTGGTCGGTGAGATGCCGATTGAAAGCAGCATCATCAGTGATGTCATTAGTGAGAGAGAGAGAGACCTCAATATCTGGATTGTCAGTCAAGAATCGGACAAGCGGCTCAAGCTGGGTTTTGCCATATTCGCTAAGCTCAAGATCCACATTGGGGCCAAAAAGGTCTGAATAATAAATGCGCTGGTCAAGAATCAGTTTATCTATTGCAACATCAAGCCGCTGTTCGGCAATAAGGAAATCATCGTCTGACTTGGCGGTATTTACAGATTCGTATGACACAAAATAGCCGTGCAAAGTAAACGTAAGCTCATAGTATTGTTCACTCTGCAGATAGAGACGATAGAAGCCATCCGAGTCAGTAACTGTTGTACATAAGGGAATGCCATTCTGTGCCGCAGCCACACGGACTCCCTGAAGCGGAGTATCATATTTGTCAAGTGCACGTCCCCAAAGGAGAACACCATCAAGACCACCGGTAAACGAGTAGAGCTGTGAGTCGCTATCACTCTCTACACGTTTTGACACCCAGTAACCATAATTACTGGCAGTGTCGACGGTCATATCATAGTCGTCAGCGTCAGGATTGTTGAGCGGCTCCGGGAGTTTCTGGACACGACAGCGACCAATCTGCAGCATACCGATTGTATCGCCGGTAACACGGTCGGAAATCAGACGTGTAGAATAGATATTGAGGTAAGCATGGTCCGTATCGTGCCCGTTAGATGAAAAGAGGAGACAATCCCTGTAGATAGATGGTGTAACTTCATCGTAATCGGTATTTATACGGTTACCAAGGTTAACCGGACGCGACCAACGGCCATCATCGTAGATAGAGTACCAAAGGTCATATCCACCAAAGGAGCGGCGATTGTCTCGCGAAGAGAAAATCATAATACGGCCATCTGTAGTGAACGTGGGATGCTCAACAGACATAGAGCCCATGCGGACCTTCTTGACCTTACCCTTCTTGCCTTCTGGCTGACGGTAACAAAAGAGATAAGATATTCCATGCTTATTGCGCTGCGTAAAATACAGATCACCAGTACCCGGATGACGGACCACATACTCTATATTTTCTGCGAGACGTACAAATGTAGTATCTGCCCAGAAGCCGAGAAGCTGCTCCCCACTACGCTGTGCAAGGAGAAGCACATCTGAGGCATAGCAATACAAGTTACCGTCAACAATGGACACATTACCCACCTCACCTGGAAGGAGGGCCATTTTCTGCTGTGTGGCACTAAATGCCGACTGCTGCGCCTTAAGCCCCCCCATGAACGTGGCAAGCATAGACAACAGGAGCATCAGATGCTTTGCAACTTTACGAACTGGCGTTGCCTTGCGTTTGAATGCGGCTTTATTATGTTCTTCTGCTGCAAGTGCAATGGTTATCGCTTGGGGAATAGTGTCTATATAGTGAAAATTAAGCCCCGTAATATAGGCGGAATTAATCTCTTCGACATCACGGCGATTATCCGAGCAAAGAATAATATCGGTAATGCCTGCCCGCTTGGCGGCAAGTATCTTTTC
>JAEEGK010031149.1_pt1 | contig 10529 bp, 6 predicted proteins | sample 8958771 | NCBI WGS metagenome assembly JAEEGK01 (sample SAMN16246547, study PRJNA631951) | gut metagenome | biome: gut microbiome; feature: rumen; material: SC-attached | host: Bos | place: Iran: Karaj | collected 2018-10 | reverse complement strand
TATAATTATTAAAAAAGTTTTTATCTAAATTTTTATTGTTCCTAATAAATTTCTCAAAAAGAATATTAAATTTATTTTTTTTTAAATCTTTAATATGTTCTTCAAAATGAGCTTTTAACCAACCTGAAGAAGAAAAAGTTCTTCCACAATTCGGAAAACAACATTTATGAAATAATTTATATTTTACTTTTTCTAAATAATCTTTTGAATTAAATTCATATATTTTAAAAAATTTACTTTTTAATTTACTTTTATAAGCTTTAATAACTTTTCTATTTTCATAACTTTTATTCATTTCTTCAATAATTTTATTTAAATTCATAATTTGATTTTGAGAAAAATTTGAAAAAATATTATTTTCAGTATTAAAAGGAAAAAAAATAGAATTTGAATAATATTGATTATTATTATCATTTAATGTAATTTTTTCTCCAAAATTTAATGATAAATTATCATTTTTATTTAAATCAAAACAATAATCTTCTTCTTGTTGATTGTATAATTCTTTATCTTCAGCATCATATATTTTTTTTTTTTCTATTTGTTCTTCTATTGGAATATTTAAAACTGCATTTGCAGAAAATATTTTTCTCATTGGATTCTTTTCTATTATATATATTTCTTCTTTTATTTCTGAAAAAAAATTTGGAGAAAATCCAAAATTTAAATATAAGTCATTTGATTCTTCTGATTTTTCAGTTTTTGATGATGGAAACATTAATATATTATTATTTAATTTATTTTTATTTATAAGAAGCAGATTAAATTTTTTTTATTAATTATTTCCTGAAATTAATAAAATTAATTTTTTTATTTTTTTTTTTAGAGTTTCATTTTGTTTTATTTAAAATTGTAATTATTCATTTTAATGTATATTTATTTTTTTGAAATTAATTTTAATTTTGTAAAATATAATGAATAAAGTTTTATCAATTTATAAAAATGAAAAAAAACAAATTAAAGAAGAAGTATTTACAAATAATTATGTGTCAGAATTAAGAATAAAAGATTTAAAAGTAGATAAAAATATAATAAAAAAAAATTTAACAAATTTAACTTTTATCCCTTTTAAACAAATAAGAGAATTAAACAAAGATAAAATTAGCATTAAGAATTCATCAAATAATTTAATGGTAAGAAAAAGTTCTAAAAGTTTAATTAATACAATAACAGTACAAAAATTAGAAAAAATATATAATTTTAATTATTATGGTAATAAATTAAATTTAAAAGAAATTGAAAAAGTAATAGAAAACTTTATATTAGAACCAAAAACAAAAAAACCATTCATTCCAAAAAAAAAAGAAGAAATGAATATTTCAAATTTTAATAATAATAATAATTTAGATTCATCAAGTCTAACAAAAATATTTAGAACATATTCTCCAATATCTCCAATTAGATTTTTAGTAAAAAAGAATAATAATAATATTAAAAAGAATTTTTTATCATTATGTATTATTTGTAATAAATCTTTTAATGAAAAAAATAAAATAATTATTTTAAACCAATGTAATCATATATTATGTAAATCTTGTTTTAAAATTTATTTTGAAGCTCAAATTGAAAAAGGAGAAAATGATTTAAATTGTCCAATTTATAAATGTAATAAAGAAATAGATTTAGAATTAATAAAAAAAAACATATCTAAAAAATATTATGATATATTTTTAGATAATATAGAAAAGAAAAAATTTATAAAACAAAATTCAAAAATAACAATAGATAATATTTTAGAAAAAAACGAAAAAATGTATGAAAAATTTACTAAAAAACATGTAGCAGAAATAACTAATGATCAAGAAATATATTTTTCTATAAATAAAGTAAAAAATCAATTTTGCCCTTATTGTGGAATAAATAAATTATTTACTATTCCTCAATGGAGTATCATTAAATGTTTAAATTGTTTAAAATTTTTTTGTAAATATTGTTTTAAAGAAGTTGATAATAATCATTTTAATAAATTCAATGAAAATTATTGTAGAGTTTATTCTATGAAAAATAGAACTATTAAATTGAATAAAAAAAACAACTTTTTACAATCTAAAAATATTTATTATTTGTTTTTTAAAAATTTGGGTACTTTAATTATTGGTTTCTTTTTATTATTTATTGGATTTATTCTTTATTTTTGGAGTTTTTTTAAAAAAAAAAAATTTCAATTTATTGGAAATTTGATTTACTATTTTTTCCTAGGAATTCTTTTCTTTTTCTTTTTTAATATAATGATAATAGTTTTTATTTTGATTATTCCTTATTTTCCTCTTTTTACTTTTTTCATGGATTTTTTACTTGATGATATATAACAAATATCAAAATTTTTGGTATATTTATTAATTATATTTATATGTAATATTGTAAAAATTATAATTTAATTTGAACAAAATAAATAAAAATTTTATTTTTAATAATTTAAAAGAAAAAAAACTAATTTTATTGAAAAAATACTAAATTAAAAATATATAAAAAAACTATTTTACTTCAGAAAAATCATTAATAAAAAATACTTCAAAAAAATTTAAAAACAAAAAAAAATAAATTTATCTTTTGGTAACAGAAGAATTTTTATTTTTTTTAGCTGAAGAATTATAATTCCTCATATAATAATTATAATTATTCATAATGAATCTTTCAGTTTTTTCTTCAGCATAAGAGCCATTAAAATTTTTAGTACTTAAACTATTATTTTTCCTAATTTTTCGATAAGAATTATTTCTAACTTCATATAATTTATTTAATTTATTTCTTGAAGAAACTTTTTGAATTGAATCAATAATTAAACTAGAGTTTTGTTCTTTAAATTTCTTAATTTTAAATCCTTTAATTTTAGGAATACTTTTTTTAGAAATTGTTTCTGGAGTACAAGTTGAACTTATATTAGTATCTCCTTTATTATTTGATTCATTACTATTACTTTTATTTATATGATTTATTCTTTTATTATTTTTAAATTCATTTATATTACTTTTAATATATGTATTTAATGTTGATGATGAATTTTTATTTAATTCTAATGAAAAATTCCTTTTTATTTTCTTCATTGAATTTGAAGCAATAAATTTACTTGAAATAAACTTTTTTAAATTTGAATTATCTCTAAAACTACCTTTTTTAATCATATTATTATTAATATTACTATGAATATAATTATGAATATTATTATTAACATTATTAAAATTAGTATTATGAATATTATTATTATTAATTTTATTAATATTAATATGATAATTATTATTGTTTAAAATTTTTAATTCAACTTTCTTATAATTATCAGAAATAATATCTTTTATTTTTTCATAAGTACTTTCAAAATCATAAAAATTAATATTATAATAATCATTCATAAATTTATGCCATTTATTTTTAATACCTAAATTTTCTCTTGTTAAACAAATACACACACAAGCAATTTCCAAAGGATCAACATTTAAATATGATATTTTACTCATAATTTTAGCTAAAAATTCATTTAATTTAGAATGAATAATTCTCTTATTAATATAATTTATATTTTTATCATTTATATCATCATAAAAAATTATTCCTTTACATTCAAAATATTGTAAAAAATCAACTGGAGTTATTATATTCAAATCATAATTTACTTTTTCTAAACAAAATATTTCTAAATTTTTTATATTATCAAAAGATAAATATGTACTTTTCCATAAAATTTGTATTTCTTGAAAAAAAGGTAATTCTGTTTGATTGTGTAAAAATTTTATTGATAAAATTAAACAAATTAAAAGAATTTGTTCTGTTTTAGATATTAATTTTGTTTTTTCTAATATTATATCCATTAAAAAAATTGAAAGATGAATAATTTTATTTGATATATTAAAATTCTTCTTTATTTTTATTAATTTTTCTATTGATATTTGTCTCTTTGGATTTAAACTTTTTGTTATATTTGTTTTTGTCTTTTTCATTGTTTTATTGAGTAAATTTATAAATAGTTCTAAAGGATATGTTTCAATTTCTTTTATTATATTATAATTTTGATTTTTTGGGTTTTTTATTGTGTTAAAATCGTACTTATTTTTTAATTGAGAATTATTATTCTTTTGATAATTATAATTTAATCCTTTCATTTATATTGGTTTTATTTTTTTAAAAACAATGTAAAATATATGAAAATCAAATTAATCAAAATTAATATATATTAAATATATATTTTAACAAAAATAATATTTTCAAAAAATCTTTTATAAATAAAAAATGAATAAATAAAAAAGAATTAATAAAAAAACAAAAATAAAAAATAATTAAAAAAATGAATATTCAAAAAATAAGCAAAACTCAAATAAAAGAATTTAATATATCTTATACATATTCATTTATTGAAACATTTTTTTTAACATTTATATCAGAATTAGGAAGTAACACTTTTGTCTTATTACTTTTTTTCAGAGAAAAAACAAATAAATATATGATATTATTAACTTCATTATTAGGAACAATACTAATGAATTTATTAAGCATAATTTTAGGTTATTCATTCGATTTATTTATAAATAAAAATTTAATAGATTATTTATCAATTATTCTTTTAATTTCTTATTCTTTATTTTCATTATATAAAGATTTAAAAGATAAAAATTTTTCAGAAGTGACAACAATAGAAAATCAGAAAAAAGTTTTATTACCTCCTTTAAAAATATCAAATATACAAAATAAAGATTATTCAACTTCTTATAAAAGAAATAATAAATCTTTATCAATTATTCCTGAATTAAATGAAGATAGTATTTTTGAAGAAAATAATAATTTAAATACTCCTTTATTAGAAAATTTTAATAATAATATTTTTTCTCCTTCTGATAATAATAATTATAATAATAATAATAATGATAATATTTCTTATGTTGAAACGCAAATAACAACTGATGAACAAAATGATAATTTAAATGAAAATTCTATTTTTAATATTTTTTATATTATTTTAACTCAAATTTTTATTTCTGAATTTGGAGAAAAAGTTCAAATTACTAATATAATATTAAGTTCTACTTTTAATATTCCAGGAGTTTTTTTTGGAAGTTGTTTTAGTTTAATTTTCATTTGTTTTATTTCTGTTTTTGTTAATTATGATTTTATTTTAGAATCTTTAAATCAAAAAATGTTTAATTTAATGTCTTCTTCCTTTATTTTTCTCATTGGAGTTCAAATTTATTTATTTAAATATAATTATATTTAATTTATAAATAAAATGAAATCAGTTTAATTAAAGGATAAGTTAAAATTTATTTTTAATTATTTTAATTGTTAATTCTTTATTTATTTATTATTTGATTTATTACTTAATTTTTTTTTATATTTAACAATATTAAAAAGTGATGTTATTATAATATTAACTTAAAAAATAATCAATCCAAAATAAAAATCAAAATCAATTTAAATTTATATCCAATTATAATAATCATTATTATTGAATTTACATTTATGAAAAATTATATTTACTATTTTTTATTTATGAATTAAAATAAAAAAAAGATTTTTAATCAATTTTTTTAATTAAAATAATATTTCAAATAAATAAAAAAGAAATATTTATTTCTACATTATTAATTTACTTTAATAAATTAAATTTAATTAATTCTAACTTCATATTATATTTACATAAAGGGCAAACAACAGAATTTTTAAGCCAATCACTTAAACATTTTTCATGGAAAATATGTTTTCCACAAGAAAAAACTTTAAGATAATCGTTTCGTTTAAAATCATTTAAACAAATAACACATTCTTTTAATTTAGTAATATCTTTATTTAAAGGAAGATTTAAATTATCATATTTAATAACTTTCATTTTATTAAATATATAATTTTTATCAATATCTTTAATAGGATAATTAGACATAGAAATAATTTTTTTTTGGATAATTTCATTTTCATTTGTAATTTTAATAACTTCTTTAGTTTTATCAAAGAAAAAATTTCTAATTTTTTTTAACTGTTCAATTAAACTTTTTAATTCAAATATATTTGAAGGTCTTTTTTCAATTAATTTTGAAGTTAAATCATCATCACTTTGTTTTTTTATTTCATTTGCTAAATTTTTATATTTTTCAAGTGAATTTTTTAATTCTTCGAAATTTTCTATTAATTCTTTTGAAATAGTCATTTCACCTATTTGCTTAATTAATATTAAAGATATTTTATATTGATCTAATGTATCCATATAAATTTTTTTAAATGAATCTAAACTTTTTTTAAATTCTTGATTTATATTTTTAAATATTGTAAAAAATTTCTCATATTCTAATTTATTTTCTCCTTTATCTACATGAATTATTATCACATCTCTTTTATTATTTTCATTTATCAAATTTTTATTTAATTTTAATTTTCCTGTTGATTTTACTTTTTGAGTTATTTTTTCATTTTGAGCTTTTAAATAATATTTTGTCTTTTTATTTTGAGATTGATTGTTTTGAATTTTTGGAAGATACTATAAATATTTAATATATTTATTTTTTTACACTTCGATTTTCAATTCTATTGTAAGATCTTTTTAAATATAATCTTGATGTATTATTCATTTTTTTTTATATTTTATTTATTTATTTATCTTTTTAAGTTTTGATATTTTTTTATATATGAAAATTATATTTCTCTTATTAAAAAAAATTATTATCTATTCTTTTAAAAAAAATATTCTAATTCATACTTAAATCAATAATATTTAAAAAATATATAATTAATTAAAATAATTTGTTTCATTTTTTCATAAAAATCAATATATTACACAACATGATGTTAATAAATTATCTATATTCATTCTTCACAAAAAAATAAAAATAAGTTTCTTCAAGAACAAAAAGTAGAAATTCTTTCTTGAGAAATAATAGAAAAAACTTCAGGAATTTTTTTTATAGCATTATTAATTTGAATATCATTATATTTTTGATTCCATTCATTTTTAATTTTATTTTTAACTTTATCTTCATCAAATTTAACTTCATATAAATCAGTTGATTCATCAATAATATGATATATATCAATAAATAATTCAGCTCCTAAATCTTTTTCTAATTTTATTTTTAATTCTTCTATTTTTCCAAAATCACTTTCAAAATTTAATTTATTTTTTTTTTTTTTTTTATTTTCTATTATTATATTTTTTGGAATTTCTAATTTATCGTTTTCAAATTCATAATTATAATTTGTTTCAAATGTTGTATTATTTATTGTATTTTCTTCATTTATATTTTTTTCTTTTTCTTCATTAAAAATTGTATTTAAATTTTTTTCTAAATCTATTAAATATCTATTCTTATTATATTTATCTTCTTCATCTTTTTTTTCATTAATATTTTCTTCTGAATTATCTATTAATTTTTTTTCTACAAAAATAATATCTGGAAAATATTTTTTCTTATTTTTTGAATTATTATTTTTTTCTCTTTTTGAAGGCCAAATAATTTCACTTTCATTATTTTTAGAATTATCAATTAAATTTTTCCTTAATTTTTCTCTTCCTTTCTTCATTACTTCTCTTAATTTAATTAAATGTTCTTCTCTATTTATTTTATTTAAATTTCCTTTTTTTATATTTTTTTCTTTTTTTATTTTTTCTTCATTTATATTAAAAGATTTTTCCTTTTTTAATATATCATTTTTTCTTTCTGTTTTTTCACTTTCATTTTCTATTGAATTATATTCATATTTTATTATATTGTTATTATTGTTTATTGTTGAATTATTAATATTTATTTTTTTACTATTTTTATTTTTAGTTGAATTTATTTTCATGTTTTTTTCATTTAAAATTGAAGAATTATTTATATTTATATTATTTTTTATATTGCATTTATCATTTAAATTATTTTTATTATTATTAGGATTTTTACTTATTTTATTATTATTATTATTTGAAATTTTAGTTAAATTATTATTTAAATTAAGTTTTTTATTAATAACATTTTTATTATTATTATATTTGTAATTATTATTATTATTACTTAAATTATTATTATTATTTAATATGTTATTATTATTAGGGTTTATTTTGTTTATATTATTATTATAATTTTTCTTATTATGAAAATGTGAATTAACTTCACTACTATTACTATTTTTAATAATTTTATAATTATTATAACTTTTATTAATATCAGCTGATTTTTTTCTCAACTTTAAATTCTGGCGAGATTTAGGTCTTTTTGAATTTTGATCTGATTTTGGAATTTTTAATTCTCTATTTTTATTTATATTAATAATGACTGCAATTGATTTTTCTTTTTTAATTGGAGAAATATTTTTAGAATTCTCAATAATATAACTTTTATGTATATATTGAATTTGTTGTATTTTACTTTTATTTTTCTCTATTTTTTTTTCTTCACTTTTAGGTTCATATTTAATAATTTTCTTATATTTATTTTCTTTTTTATCTTCTGCTTTAACATCATTTTTTTTATTAATACACTCTTTTTTTTCTTCTTTAATAATTAATTTACTTAAATCTGTCTTTTTCATATTTATATTATTACTAATATAATTTTTCTTATCATCTTTTTTTCCTATATTATTATTTTTTTTATTACCATTAACATTACAATTAATATTATTAACATTATAATTATTATTATTTTGATTAATATTCTCAAAATTTTTTTTATCTTTAACTCTATTATTACAACTATAAACATAACTAACATAATTATAGTTAATTTTCTTAAATTTATTAAAGCAATACTGATTATTATTTTTTTCTTTTTTTTTAAACTCCTTAACAAAGGAAATAGAAAGATCTTTATTAAATCCAAATAAATTTAAAACTTTAATGCTTCTTTCTCTGATAATATTCATTTTTAAAATATCATTAACATTAGGTCTTAAATCAGGGTTAACATTTAATAATAGATAAAGTAAATTAATTAAATCATTAGAATAAATTTTAGGAGGAGGAGAAAAAAATCCTTTCATAATTTTTAAAGTTAACATAGGTAAAGAATTAGCATCAAAAGGCATTTTTAAACACATCATTTCATATAATAAAACACCTAAAGACCAAATATCACTTTTAAAATTATAAGGTTTATTTAAAACTATTTCTGGACTTAAATAATATGGTGTTCCTATCATTGTACTTGCTTTTTTCCATGTATTATTTAAATGTTTTGCAATTCCAAAATCTCCTAATTTAATTAATCCTTTTTTCGTTAAAAATATATTTTGAGATTTTAAATCTCTATGAATTATTTTTTTATCATGTATATGCTTTAATGCTAAACATATTTGAGTAAAATAATCTAATATTATATTTTCTGAAAAATAATTCTTTTTTATTTGAGAATTTATTTTTTCTGATAAATCACCATCATCTGCATATTCAGTTATTATATTTAAATATATTATTTCTTCTTTTTTTGATATGAAAAATTCTATAAATTTTATTATGTTTTGATGATCTAGTTTTTGTAATATTTTTGTTTCATTTATTGTTTCTTCTCTTTCTTTTTCTGAAAGCTTTGATAAATTTATTCTTTTTATTACATATTGTTGATTTTTATTATTTTTATCCTCACATAAATATACTGTTCCGTATGATCCTTTTCCTATTTGTTTTATTATTTTGTATTTTGTGTTTGACATTTTTTCTTTTTTTTTTTTTGATTTTTTAAATTGTTTTGAATTATTATTAATGTTATTATATTTATTTAATTTTTGTTTTATTATATCTTTTTTGGTTTATTTTATTTTAATCAATTGAAATTAAAAAAATCTAAAAATAGAATAAATTCAGGGAATTTTTTGTAATCTCTATTTTTACAAACTATTAAAATCAATTCTTCTTTTGAATATAATTCGGTTGTTAAATTTAATTAATTGAATAAATATTCTTATTTAAAATATTCTAATCAAAAATTTAATTATATTTAACTTTAAAAACTTCAATTTTATTCACATCAAAAGAACTTTCCCATCAATTAATTCTAATTTCTCAAATAATTACCATTTTTACCCCATCCTGTATTCAAATCTGGATTCATGTCTAAATCACATCCACTTCCAAATATAGGTTCAATATCTTTATTTAAACAAATGCTACAACCATTTTTATATTTAGGAATTTAAACAAAAATAAAAGTTAAATCATCTGTTTTATCTATTCCATCTAAACTTTCCCAATTAATTGGAGTATAACTACCAAATATTTTTCCTTTATTTGTATGAATTAATATTAATGTTAGTCCTTTATTATCACAATATTTATGAAAATCATTTCCATATGAACCATCTTTAATCTTTCTAAATAATTATTTAAATTTAATTTCTTTATTTGGATTTATCCATTCTCTTAATACTTTTTCTTTATTATAATCATTAGTAATTATTTTTAAATTTAATGATATTTCATATAATTTTTTTTCTTTTTTTCTTCTAATTCATTAACTTTTTCTTTTAATCTGTTTATTTCATTTTGATGATTTTCATTTATTATATTATAAATTTCATTCATTAATTCTGAAATATCTTTTTTTTTGTTTTACATTAAAAAACAATTTGAGGACATATAG
>JAEEGK010031147.1_pt1 | contig 10529 bp, 5 predicted proteins | sample 8958771 | NCBI WGS metagenome assembly JAEEGK01 (sample SAMN16246547, study PRJNA631951) | gut metagenome | biome: gut microbiome; feature: rumen; material: SC-attached | host: Bos | place: Iran: Karaj | collected 2018-10 | reverse complement strand
TGAAGTTCTCCTCTTCCCGAAACCTTAAAGGAATCCGTCGAATCGGTTTCTTCCACCCTTAATGAAACATCGGTGTTAAGTTCTCTGAAAAGTCTGTCTCTTATATGTCTTGAAGTAACGAACTTACCTTCCTGTCCTGCCAAAGGCGAATCGTTTACCACAAAGTTCATTGCGATGGTGGGCTCAGAGATCTTCTGGAAAGGAATGGGCTTTACATCATCGGGTGAACAGAGCGTATCTCCGATATGAATGTCCGCGATTCCGGAAACGGCTACGATAGAACCGATTCCCGCGCTCTTTACTTCAACCTTTGAAAGGCCGTCAAACTCGTAAAGTTTCGATACCTTAACTTTCTTTAACTTATCGGGTTCATGATGGTTTACGATCACCACTTCCTGATTGACGCTTATGGTACCGTTATCGACTTTTCCGACTCCTATACGTCCCACATACTCGTTGTAATCTATGGTGCTTATAAGAAGCTGTGTGCCTGCCTCGGGATCTCCCTCGGGAGCGGGAATGTAATCGAGTATGGTATCAAACAAAGGCGCCATGTCTTTGCCGGGTACGTTGGGATCCAGGGATGCGGTACCTGTCTTTGCGGATGCAAAAACAAAAGGACAGTCAAGCTGTTCGTCGCTGGCATCAAGGTCCATCAAAAGTTCCAAAACTTCGTCTATAACCTCGGTAGGTCTCGCTTCAGGTCTGTCGATCTTGTTTACGCAGACGATAACGGGAAGTTTAAGTTCCATGGCCTTTCTTAAAACGAACTTAGTCTGAGGCATGGGACCTTCGAAAGCGTCTACCACAAGGATAACGCCGTTTACCATCTTAAGAACTCGTTCAACCTCTCCTCCGAAATCCGCATGTCCGGGAGTATCGACGATGTTTATCTTCGTATCTTTATATGTGACCGCTGTGTTCTTTGAAAGGATCGTGATACCACGCTCTCTTTCAATGTCGTTGGAGTCCATGACTCTTTCGGCCACTTCCTGGTTTTCTCTGAATACACCGCTTTGCTTTAACAATACGTCTACAAGCGTTGTTTTACCGTGATCTACGTGTGCGATTATCGCAACGTTTCTTATGTCTTCTCTTTTCTGCATCATATATACTGTCTCCTAACCAACGAAAGGCATTATAACACCCATTTAACGGCTGTTCAACAAAAAAATGGAGTGTAACGCCTTTTGAGACGCTACACCCCATTGTGTCATTTCATTATGAGAAAGCACATTTTTCAAATTCATCCGTAGGCATGGGCTTTGCAAAATAGAAGCCCTGGATGAGATCGCATTCTCTTTCCTTTAAGAAGTCTACCTGCTCTCTTGTTTCGATACCTTCCGCAACTATGTGCATACCCAGTCGCTTTGCAAGATCGATGGTCTCGGTGACGATAAGTTTTCCTCTTTCGTCATTACCTTCTCCTCTGAAGAATTCCGCATCAAGTTTGATGACGTCAAGGGGAAGTTCCTTAAGAGAGTTAAGAGATGAGTAACCTGCACCGAAGTCGTCCATGGATACCATGAAGCCGAACTCCTGCATCTTCTTGACCGTTGCAATGAGAGCATTCTTATCATCAAAGAAAGCGCTCTCCGTAAGTTCAAGTTCTATGCAGTCATGAGGAACACAATAGCTGTCTATGATGTTTCTTATGTGTTCCGCCAGATTGTCATTTAAGAAGTGTGCTCGCGATACATTGACCGAGATCGGAACAACTTTCTTTCCTTCCGAGATCCATTTTGCCTGATACTTTGCAACCTCATTGATCATATAATCGTCAAGCTGAAGTATGAATCCGTTCTTTTCGAATATGGGAATGAATTTTCCCGGAGGAACAAAACCTTCCGTCGGATGTATCCAGCGAACGAGTGCCTCCGCGCCTCCGACTTTTTCTCCGTTTGTTGTATACTTGGGCTGCAGATACATCTGAAACTCATGACGTTCAAGTGCGCCCTGCATATCATTTTCGACTTTTCGCTCCCATATCTGCTGTTCTCTTAACTTCTCCGAGAACCAGTTGATCGAATCGGCATTTTCGTCGTTGATCGATGCGCGGGCAATGTAAGCCTGATTGTAAACTTCCTCGGGATCGCCTTTTGCATCGATCACCCGGCTGACACCCATATTAAAATACAGTCTGCTTCCGTTTCCCACACTTTCAAGCTGCTGCATTAACTGCTTAAGACGTTCGCTGAGTTCCTGCTCAGAAGTATACTCAAGCATCATCGCAAAATCGCCGCTCTCCATATGGGCAAATGCTTCCTTTGTACCCGCATTCCGCGAAATGATGTTATATAACATATCCGTGAGCGTTTCGATCGCACTCTTTCCGTAGCATGCGATCAGTGAACGGTACTTTTCGAGTCGGATATTTACTATGGCGTACTGTGATATGCCTCTTTTTATACGCCTGTACAGTTTTCTCGCCTTCTTATAGAAATGAGGAGCGTTGAAACCTCCCGTTTCCATATCAAAGAACAGTATTTTGTAGATATTTCTTTTTGCCGCCACTACCTTGAATACCGAGATTGAGTGGAATACAAGGAGCACCAGGAATACGAGCCCCAATAAAACGTATACAAAAATGACGTACCCGAAATCTTCTCTCGTGAGAGAAAAACGGTACATTACTGCTGTCTTTCCCTCTGTCTGCTTATTGTCTATCACATACCAGAAGTCGGTTGAAAATATCGCTTCTTTATTCCATCCTGCGCTTGGAGATAATACGTCGATAAGGGTGGACGGATTGAACGAAACAAGGTATTTCTCGATAGTCTCGTTTACATCAATGGCGAAGCCTGTGTCTTCGGAAAAACTGATCCCATCCTGATTTTGGGCGATGTAAACCTCTGCTGTCTTATCATCGTCTTCGATCGTATTGAATCTGGCAAAAGAAGCAAGATCGAATCTTTCCGTTCCGAAAGACTCCGTTACGTTATCGTCTTTATCGAGACGACACATTCCCTCGATCTCCGGGATCATTCCGGTAAGATATCGGTATCTGAAAAGGAGTGACATCGAATCGGCATTTCCCGTCGCTTCCATAATCTCTACTGCGTTTTTGACATTGTTGTTTGCATCTGCAAGACGCATATTCACTATGTTCTCAAAATAAGCAAGCAAAAGAATATGCATTATAAACGTCATTACGGCGATCTTTATTATGATTCCCACCAAAGAAGGCCATACATGAGCCTTTTTAATCCTTTGAAGCTGTTTCTTGCGTCTGTCAGTCATTTATATATCACGCTCCTTCGCAGCCGAAAAATTTCTTTGCTATATCGGCTGACTGTTTTGCATCTTTTGAATAGAAATCCGCACCTATCTGCATTGCGAATTCTTCGGTAAGTACGGCTCCTCCGACCATTACCTTGCAGTCGAGCCCGGCCGCATGCAGCTGCTTAATCGTCTCTTCCATAGAAGCCACCGTAGTGGTCATAAGTGCGGAAAGGCCCACAAGCTTGATGTTTCTTTCACGCGTTACCTCCACGACCTTTTCGGGAGGCACGTCTTTTCCGAGATCGATCACGGTAAAGCCGTAGTTTTCAAGAATGGTCTTAACTATATTTTTTCCGATATCATGTACATCGCCTTTGACGGTGGCAAGCACTATCTCGCCCTTGGAGATGGTCTCTCCGGTCTTGTTTTGAGCCATATACTCTTTAATGACCGAAAATCCCGCTTCCGCAGCGCTGGCACTTGCAAGAAGCTGAGGAAGAAAACTCTTTCCCTTTTCAAAATCCTCTCCCACTCTGTCAAGTGCGGGTATGAGATCGTCATTTACTATATCAAGCGGTGCCTTTGTCTTTAACAGTTCTTCAGCATCTTTTGCGACCGAATCTTTAAGTCCTTTAAGTATATGGTCAAATATCGTTCCGCCTGCTTCGTCACTTCCCGCTGCTTCGCCGGGCTTTACAAGCCTTACCGACTTGTTTGTGATGCCCTGAGCCTTTTCAAGCGCCGCGATCTGTGCATATTTGTCTACATATTCCATTGCGCCCTTATCAACGTTATCAAGCACCAGGAATGCATCTACGGCGCCCATCATGGCTGCGTTGTTGGGGTTGATTATCGCAAGATCGAGTCCCGCATCCATTGCGAGCGTAAGGAATGTGGTGTTGATATATTCACGCTTCGGAAGACCGAAAGAAATGTTTGATACACCAAGCACCGTATGTACACCGTATTTTTCTTTTACGAGTCTTATCGCATTTAAAGTATCTCTTACTTCCTTTTGCTGAACGCTGGCCGCAAGAGTAAGACAGTCAATATAAATATCCTTGGGACCTATGCCGTATTCGGCGCATTTTTCAACTATATGTCCCGCTATTGCCACACGCTTTTCATATTCGTTCGGAATACCGCCCTCGTTCATTGCAAGACCGATGACTGCAGCACCGTACTTCTTAGCGATCGGAAGAATGGTATCAAGCACCTTATCTTCGCCGTTAACGCTGTTTACAAGTGCTTTTCCGTTGTAAACTCTTAACGCTGCCTCGATAACTTTGGGATCGGACGAATCGATCTGAAGAGGCGTGCCTATCAAAGCCTGAAGTTCTTTTACGACTTCAACCATAAGACCCTTTTCATCGATCTTGGGAAGTCCCACGTTAACGTCAAGTATCTTTGCGCCCGCTTCAACCTGCTCAATAGCCTGATTCTTTACGTAGTCTATGTCATGATTGATAAGAGCCTGCTGGAATACCTTCTTTCCGGTCGGATTGACTCTTTCGCCCACAACATGAACTTTAGTTATGTCAACATATTCACGTGAGCTACACAAGTAAGAATGGTTGTTTTCTTTAGGTTTTACAGGCTTGTGCCCTTTTGTTATGTCAACTAATCCTCTTATATATTCGGGAGTTGTTCCGCAACAGCCTCCGAGCATGGAAACGCCGATATTTACAAACTCTTTCATGTCTTTTGCAAAATCTTCGGCACTAAGATCGTATTCCCCTGTCCTCGGATCGGGAAGGCCTGCGTTAGGTTTAACTATCAAAGGAAGTGATGACACTTCGCGCATTCTCTTTACAAACGGCAGCAGCTCCTTGGGGCCGAGAGAACAGTTTACGCCGATCGCATCTACACCCAGGCTTTCAAGCGTAATGGCCATTGACTCAACGAGCGTACCGGTAAAGGTTCTGCCGTTTGGTTCAAAGGTCATCGTTACCCAAACGGGGAGTTTTGTATTTTCTTTGGCCGCAAGTACTCCCGCCTTTACTTCCAAAAGATCTGTCTGTGTTTCAAGCACCAGAATATCTGCTCCGGCTTCTTCGCCCGCAGTCATCATCTCTTTATACATTTCGTAGGCATCATCGAATTTAAGATTGCCGAAAGGCTCTAAGATGTCACCGATCGTGCCCATTGAAAGAGCTACTCTCACATCTTTGCCGGATTCTTTTACGGCTTCTTTGGCATTCTTTACCGATGCTTTTACGATCTCTCCTACAGAATGATCGCTATGTTTGCATTTATAGGGATTGGCGCCGAAAGAACACGTATAGATCACATCGGCTCCGGCTTCGATATACGATCTGTGTACATCCTTTACTATCTCGGGATGAGTGATATTTAGCTCTTCCGGCAGTTTACCCATCGGAGCGTTTTTCTTTACCAGTTCGGTACCCATACCGCCGTCAAGAATATGTATCTTATCAAAATAGTCCATAGTCGGATCCTCCGAAAAAACCTTTGTAATTATATCAAAAATGAATTAATCGATTATCGCACATACCGCCGTAACCGTTTTTGAGGGATTGCAAAGATAACTTGAATTGAGCCTTATCCCCGCATATTTTTCTGCGTTAAGTATCCTTAAAAAATCTTCCTGCAAAGATAAAGGCAGATCTCCGTATCCGGGGCTGAATCGCACTCCGGTATGAAGTGTTCCCTCAAGGGAGCCGTCGATAAGCTTTTGCAGCTCATCCGCAGCTTTTTCTATCAAAGCTATTCCGCATGCGTTCAATATAACGCCCGAAGCGGGATCTTTAACCATCTGCGCCTCGACCTCTACATCAAATGCACGACCCAGCGTTACGCACATAAAGGCGACAGTTTTTGCGCCTGCGAGATGTTTCTTTATACTGTTTCCCGGCATTGTCATGAGTGCGTTTTGTACCACGACACCGCTCTCTTCATAAGAAACAGAAAACAGCCTGTATGAATAACCGATCTTACTTACCTCATTGGCTTTATTCATGCAGGCCTCTATTCTCTTTTCCACTCCGTCCGTGATTTCGGAGCCTCTGTATCCGAGATACCTGAGTATCTCGCTTTTATCTTCGATTGTTAAACGAGTATCCAAATGTACCTCTAAATATGAAGTATCGCAGTTGCAATACCGAAATAAGCTATAAGCGAAACCGCATCCACGATCGTTGTGATGAACGGGCTGGCGACTACAGTCGGGTCAAATCCGACCCTCTTTGCAAAGATCGGCAGCGTGCTTCCGATAAACTTGGCTATCATAACGGCTGCTACAAGTGTTATGCATACAACAAGAGCAACGGATACGGTCACTCTGTCTATCAAAAGAAGCTTTACGAAATTGGCAACTGCAAGCGTTGCGCCGCAAACGACAGCAACACGCATCTCCTTCCAGACAACTTTGAAGATATCTTTGAAGCCGAACTCTTCAAGCGAAAGACCACGAATGATCGTTGCGCTCGCCTGACCTCCGGCGTTACCGCCCGTATCCATGAGCATCGGGATAAATGCCGTCAATACAGCGCATGCCTTAAGAGCATCTTCATATTTCTGTATTATCTTGCCTGTGAATGTTGCGGAAACCATGAGCAAAAGAAGCCACGGTATACGTTTCTTCCATGTCTCCAAAACCCCCGTCTTCATGTAGGGCTTATCGGAAGGAACGATAGCGTTCATCTTTTCAATATCCTCGGTAACCTCTTCTTCCATGATATCCATGATATCGTCAACGGTTATGATTCCGACCAGGCGGTTCTCATTGTCTACGACCGGCATTGATGTGAAGTCGTATTTTTTAAACTGTCTGGCTACGGCTTCCTGGTCCATAAGAGTATTAACCGAGATGACATTCTCGTGCATTATATCGCCGATTATCGCATCGGGATCGCTTAAAAGCAGATATCTTAATGCGGCTGTACCCACGAGGTGACGTCCCGCATCCAATACGTAACAAACGTTGATGGTCTCGGAATCTACTCCGACTTTTCTTATCCTCTCAAGAGCCTGTGATACGGTCAGATTCTCTTTCAGGTCAACATACTCGACCGTCATGATTGAACCTGCGGAATCTTCGGGATATCTTAAAAGGTGATTGATGTCGCGCCTTGCCTCGGGGCTTACGTTTGCGAGAAGCCTTTTTACAATGTTTGCGGGCATCTCCTCAAAAAGGTCCGTAGCATCATCGGCCATCATACCGTTTATGATGCCGGCAGCTTCTGCATCGGACAATGAAGTAATGATCTTCTGCTGGTTATCCACATCAAGATAAGCGAATACGTCTGCTGCGGTGTCCTTGGAAAGTATTCTGAACACCTTCAACATGTCCTGAGGTGACAACTCCTCCATTATGGCAGCGATATCCGCATCATTATACTCCGTCAGCTTCTGACGTAGTCCGGTGTACTGCTTGGTCTCTAATAATTCTTTGATCTCTTCCATAGCAATTTCTCCGTTTCGGTTAGATTTTTATAATGAATAAGATTTTGGTTCTCCGCGGCGGGGAGAGGGTTGTCAGATGAACTCTTAGTTCGCTTCTTCATTTAAAAATCACCTCCTTCGAAATTGTTATGTAAACTTCCCGTTCCTAAGACATGAAGTAATCTTCTCCTGTCTTTTCTATCGTGGAACGTGAAGCCGTAAGTGATATTACACTTTCTTTAATGCGGTCAAAAGAATCAAAACCGCATCTTAAATCTATTTCAACATTGTTGGAATATCTTATGTCAACTACCTCGATCTCTTCTTTTTCAAAGAAACGTTTCAGCTTCTCCGAATCGGAATAATCGCTTGATACGGTTGCCGTGATACCGTAACTCATCACGGCGGTTTTGGATGCCTCAAGCCCAAGCTTTGCGGCATCGCCGTACATTCTTGCCAAAGGTCCCGCACCGAGCAGTGTCCCGCCAAAATATCTGGTCACCACTATACATGCGTTTCTTATCTTTGTCTCCTTAAGTACGTTATATATCGGAAGACCACCGGTCTGTGCAGGTTCTCCGTCGTCACTGTATTTGACGGTGTCACCGGAGGCGCCAATCACGTAAGCGTAGCAATTGTGTCTTGCATCGTAATATTGCTTTTTCATCTCCGAAACAAAACTTTTGGCCTCTTCCTCGGTATTTACAGGCTTCGTATGTGCTATGAAACGAGACTTCTTAAGCTCAGTTTCCGCGCTTCCGCCCTCTTTTAATATCGTATAGGGTTCGTTCATTAATTGCCCTCGGCCGGTTGTTCTGCAGGCTGCTCGGCGGGTTGTTCGCCCTGCTGTTCCTGCTGGGCCTGCTGTGCGGCCTGCCATGCCGCTTCGTTTCTTGCTTCCAGTTCACGTTGCTGCTGCTGGTATATTTCTTCCCAGTTTGGCTGCGAGAAGAAGGCTTCGTTGTGCTGGCAATATCCTCCGTTGGATGTTGCGACATGTGTCGTTGCGGCAGCCAAGGGATCGAGCGTAGAGCTGACCGTCGTGGAACCCTGAAGCAATGACTCATCTTCGGGAGGAACCATTTCTGCGACACCTTCGTAGGCGAACGGACAGCTTTCCGTAGCCGGAAGGTTATCGTATGCACATATTCTTCCCGCGAAGTGCACGTTACAATGCTCTTCGGGAACGTTGTCTTTGTCGAAATATTCCGTATATACATCCGTACAAAGCTCGTTGGGAAGAAGTCCGGACTTCTTGCACACCGTACATGTCACTATTCCCGGAGGAACGTCAAATCCGATGTCCGGAAGTTCCTCGTGAACACGCTGCATAACGGCTTTCCACATAAGCTGTCCCACTCTTGACTCGGGATCGCTTAAGTATGTGGGCTCGTCGTATCCAACCCAGCATGCACCCGTATAGTAAGGGGTATATGCGCAGAACCATATGTCTTTGGAATCTGATGTGGTACCTGTCTTACCTGCTATGGACATACCCGCGAATTTCGCGTTGGTACCGGTACCTCTGCTTACACAATCCTTCATGGCACTGGTAAGAAGGAACGAAGTCGTCTCCTTGAAAACTCTGTGCTGCTCGGGATGAGTGTTGTCGTATATAATGTTTCCGTCCGCATCTTCTATGGTCGTATACATGGTCGGTTTGGTATACATTCCGCCGTTTGCTATGGTAGCGTAAGCGGCACATATCTCCAGATTTATAACACCTTCCGTAATACCGCCGAGAGCCAAAGGCTGTCCTATATCGGTATGGATACCGTCCGACATTTTCTTTTCTCTGTAGATCGTTGTAAATCCCAGATTCTCAAGATATTCAAATCCCAGTTCCGGAGTTATCATCGTTATCGTCTTTACGGCAACAACGTTAAGTGACCAGTAAACACCGTATCTGATGTTGCAAAGGCCGTAATATGTGTCTTTACCGTACCAGTTGGATACAGGGGTTCCGTTGTAATAGTTAAACTCCGCATCATTGATGGTAGTCGCCAGGGTGAAGCCTGCGGCGTCGATCGCGGGGCCGAAAGCGGCAAGCACCTTAAAACATGAACCGGGCTGTCGTTTTGCCTGTGTTGCACGGTTGAATGAACGGCTTCTGTTCTTTTCTCCTCGTCCGCCTATCATTGCCTTAACCTGTCCGGTATGCTGATCTATGACCGTAAATGAGATCTGGGGCTGTACCGTAAGCCAAAGATCTTCGTCCTCCTCGGCATATACTTCGTCTCCGGGCTCCATTACCGCCTGCTTATATGTCTCTATATCCGCATAAGCATCTTCTTTGTTCTTGTAAAGAAGATTGTAATTCTTGTTTACATTCTCTTTAAAGTAGGCGCTGAACATCTCTTTCGAATGATTCTCAAGCGTTCCGTCGGCCTTTTGTATCGTGACACGATAATCCAATGCCCATTTCTGTGTCGGATAGTTTTCTTCGTTACCGAATTCTTCATCACAGATCTTTTGTATCTTGGGATCGAGGGTTGAATGAATCTTGATACCGCCGCTGTACATCATATTGTATACTTCGTTTTCGGGATAACCTGCAGCGATAAGATCGTCTTCGACCTGTTCCGTCAAAGCATCGACAAAATATGTCGTTATGGCCGATTCTCCCTGAACTTCGTTCACGGTCTTGATACGTGAATAAACGTCATCGGCCTTGGCTTCTTTATATTCAGCCTCGGTAATATAACCCTGTTCGAACATTTTCTTCAATACTTTTTCTCTTTTACTCTGATTGGCATCGGGGAAAATGATCGGATTGAATTGGTAAGGATTCTGAGTGATACCTGCTATAACTGCCGCTTCGGAAATGTTGAGATCCCATACGTTCTTCCCGAAATATCTTAAGCTTGCCGACTGAACACCGAGTGTGTTCTGTCCTAAGTTGA
>JAEEGK010031144.1_pt1 | contig 10529 bp, 5 predicted proteins | sample 8958771 | NCBI WGS metagenome assembly JAEEGK01 (sample SAMN16246547, study PRJNA631951) | gut metagenome | biome: gut microbiome; feature: rumen; material: SC-attached | host: Bos | place: Iran: Karaj | collected 2018-10 | reverse complement strand
CCTCCAACTGCTCCCGCAGCCAGGCCTTCTGGTCTTCCCGGAAACCGCCCTCATAAGCGGCCGTCTGGACAAGACGCACGTCGTCCATCATGATAAAACGCACACCGGAGCGCACGAAACTGGTGTCAGGCGTATGGATCACCTGCGAATAGGTGGCCATGTCACGGGCCTTTCCTTTTACCTTATATACATCCCGGTCATGGTTGCCGGGGACACACGCCCAGGCATACGGCAGGGAATCCAGCGTAGCGCGGGTAGGCTCCAGCAGTTCCGGCTTGTCGTTCACCAGGTCCCCCAGGAAGATCGCCAGGTCCACATCGGCCCTTTCCCGCAACTCCTTATAGATGGAGCGGCGCGCATAGGAAAGTTCCGTTTCACTGTCTACCTGCGGATCCCCCACAAACGCCACCCTCAGCTTCTGCGCCGGCAGCGGCAGCACCACCATCAGCCCCACCAGGGCCATAACCATTCTTTTCATCATTTTGATTCGGGATAAAAGATCGCTTTCACCATCGGCTGCCGGAGAACTCCCGAGATACGGGCGGCCATGCGCTCCGGAGTGAGGCCATCTACCAACGAAGGATAGCGTTCGGGGAGGGTCCAGTCTTCCTCTCCGTTATAGACGGCATCGCGGACGTAGGTGGCATACCAGGAGCTCTTCTGGAGGTTCATGGTATGCTCCTTCTTGAGGTTGGCGCGCACGTCGGCGAGGGTCTGTTCCATGGAAGAGGGATTCTCCACCAGCTCGCGCATTACGCGGAGGCTTTCCTGTACCAGCAGTTCGGCATCCTCTTCCTTGCAGGAGAACTGCACGGAGGTGCGCTCCAGATAGGACGGGACAAGCGTAGAAGAGGCCGATACGCCCACGCTGTAAACCTTGCCCATGTCCTCGCGGAGGCGGGCCATCAGGGCGGTGCGAAGGACAGCCTTGAGGGCGCTCAGTTCCATCTGGTTCTCCATCTGGGAGAGGCCGGGACGTTCCGCGCCCTGGAAATACAGGGACACCAGCGTGCGCTCCGTTCGGGAAGTGTGTCGCACCAGGGCCGTATCTTTCTGCGGGATCACGCGGTCGGGCGCGACGCGCTTCGTGCGGGCCGGTCCGCCGGGAAGGGCGGCCAGGTACTGCTCCACGAGGGGGCGGATTTCATCGGCCTCGATATCGGCCGTCACCACGAAGACATAGCCGTCGGCGCTGCCGTACATCTGGTTGAAGACCGTGAGGAAGCGCTCCGGCTGCACGCGGGAGAGGATAAGGGAGTCGGTCATCTCCGCGTTCGTGTAGTTGGCGCCGCTGAGCAGCCAGCCCAGCTCGCGGGAGAACTCCTCCTGCGGGTCGCGCTCCTTGGCGCGGTAGGCGTCCACGGACTTTTTGATGAGCAGGCGGGCGTAGTCCTCGTCCATGCGGGGCTGCGTCCAGCGCAGGTAAAGGAGGCGGAACATGGTTTCCACGTCCTCTTTCTCGGCCGATGCCATGACGCCCGTGCGGGAGTCTGCGCCCACAAAGAGGGCCGATGCCGAGCTGCCGGACAGGAAGAAGCGCAGTCCGTCGCGCGAGAATGCGCCGGCGCCGCTGCCGGGGACCACTCTGTCGGCGAAGATGCCGTTGTAATAATCCGTCGAATCGAGGGCGCTGAAGCCGCCGGCCCTGCAGCCGGAGATGCCCACCTTATTGCGGCTCAGGGCCGATTGACGATATATGACGCGGGCGCCGTTGGACAGCGTCCAGTCCACCAGGTTCAGTTCGGGGTGGAACTGTTCGGAAACGATGCGGCCGGGGGTAGGGATTTCGCCCAGATCGGCCGGAATGTCCATGGCCAGGCGGTAAGGCTCGGCCTTTTGAGCGAAGGATGTGCGAATGAGGGAGTCCAGTCCCTCGCACTCCCCTTTGAGGGAAGCGGGTGCGCGCAGGATGGCGTGGAATGCCCCGCGCGCATAGATGTCTTGAATGAAGGATATGAGCGAGAGCGAGTCCACCGTCGGCAGATACTTCTGCGTCAGCTCATATTCCGTCCGGGGCGAGAGGAGGGCGTCGCCCACGTAATACGCATTGTACACCTCGTCCATCAGCGAGGCCGATGCCGTCCGGCTCTGCGGGTTGGTCCGGTTGCGGGCGGCGAGCAGCAGGCTGCGTCTGACCTGCTCGATTTCCGTTTCGGTGAAGCCGTAGTCCAGGATCTGGCGGGCGGCGGCGAGGGCCTGCGCGATGCCATCGGCCACTTTCCCCTTCTGCAGTTCTACGGAGAGATCGGTGACGTCGGTCACGCCCAGCAGGCCGGACACGCCCAGGCTCACGTCCTTGTAGGCCTTGCCTTCGAAAGAGATACGGGCGAGGCGCTGCTTGCACAGGCGGTTGGCTACGCTGCGCAGGAGGTACGCGCGATAATCGGCCTCACTCACCACGGGGCGGCGGTAAGGGGCCTTCTGGAGGAGGTCCAGTTCGATGGCGGTGAGGGTGGAGTCGAAGACCGTCTTCACCTCGAAGTCCTTGTACGGAGGGATGCCGTACTGCGCGGGCTTGGGCCGACGGACGTTCTTCATGGAGGAGAAATGCTCCTTGATGCGGGCCTCGACGAGGTCCGGGTCCACGTCGCCCACCACCGCGACGGCCATTAAGGAGGGCCGATACCAGCACTCGTAGAAGTCACGGATGTCTTTCACCGTGCAGTGCTGGATGACGGAAGTGTCGCCGATGGTGCGCCTGTAAGTATAGCGGGAATCCCCCAGCAGTTCCTCCAGGAAGGCATCGCTGGCGGCCTGGCCGGCCTTGCGGCGCTGGAGCCGTTCGGAGAGAATGACGCCGCGCTCCTTCTCTACCTGCAGGGAGTCGATGGTGAGCCCGCGGGCCCAGTCCCTGAGGATGAGCAGCGTCGTATCCACCAGAGCCGGATCACCGGTGGGCAGTTGCAGTTTATAGACCGTCTCGCCGTAGGATGTGTGGGCATTCAGGTCCTTGCCAAAAGAAGCGCCATGCCTCTCCAGCACGCGGATGATTCCGTCCTCCGGAAAATGATCGGTCCCGTTGAAGGCCAGATGCTCCAGGAAATGCGCCAGCCCCCGCTGCCAGTCTTCTTCATACAGGGAGCCCGCTTTCACAAAAAGACGGTACACCGCCTCCCCCTTGGGATAGGAGTTCGGAAGGATATAATATGTAAGACCGTTTTTCAACTTACCCACACGGAGGGAGTCCCGCTGGGGAAGAGATTTATCTCGGGCTTGCAGCGTAAGCGCCGCAAGCATCAGCACAAATGTCAGGAATCGCTTCAAGGCAAAAAAGAATTAAAAGGGTGCCGGACCCGGCCGGCACCCCTATGGATATACCAATGAGTTGTTAATCAATCTTCGTTAGGAGATACTCACAGAAAACGGTTAATGTCTCTCCCATCAGTTCATAAAACTCCGAGGATTGAATGGACACATAAAACTCATCTTCGAGCCATCTATGGAATTCAACTGCGTTAATGCTATCCAACCCCAAGATGTAGAAACAATCAATCATTCTGGTATTTTCAAAATAATAGACATCCGGAGCATTCGGTATTTGAGCCATCTCTAGCAACTGCTCATACACAATCTCTCTCAAACTATACCGATTGTAGGAAACACGATTCTGAGTATATGCAGTATTCGCGATCTCATTATTTACAGTCTTCGCATTTGATTTATAAGACTGTGCAGCCAGAAGAAGGAGGAACGCTGCTATAGTTATTCTACAGTATTTCATAAAAAATGTAAAGCATTAGATTACTCAAAGTTATACATGACGAGTGTATTGCCATCAACCCAGGTAAGATAGCCTTTACCCTTTGAATCGAAGACAAAACTCAAGTTCGGATCACCGGTAAAGCCCTTCTTTCCCTGCAAGGTCACGGGTGCCGACCACTGCTTGGTTTCCGCATCAAAATAAACGACCTCGATAGTCTTGGGATCCACATACTCGTTGGGATATGCGACAAAGGGTGTTCCGTCCGGAGCCACCGCAATCTTCGAGAGACAACGGGCAGAAATCACGTAGTCAATAGTGCCACCCACCTGAGACCAGGTTCCGTCGGCATTATACTTTTCCACACGGTGGTGATACTTTTCGTTATCTTCGGCATTGTCACCAGTAATCAGGTACACAGTTCCATCCGGAGCGACTGTAATGTCATAACCATAAATACTGGTCTGAGTAGCGCCCTCACGGAGATAATTCTGACGCAGGCCGGACCATTCCGTACCGTTAAACTTCATCACGTTGTGACCATAGTTAACACCATCCAGCGCCTTACCGCGATTGATGCTGAACATATAAGCATTGGTAGCGTCTCCAGCCATCCTGATTTCATACGGGCGGGGATTACCTGTCAAGGCATCCATGCCACCGGTGCTCCAGGAAGACCCATCCCAGTAACCGACGAAAGTCTTATTCGACATAATCTGACACACCACTACCTTGTTTCCTTCCAAAGCCTGAAGATGAATCTTGGATGTAGCAGCTGTGCCCAGATTACCTCCGACATTGGACCAAGAGCCCTCCGCATATTTCATTACCGTCGTAACAGAAGGGCTCACAGAAGCATTCTTAAACGCGATAAAAGGCGTACCATCCGGAGAAATAGCGAAATCGTAATCGGAGCCCACTTTGTCACTGAAAGCTTCGCCTATCATCTCCCAAGCTCCATTCACGTATTTCATCGCATACATTGTCTCATCCTTTTCCGCATCCTTAGGAGTATCGTCATTCGGCTCATGGCGCTTAAAGGCCACATAAGGTGTATCATCGACCGGATTAATCAGAATACGGGCACCGGCATGGACCTGCACTGCATCATAGGTGGTTCCAGCCGTCCACTCGCCTTTCTGGCGGTTCAGCGTTACGGAATAAATGGCGTTCACCGAGCCGTCCAGGTTAGTGACCACATAATCGACCGGAGCGGAGAAGTCGTTCACCGTCTCACCGCTGACCTGTTCTACTCCGTTCACAGTAACCTTGTTACCAGCGCCGGTCGTAAAGGAGGCGGCGAGGGCGGTAACGTCAGCCAGCTGGGGGACAGCCACGGCGATATCGGTACCACTGATTTCGCCTTCGATGGTTTTGGCGAACGCAGTATTGTTCTCCACATCAAAAGAGAAAGAGAGCAGGGACGGGTGCTTGTCAGGAGCCAGTGTCACGTTCACTTTATAGGAAACGGAATTCTCGCCCTTGGCGTCCGTAACGACATAGGTCACTTCGGAAGAGAAATCGTTCGCCGTCTTTCCGCTGGTCTGAACGGTGCCGTTCACCTTGACGACATTTCCTTCAGCCACGGTATAGGTCGCGACGAGAGCCGTCTTATCCACATCGGGGAGAGCTACGCTTACGCTCGTTCCGGAAACAGTAGCAACATAATCTTCAGAGAGGACTGCGTTATCAGCAGCCTTGAAGCTAAAGGCGGTCAGGGAAGGAGCGTTGATGATTTCCTTCTTCTGACAGGAGACAGAGAGTGCAGCCGCGCCCACCAGGACGGCAGCGACAAACGAAAAGCGTTTCGTTGACATAGGCATTCGTTTTATAAAGTGTTAGTATTAAAGATTCTTCTTGGTAATGACCAGCTTGCTTCCCTTGGCTGCGGGTCCGGGATAACCCAGAGTAAACGTATCCGGCTGCGTCCCGGTCAGGGCGATGGTCAGTGTATTGTCTTTCGACTCGTCAATGGCGTGTTCCTTCCACTGGATACGGACAGGCATCTTCCAGATTCCGGGGAGGAATGAGATGACGCGTCCGGCGGTCAGGACCGTGTAATCCACGCCTTCCGTCAAGCCTTCACCACAGGTGATGTCATACGACACCTCGATGGGATCCGTAAAGGCGGGACAGCTAATACGGACATAATACGTTGATGTGGCTTTTACATCAGCCCCGACGACAGCGACATCCGAGCCGGTAGACGTTTCAAGGTACACGAAAGGCTCATCAAAAAGCGGCAGCGGGTTCTTGGCGCATCCGGCCACAAGAACCAATGCGATGGCCATTATAATGTAGTTCAGTTTCATAAGTCTGCGTTGCTACTGGGGTTCTGTTGAATGTCCGGATTGGTCTCAGTCTCGATGATGGGAATCTGGAGAACGAAACGATAATCCGGGTAATTGATGGAAAGAACCTGTGTATTAAACCCGGCATCTCGCTTAAGGGCTTCGTGACGGCGGGTGATGTCATACAGGCGATGGCCTTCAAAACAGAGCTCCTTCATTCGTTCTTTGCTAATGATCTCCATCAGTTGATCCGCGCCGGAATAGGAGAGCGGGACCGCCGTTTCTGAAATGCCGAGCGCACGAGCTTCCAATTTGCGGATGTATCCTTCCGCTTCCTGCAGGCGGCCCAGTTTACAGGCACATTCGCCTGCGATCAGATACATCTCCGAAGCACGGAAGACAACAGGATCATAATGCTTCTCCTCGTCAGCAATATCTTCCGTACAATAAAACTTCATGCAGATGTCGGAGAAATGCTTCATCGTCCCATTACCGTCCTTTCCATCATAACTGAACAAATCTGTTCTCACATCACCGCCAACGAATAAACCTTTGAGCTTATTGGAAGGCCGGGCATATGGATTGTCGTAACGATACAGTTTCTGAAGAGCATTACCACTCTGTTGGTAACCATTCAAGCGAAAGATATCTTCTTCCACACTGCCGGCACGCGTCGTAAACATGGACACATACTTGTCACGCGGAGCCAGGGAGAAACGGCCAATAAGACCTGAAGCCAACTTGTATGCCTCCTCGTAGTCTCCCATATAAAGACGGACGCGGGCCTCGAGGGCGTCACAGGCATACGGGGATGCCTTGTAACGATCAAAGGTATAGTTATCCGTAAACAACTCCCGTGCAGACTGGATATCAGAGAGTATCTGCGCGTAAGTATCTTTTACCGAAGATCGGACCATATGGTCGGAAATGGTCGGTATTGAAGTCATAAGACCAACTCCCCAATGGGAAGCGTCATTGGAGAATGTGTAGGTCTGGCCATAAACGTTGCAAAGTTGGAAGAAAGTTAGCGCACGGACAAAATAGGCCTGCGCCAACGCATTGTCCACCAACTCAGGATTCTGTTCCCGAAGCCTGGGAACAAAATACAACAAATAGTCCAAATCCATGATAAGATTGTACCCACGCTTCCAAATCACTCCAACCGGAGATGTCTCCTCCTCATAGGTAGAAGTAAATTCATATATCTTCCACCATTCAGAGTTGGTAGCAGAGAGGTACACCAAATCCCCCGTCACTTCCGGGTAGCTCACCAGATAGTGATCGTAAAAAGAAAATAACAGGTTATAGGCGCCAAGAACGGACGGTTCAACCGAATCTATATCTGAAAAGAATGACTGTATATCACTCTTACCGATCTGTTCCACCTCCAGGAAGTGGCAGGAGGTAAACAGGGGTGACAGAGAAAATGTCAAAAGAAGGGTTATAATATACTTTTTCATATGGCAGTCTCTCTTAGAATGATGCATTAAGCCCCAGCGTGAAGTTCCGGTTTACGGGGAAACCGTTTGACAGCGTCTTGTAGGAATTGAGCGTACGGCTCTGATCCGGTGTATACAAGTACACATTATATCCGGAAAGCGAAAGTGACAAGCTATCCATCTTAAGACGATCCAGCCATTTTCGGGGCAGCGTCCATGTCAGCGTAAAGTTCGAAAGATTGAACTTGGTCATGCTATACAGGTTTCGGGTGGAATCCATATTGGATTTGGTCGAGGTGGTAGAGACTCGCGGATAGGTGGTTACGTCTCCCGGTTGCTTCCACCTGTACAGATAGGTTTCAACAGCCTGATTCTGCGTAATGATATCATAGCCATCAGCGAAGTAGATATTGGCGTAGGTCGGAATATCCCATCCCCCAATATTGTAATTGATTTGGAAGGAGAAGGACAGATTCTTCCAGGTAAAAGAGTTGACAAGACCGCCGTACACAATCGGCGTACGCGAGAGCCCCGTTATCTGGCGGTTATCATAGGAAAACGTTTTTGTAAGGTTTCCCTCTTTGTCATACCACATGGGCATACCATCTGCCGGATCCACTCCAGCCCACTTAACGAGATACCAAGTATGAGAATCGTATCCCGGAGCATACAGGTAGGTAAAGAAACCCGTGGTCATGTCTCCGTAAAGTTCCAAGATCTTATTCTCATTGTGAGTGGCATTCAACGTCGTAGACCAGGAAAAATCAGACGTTTTGATATTGTGACTGGTCAGATTAATCTCAAAGCCAGTGTTTTGCATAGAGCCGACATTTGCATAAAGGCGGTCATCGGAAATCATACGGGAGACATAAATCTTACTGATCATGTCTTTCGTCAGATTATAGTAATACTCCACTTCGCCTTCCACAATGCCTCCGAGATTGAACGTCACGCCCAGATTGCTCCTATTCACAGTCTCCCAGGTCAAACCCTCCGTCGGAATAGAGGACAAAACGGCTCCTGCAGATTGTCCATAGGAATAGGAATTGGAATAGGTATAAGTTCCTGCCCGATAGGAATTATCCACACGGGAGTTACCGACAATACCAAATGACCCCTTGAGTTTGAGCATCTTGACCCAGTCCACATGAAAGAAAGGTTCCTTGTGGATATTCCAGGATGCGCCGACAGACCAGAAATTGTTCCACTGCTGATAAATACTGAAGCCGGAACTGCCGTCGCGTCGGAAATTGGCAGACAGATAATAACGGGAATCAAAGGAATACTGAGCGCGTGTGAAGAAAGACATCGTCCTACTCTTGGAATAGGAGGAAGATCCCTTTCTCGTGCTCTCGTCTGCATATTGAATCTCGCGAATATTATCATTCATAAAGCCATTGCCAGATGCTGATGACGATTTCCGAAGTACCTCATGCAACTCAAGACCGCCATAGACAGTCATTTTGTGTCTGCCGAACGCGTGCTCATAGGAAATCTTATCAACATGGGTCCAGTTTGCATAACTGGCATCGTATTTAGAAGAACTGCCGCGAGGCTGAAGACTAGAATTCAGTCCATCCAGAGTCTTTCTGGACTTATATATATCTTCATGTGAATGTTGATAGTCAAGTTCGAAAGTACTATTCAGTTTCAGACCCTTGACGATTTCCCAATCCAAGTCAACATTCAGAGTAGTTTTTACAGATTTCTGATTATTCTGGTTATACTCTCTATCCGGTAATTTGTTGTCCAAGAATTTCTTCATCACCCACTCTCCCTTCACATCGTCCCACACATTGTTGAACAGACGGTAGGTCTTCCCGTCTTCAAGATAAGGAGAGAAGATTGGCAGTATATCCAGATAGGAGTGACCCAACTGGAACATGTTATCATCAGTCAGAATAGCGCCAAGGGAAAGACCAAGTTTGAAGTTATCCCGGGGCGTATAGGTGTTGTTCATACGCACGTAATACCTTTCACTCAGATCTTTCTGGATGATATTAGCATTACGATAGTAGGAGCCGGTCACGTAGGTTTTCGCTTTCTTTGTCCCAGTCGTAGCCGAGAGGGACGCGTAAAGTGTAGATCCTGTACCGATGTAGGCATCAAACCAATCGGTAGAAGTCGTACTATAACTATTATAGTAATTATCCTGATACGGGAAGTTGGAAAGAAGATTGCCCGCATTGGTCCAGGCTTCCTTTGCAACTTCCATGTACTGTTCGGCGTTCATCACCTTTACCATCGTACTCTTATCAGGCATGGAAACGCCAAAGTTGAGCGTCGCGTTCAACTTAAGAGGTTCATTGCCCGCCGAACCTTTCTTGGTGGTAACAACGATTACGCCGCCAGAAGCATTTGCTCCGTAAATGGTGGTCTGGTCGGCATCTTTCAAAACAGTGATGCTTTCTATATCATTAGGATCCAGCATTCCAATGGGCGAAACCGTCTGAGAGACGCCGGGCATTTGCCCGGACGAAGTGCCCGTATACATCGGGACACCATCCACAACCCACAACGGTGCGCTAGACCCATACAAAGAAGATTGACCACGGATTCGCACATTAAAACGATCACGCGTACTGCCGGCAGAGTCCGATGAATTCTCAATGGACATACCGGGCACAAGACCTTCCAGCAAGTTATCGACGCGGGCCTTCGGCTTATATTTAAGCTCGTTTGAATTCACCTGGAATGCACTGCCCACCATGTCTTCCCTACGCTGCTTGGTACCATAAGCACCGATGACTAGGGCATTCTCCAGCACCTCAGCATCATCCTCAAGCGTCACATACACGACATGGTCTCCCTTTAGCTGATAATCCAGTGTCTTGTAACCCAGGAAAGAGAACTGAAGGACAGCGGTACCAGACGCGGCCTGGATGGTGAAAGCGCCATCCACATCGGTGATGGTCCCCTGCTTGTTGGCAAGAGAAATGACGGAGACACCCACGATGGGTTCTCCCTGCGTATCGGTCACCGTACCGGAAACCTTGAAGCCCTTCTGGGCAAAAGACAGGCTGCCATCCAGCAGCACAAAAATGACTAAAAGAAGAGTTGACAGACACTTCCTCATAAGGTAAGAAATTTTAGGAGCGC
>JAEEGK010031143.1_pt1 | contig 10529 bp, 7 predicted proteins | sample 8958771 | NCBI WGS metagenome assembly JAEEGK01 (sample SAMN16246547, study PRJNA631951) | gut metagenome | biome: gut microbiome; feature: rumen; material: SC-attached | host: Bos | place: Iran: Karaj | collected 2018-10 | reverse complement strand
TTTATATAATTATTTGAAAGAAAAGGATTAAATAATTTTTCATCGATAATTTCTAATGTAATATTTATAATAAAATTATTAATTAAACTTTTTGTTTCAGAATAAATATCTTCTTCAACATTAAATAAATTTTTATTTGATTCTTTTGTATAAAAAATAAAATCTTCATTATTTATTTTCATATTATTTTTTAAACAATAATAATTTGAAATATTATTAAGAACAATTTTATATTTTTTATTTTTATAAATAATAAAATCTTTAATCATTTTAATTTCAAAAAAATTATTATATTCTTTCGTATTATTTAAAATATTAAAAAAACATTTTTCATGATTTATAATATTTTCAATGTAACCATTAATATTTTTATCAAAAAAAGGATTAAATAAATCACCTTTTTTTTTTAATAATATTATTTTTTTAATTTTTCCTGTTTTTTTTAAAGAAAAAATAATTTCGCTTTTATCAACATTGCAAGGAAAAGAACTAAATTGAATCATTTCTGAATTTTCATATAATTTAAAATCTTTTATATTATTATTATTATTATTTTCTTTATTATTTTTAAAATCTAATTTTTGAATATTAAAAATATTTTTCAAATCCTCAAAAAATTTTTCATATTTTTTTATAAAAAATGTTTTAATTTCTTTAATTATTGTTATTATTTTTTCATTTATTCCTTTATTAATAGTTTTTGAATCTAAAAAATAATTTTTTTCATTTATTCTTTTAAATTTATTAAATAAAGATAAATCAGCAACATCATCAAAATTTGAAACTTTAAAATCTTTAAATTGTTCAATTAAATAAATTTTATCTTTAATTAAACAACAAATTTCATTTTGAAAATTAATTAATTTATTTTTATATTCTTCAACATTTATTTTTAAATCTTTTGGATCATGCTCAAATTTTAAATAATTTATTGGAATGCATGAATCAAAATGACCTTTATGATTAAAAAACGCACATTCATAACAAGAAGGTCCTAAATTATTACATTCATCTTTTATACAAATCAAACATTTTTTATCTAAATGAAAACATTTTTTATTTAATTCTATTGAATGAGGCATTAATTTAATATTAATTTAATTTCAAACAAAAAAATAAAATTCAAAATTAAATTTAAAAAAAATAATTTAATTTAATAAAAAATATAATATAATATTAAAATATTTTTATGTTTATATTTTAATATTAAATATTTTTTTTTCTATAATTATAGACATTTTTATCAATAATCAATTATTATTTATTAGAATTTTCATAAATTTTATTCGCTAAAGCAGTAAAAAGTTCTTTAATTCCAATATCATTTTTGGCACTAGTTTCATAGAAAATCATATTATTTTGTTGGGCAAAATTTTTTCCATCATTGAATTGTAATTTTCTATTTTGTTGAGGAACATCACATTTATTCCCAGCCAAACACAAAATAATATTTTCACTAGAGGCATTATTTTTAAGTTCCTTAATCCAATAATTAAGACTTTCTAAACTATTTTGTGTAGTAACATCATATGTTAAAATCGCAGCTGCTGCGTCTTTGTAATATAAACCAGCCATTGCTCTAAATCTTTCTTGTCCACCTGTGTCCCAAATATGAAGATTTACATATTCTCCATTTTTTAATTGAACTTTTTGATTTAAATATGCTCCTCCTATTGTCGCTGCATGTTGCTCTGAAAAACTATTTTTACAATATCTTTGAGCAATTGAAGATTTTCCTACATTTTGTTCACCTAATAATACAATTTTAGCTTCGATTGTTTTTTTTGTTTGTTTTTCTGTTTCTTTAATTTTTAATGCATCTTGTTTGTTAGGTGATTTTTGTTTATTTGAATCACATCCCATGATTATTTTTTAATGTTTTTATTTTTTTTATTTTTATTAATAATTAATTATTTTTTAATTATATTTTTAATTATTTAATTTCCATATTATAATTTTTGAATCATATGAGCCACTTGCAATTAATTTATTATTATTATTATTATTATTTAATTCTAATAAAGTTACAACATAATTTAAATGGCCTGAAAAAGTTTTTAAACATGTGTATTTTTTTAAATCCCAAATTTTTATTAATTTATCGCCGCCTCCTGAAATTAAATTTCCTTTTTTAGTTTCTAATAAAGAAAAAACAGTAAAATCATGATTTTTTAATGTTGCTAATTCTTTTTCTTTTTCTTGATGCCAAATTTTTATTGAATGATCGTATGAACCTGTTGCGATTCGATAATCTTTTAAAACAATGAAACATATGATGTTTGTTTTATGTGTATTAAAATTTCTTATTAATTCTCCTGTTTTAAAATTATATATTTTTAATTCTGTGCTTTCATCTCGCACTGCGAATAAATCATTTTTTAATAATTCGATTTGAAAAATTGAATAAATTCCATTGTAAATTTCTAATAAACATTCAATTTTAAAATCTTTAAAATTCCAAATTTTTATTGTTAAATCGCTCGAAACGGAAATTATTTTATTTTCTTCAATTTCTTTTATATCATTCACAATATTTTTATGTTCGATTGTTAAATCGCATTTGAAATTTTCTTTTACATTAAAAAATTTTATTGTATAATCTCTATTGCAAGTTAAAAAATGTGTTTTTTCATATTTTTTTGACAAATTCAATTCTATCGAATTTAAAATCCAACTTTTATGTTCTTTAATATTAACATTTTCAATATTGTCTAAATTAAAATTTTTAATATCCAAAACATTAAAAGAAAAATCCCATTTTGGAATAATTAATATCGAAAATTTAGATAAATAAATTAATTTCGTTGGAGCACAATCATCAAAAATATCTTTAATTAAAGTTCCATCAGATAAATTCCATAATTTTAAATATTTATCAATCGATAACGAAAATAAATAATTTTTATTAAAAGGCGATTGAAATAAAGAAACAACAGTTCCATTATGAGAACATAAATTAAATAAAATATTTTCATTTGACATAATAATAATAATATTAATTAATATTTTAAATATTTAATTATTTAAAAGAACAAACAATTTTTTCATCTTTATTCAATAAAGGTAAAATTGTATGTCCATAAATAAACAACAACTGCAAAGCAAAATAAATATAAATTGTTATTGCAGTAATAACAAAATAAAAATATCCAAGAGCTTTAGTTAATTTTTCATTTGGTTTGAAACTATTAATCGTTCCTAAAACAAAAGAAATAAAAACAACAATTTGATTCAATAAATTTACTTTCCCACCCGGAAGCGCATCTATAACATCAGATAAAGTTAAAATACACATACCCACATTAAATATACCCGCTGAATCGTTGTATTTTACATCAGCAATTTTGTATTTAGGAAACAATTCCCAAAATAAAAAAACCATATTATATAAACCAAAATTAATTGATATAAAACTTCCTATTGTGTTTCCTCTGTACCAATCAAAAACGCCTATTAAATATTGACAAAATCCACCGAAAAATAAATATTCTGATAAATGAGTTGATGTATAATTTGTGAGGTTTGTAAATGATACCCCCGTTAAAAAACAAGCAAATGCAAATCCTAAAAAACCAACTGGAGAATTTGCATGAATGTCTATTCTTGAAGTTTTTAATGTTATTTGAGGAAAAGTATTTTCTACACTTTCTATTGGTTGTAATTGACGATGTGTTTCTTCTGTTTTAATTGGTTCAATTTCATTCATAAAATTTAAATAAAAAAAATAAAATTTAGATAAAAAAAATAAAAAAAAAAAAATAATATTTTTTTTTGATAAAAATAATTTAATTATAACATTAATAATAATAAATATATTTAAAATTTATATTAAAAAAATATTATTTTTTTTATAAAACTTCTGCGTTTTCATTTTGATTTATTTTTGGTTTTGAATTTTTATTATTATTATTAAATGTGCTATTTTTTGAATCATTTTCAGAAATATTTTTTAATACTTGTTTTAATTGTACATTTAAATCAGGAACTAAAGGAACAGGATTTGTATCTTCAAAATAATCAAGTTCTAAAACTCTTTTATAACTTTCATTAATTGGAATTACAACAGGTGGAACATCTTTAATAATTTGATCAATATCAGCTGGAGCATTTAATTTTTCAGTAGATTTTACTATTTGTTTCCAAATGTTTTCATTGTCATTTTTAACATCTTCTAAAGCTTTTTTTATTTTATTTTCTATAATTTCTGAATATTTTTCATCGAAAGATTCTTTTTTTTCTACTTTTTCTTCTTTTTTTACAAATAAATTTCCTGATTTTAATAAATCATAAATATGCTCAAATTCAATGTTATTTAACATTTGATTCATTGTGTTTGAAATTTCTAATTCGTTTGTGTTTAAATTTTTTATTTGATTTTTTGTATCTTTTTTGAATTTTTTTATTGAATCATTAATTTCTGTTATTTGATTATTATTCGTAGTTGAAAAATCATTTAATTTATCTTCGATTTTTTTAATAGAATTTAATAATTTTTTTTCATTTTGTTTTGTTAAATTTTCTCTTTCAACAATCATTTCAACATTAGAAATCATTTTTTCCATCGTTTGTTGAACAACATTTTCAATTTGTTGTTTTTGCATATTTTTCATATCTTTATTTCTATTACTTTCATTAGTTTCAAAATTAGTAAAAAGTTGCGAATATTGATTATTTAATTCTTGTAATTTATTTTCATGTTCTGTTCTTAATTTTTCAATATTATCTTTATTATCATTTATTTTAGTAAAAATCGTCATAATTTTCGTTGTATGTTCATTTTCAACATTTTTACTATTTTGCATATGTTCTAATAAATAATTTTCTTCCACTTTATTAATCATTTCATTCATAATTTGAGCTATTTCAATATTTTGATCAGTTTTTTCAAATCCTTTAAAAACATCTAAATTCTTTTCATTAGTATTAATTAAATCATCTTTTACTTTATTAATATTAACATTTAAAGAATTAAAATTATTTTCCGCAGTTTTTTTTATTTCTTCCATTCCATCATTCATATTTTTATTTAATTGATTTACACCATTTATTAAATCATTTATTTGAGTTTGCATCATATCATTTTCAATCGTATGAATCATTCTTTCATTAACTGTATGAACACCAAATTCAGATTTTAATGTTGCCAAATCTTTTTGAATTTTAATATCTAAAGATTTATAATTTATATCATAATCTTTTAAAAGAGCTTCATATTTATAAATTCTATTACAAACTGATTCTAAATCACTAATTAAACTTCTAAAATGTTCTCTATTATTATTTTCCATCACTTCAAATTTTTCATTAATTCGCATTCGAGTATCAATAATTTGCCCCGCTAAAAATTGAATGTTCGAATCAGTTTTTGTACTTAAATCTTTTAAATAATTAAAAACATGATCGTTATTTTTTTTAATATTAACTTCTGTATATAATTTTACATCTTTCATTTTTGCTACTAATCTACTTTCAACTTGAGTTATAAACGAATATAATTCTTCTCTCATTTGTCTCATATAATTTTCTATTCCATTTAAACGATTTTGAAATATTTGATTTTGATTATTTTGTGAAATTAAATTATTTTTAATTTGATCTGTTAATTTATTAACAAAATTTTTTAAATTTTCTTGAGAAGAACCTTTTCCAAAAATTGCTTCTTGAATTTGTTGATCAATGTATTTTGAAACATTATGTGTTCTTTCTGAACATTCTTTACTAACATTTTGAATTTCTATTTTGTTTGAATTTAATATTTCTTCAAATTCTTTTTTTAAATTCATAATTTCCATATTAAATTTATCTGTTATTCCATTTGAAATTGTTTGATTTTCTAAATCCGCTTTGTATCGCGCTTCAACTTCTAATTTAACTGTGTTATGAATTTTATCTGATAATTGATTTATCATATTATTAAAATTTTCTGATTCTTTTTTTCTAATTTGATCATTCGATGTTTCACCTTTTTTTAATGTTTCTTGAAGCATATTAATTTTTAATTTCAAGTCATTTGAAGATAAATTATTTTGATCATTTATTATTGAAATTGTTTTATCTGATTTGTATCTATTTTCTCTTTCTTCGGTTGCTCGTAATTGAAGTTCTTTTATTTGAACATCAAAATTTCTTTCATTTTCATTTAAACGATTTAATAATATTTGATTTGCTTGTTCTAATGTTATTAATTTAGCTTCTAAATCATTAAATTTTGATTCATAGACAATTGGGTTTATTACTTGAGGGTTTAAATCATTGTTGTATATGTTTCTATTTGATAATGTACGAGATACTTTATTTTCTATTATATTTCCTCCGTTTTGAATGAAGGTGTTTGTGTTTGAGTCGTTGAAATTTCGTTGTTGGTTGAAAGTGTCTTGATTAAATACGGTTTTTATTCTATCGGAATTATTTGATGATGGAATTGTTCTTGGTAAATTATATGACATTTTTATTTATTAAATTATTATTTAATTTTACTTTTTTCGTTTTATTTAATTTATTCTTAATTTTTATAAATTTTATATTTAAATTATTTAAATTTTTATTGTTTATAAAAAGAAAATTAAATATATGATTTATATAATAATATTAATAAATATTATTATTATTATTATTATTAATAAAATCATCTTATTTTTATAAATAATATAATTATATTTGCTATAAATAATAAAATAATAATAATATATAATTTAAATCTATAAAATAAATTATTATTTTTCATAATATCATGAATTTGTTGAATTAAAGTTAAATTTTCTTCGACTTCTCCAATTTTATTATGAGTATTAATTAAAACTTCTTTTTGTCTTTTTAATTCTTGTGCAGTTAAATTATCTCTATCAATAATTTCATTTGCTGTGTTTGAACTATATTTTAAATTTTGATTATTATTTATCATTTTATTAGCAATATAATTTCTTTTATCTTTTATATCAAATTGTAATTGAGGAGTTAAAATTTGATTATTTAATTCATTTTGAATTTTTTCAATTTGTTTTAGAATTTTTTTGTATTCCATTTTATTATTTTCTATTATTCCATTGAATTCTAATCGAATGTTTCCTTTTGAATTTTCTAATTCTTGATCGATAATTAAAAATTCTTCTTTTACGTCATTTATTAATAAATTTATTTCATTTAATATTTTTGATTTTTCTATTAAATTATTTTTATTATTAATTTCTTTTTTTTTCATTATTATTAAATTTAATTTCGATGAAATTTCTTTTATTGCTTTATTAATTAAATTATTAGACATAATTTTATATTAAAATATATAAAAAATAATAAAATTTATTTATAATAATAATAATAATAATAAAAAATTATTCATTTGTGTTTAAATCAACATTCCAAAATTTTAAAAAATATTTTATAAAACTTTTTTGATTTATGTTTTTATCAATTTTTATATCTAAAGTTTTTAAAATATTTATTTTTAATTTATTTAAAATAAAATTTGTTGTTGAAGGAATTTTCCAAATTAAATTTTTATTAATTAAATATTTTTGAAATCCAAAAAACCATTTTTTTTCTATTTCAATATTATCAAAAATTAAATCAATGCTTCTATCTTTAGTAATAATAGAAAAAAATAAATATTTATTATTTAAACTTTTTACTTTATTTAATAAATTTTTTGATTTAATTCCGGTTTGAAATTTTTTAATATCGTTTATATCATAAATTTGAATATCATCATCAAAATTTTTATAAATTTCTAATTTATTACTTTTTAAATTAAATTGATAAAATCTTTCTATCATTCCATTTGAATTATAATTAACTTTTATTAATTTATTTCCTTCAGTTGAAAATTCTTCATAATATTTTTTAAAATATTTTTCGCAATTTTTTTTTATAATTTTTTTTATTTTTTTTTTGTATATTTTAAAATATTTTGATAATATTTTTAAATAAAAAATATGTTTTATGTTATAAAATAAAATATTTAATTTTTTTAAACATATTTTTTTTATTTGATTTATGTCTATTAAATCTTCTGAAATAATATTATTTTCTATTAAATTTATATTATTATTTAATTCTGAAATTAAATTATTTTTTAATTCTTCGTTTTCATTTAAATTTTCATTTAAAAATTGTATTGAATTATTATTAACTAAATTTAAAAAATATTTTTTATTTTTTTCTATTAATTTATCTTCTATTTTATTAAAAATATTATTATCATTTATTTCATTATCAATTCCATTTATTTCTAAATTATATTTTTTTTCAATATTTAATAAATTTTCATAAATATTATAAGATTGAATTATTTTTTCTTTAAAATAATTATATATTTTTTCTAAAATATTTTTTGGTAATATTTCATCATTTAATAAATTATCTTCATTATCTAAATTCACATTAAAACTTTTTATTAAATCAAGTAATTTATTTTTAATTATATTATAATCTTTTAATTCATAATTTTCATTATTACTTTCATATATATTAATTGCTTCTTTATAAAATTCACTTTCTAATAAAATAAAAGTTATATATAATAAACTATTATAATCTTTTATTTCTTCTAAATATTTAATTGTTTCATTTAATGTTTCAATCCAATTTTCAATTTTACTTGAAATTAAATAATAATTAAATTGATTAATAAGTTTACTACAAATAATTTCATAATTTTCATTGTTTTCATTTGCCATTTCATAATTATTTTTATTTAAAATTTCTTCTAAATTTATTAAATTATTACATCTAAAAATAATAAAAATTACTTTTTGAAGAAAAATCATTTTATTTTTAATTTTTTTTTCTTTTTTAATTATTTCTATTATTTTTTGAATAATATTAATAGAATTTGATGTTTTATTTAAAGAAAAATATCCTAAACATAAATTTGATAATACTTTTATTAAAAGAAATAAATTATTAAATTGAGCATCATTTGAATTATTTGAAGAAGAAATTTTATTTTCTAAAGATTGAAAACATTCTTCTAATTTTTCAACTCCTTTATTTATATTTCCTAAATAAAAATAACATATACCTATATTACTAGATGATTCATTTATCATATAATCATTATTAATTTCTTTTGATATATTTAATGATTTTTGAAATTCATTTAATGCTTCATCAAATTTATTTAATTTTATATTATCATAACCATTTATTAAATGTTCTGAATATTCAGAAATTTTTAAAATATTATTTAAATCATTTTCATTCATAAAAATAATTTAATAATGTTTAAAATATAGAAATAATTTTTTAAAAATGAATTTAATTATTTAATTATAATTTTTAAGATAATATTTTTATAAAAAATTGTAATTTATTGAAAATAAAAAATATAAAAAAATATAAAAAAATTAATAAAAAAATAATAATATAAATAATTCTAATTAAAAATAAAAATGAGTAATGGTAAGAAAATTTATATTATTATTTTAAATTATATCTTAAATAGAGCCATATGAAGAAGAAGAATCAACCGATGGATGGATAAATTGGTTCTGTGAATTAGAAGGTCATGATTTTTTTGTAGAAGTAGATGAAGAGTATATATCAGACTCATTTAACTTATATGGTCTAAGAAATTTAATAAATAATTATGAGTAAAACATATATATAATTTATATATATAAAATAGAGAGGCTTTAGAAATGATATTATCTCCTGATACCCCAGAAAGTGAAGATTTAGCTAATCAAAATTTTTTAGATTTATATCAAAGTGCAATGGATTTATATGGTTTAATTCATGCAAGGTTTATTTTAACTGCCAAAGGATTACAAATGATGAAAGAAAAATTTTTAAAAAATGTTTTTGGAGCTTGTCCAAGAATTCTATGTGATAGACAATTAGTATTACCTATTGGAATGAGTGAAGAATTAAGTATATCTAGAGTAAAAGTTTTTTGTCCTAAATGTAAAGAAGTTTATATTCCAAGAATGAGATTTGTTGATGTAGATGGTGCTTATTTTGGTAGTTCTTTTCCACATATTTTTTTACAAACTTTTCCTGAATTAAATCCTAAAGAAAAAGCTATTCAATATGTTCCAAAAATTTATGGATTTAAATTATTTGGAAAAAAAGGGTCTAAATATGAAGGTCAAACTAATTTAATATTTGATATTAATAATTCAACAAATGTTAATTCAAATATTTCAAATGCTTTAAAAAAATAATATTAAGAAAATTAAATTAATATAATAATATTTATAATTGTATTTTATTTTCATTTTGTATTAATTTAATATATTTTTTAATTTTTGTTTATAATTATTTATTAATATTTTAAAGAAAATATTGCATATAAAATTTTTTAATTATTTAAGTTATAATTTTTAATAATTTTTTAATTTAACTATTTAAATATTAAAATTATATTTAAAAAATTAAAATAAATATTAGAAATTAAAAAAAATAAATAATTGACTAAATCATTTGAAGGAAGTATTTTTATAAAAGAAAAAATTGAAATAAAAATATATAATTATCCAAATATAAAATATAATAATTAATATTTTGTAGAATGAAATAAAATTATCATTTTT
>JAEEGK010031141.1_pt1 | contig 10530 bp, 10 predicted proteins | sample 8958771 | NCBI WGS metagenome assembly JAEEGK01 (sample SAMN16246547, study PRJNA631951) | gut metagenome | biome: gut microbiome; feature: rumen; material: SC-attached | host: Bos | place: Iran: Karaj | collected 2018-10 | reverse complement strand
ATTTTTGTTTATAATAGGTGAAACTATAAAATATATCAAAAGTAGTTTATAAAAAAAAATTTATCAATGATTAAAATACAATTAATTAACTATAATAAAAATACAAATTAATTTGATATCTGGAAAAAATTTTGAAGCACTATTTAATATTAAAAAAAGATTTAATTAAAATTTATGAATGAAAAAAAATAACTACAAATTTAATATCATATGAATTTTTTATTAATTATTCTAAAATATTATGAAATTTAATAAACATTGATTAATTATTTAAAGGTTAGATTATTTATTTTAAACATTAATATTATTCCAATTCCGTATTATCCTGAATTAAAATTTATAAATGTATTTCTTGTAATGGAAAAAATTAATTTTTAAAAATTAATGGATATTTATTTTTTGAAATTGATATTGAAATAAAGAATAAATTCAATCTATTTCATCAAAATAATTCTCTATTTTATCCTATTATTGAATAGGCTGAGAAATTTATTCATAATTTTTTTTAAATATTAAAAATATAAATTTAAAGGAAATTATGAAAAATAATAATCTAATTAATTATTAAATAACTATTATAAATTAGGTTACAATTTATTCAATGAAAAAAATAAAATAATTATTAAAAAGATTAAAATCTACAATATGTCATATTGTAAGAATATTATCACTTTTATTTACTTTGTAAATATAAAAAAAAATTTAATAAAAATAAATATTTTTTTTTATATTTAAATTTTTAAAAAATCAATCCTTAAAAAATAAATAAAATAAATTAACATAAAATAAAACATTTAAAAAATATTACAATTATTATCACTATTCTCATTTTTATATTCCCTTTGAGCAAAAACAGTTTGATTTTTCTCTTCAAGAGTATTAAGAACTTTTTCAGTATTACTAAAGAACTCTTTATTTAACAACTGGTCAATTTTTCCAAATAAAAAAATCCCAAAATTATTTTCTTCAGAATTATCAATATAAAATTGTATAATATTCATATTATGTTCAAATAAATTAATAATTTTTTGTGTTTTATCAAGAGAATCAGAATAATATTTTTTCAAAGATTTAATATATTGAATTTTACAATAAATTTTTCCATTACCAGAAGGTGAATTATCTTTATATAAATCATACCAATTAATAACTTTTTCTTGATTACTAAAATGATCTAAAGGTAAACTAACATGACCACATTCTCTACTTCCAAGCATAGTTTGATCAAAAACAGTAATTTTTAAAGTTAAATCTGGATTATTTATTTTAAATTTAAAATTTTCATTCCAAGCTGGATTATTTGTTGATTTTTTTACTAAAGTTTTTTGTGTTTCATTACCTAATGAAATCGCTACAAATGAATCACATGTTCCTAAATTAAAATTAGGATATAAATCATTTGCTTCAAATATTGTTATATATACACTTGAATTTTCAGTTAAACCATTTTCAAATTGTTTTTCATCTAAATATTCATTTAAGGATTTTTCATCTTTTTCTTTTTGGAAATTTAATTCTCTTATTTTTATTGTTAATTTTGTATTTAACATTTTTAATTTTTCATGATATTTTATATATGATTCTACAAATTCTCCTACTGTTATTTTTGATTCTGTATTTTTGTCTAATAACAATAATATTTTGTCTATTGTTTCTATATTAAAAGAATTGGATTTCTATATAAATATTTTGTGTTATATATTTTATTATTTTTACAGTTTTTGTATTGAAAAATTCAACTAAGTCTTCTTTTGTTAAATATGAGTTTTTTTCTTTGTTTATTATTTCAAATTCTTTTCTTAATTTTCCAATTTCTTTTCTTATATCTTTTGTATATTGATATGTCATATATTCATCTACACTTGTTCCATATCTTTGTTTTAATTTTTCATCCACAGTTCCTTCTGCTAATGTTGTTGCTGTTTCTAAAGTTGTTTTTCTTTGAATCATTTTATTTTATATTTATTTTTTTTATATAAAACAGTAATTTATAAATATAAAAATTTAAAATTTTTTTTGTAGTATTTTTAATATTTCTATTATTTTTTAAATAAATAATTTAAATTATTAATAATATCAATATTATTAGGAAAAACTTTTTCAAAGTTATTAATTAATTCTTTTAAAGTAGAACTTTTTTTTAAAATTTCAATAACAATATCTTTAGTATCATTATCATTACATATAATATAATAATAAACCAAATGACAATCTTTTTCAGGTAAAGTAATAACAAGATAAAATTGTGAAAAATTTTCATTTTTATCAATTACAAATCTCATATTATTAGGAGAAAAACATAAACTTCCTTTTTTTAAATGAACACTTGAATATTCCAATCTCAAATTATTTAAATCAATATCATTTTTACCATTATTAATTTTGATAAAATTATTATTTTCTTCAGTATCAAACATGCAAATTGCATTATTAAAAGTAATTCTTTTCACTTTTGAAAAATTTAAATTATCATTTATATAAACCATATGTGGTACAATATTATAATCTTTTATATCTTTTTTATTTGAATTACTTGGAATAGAAGAAATAATAAAAAAAAATTGTATTTTATTTTTTGGAAAAAAAAATGCTTTTGAATTAGATTCTTTTGTATTATTATCAATTGCAATCTTTTCATTAATATTTAAATATTCTGTTATTGCTTTTGGAGGATTAAAATCAGAAAAATTATTTTTTATCTCATTAAATGAGGGACCTTGACATATATTATATGAAAATGTTATTAATGAAAGAATATCTCCAAATGTATATTCATTATGATTATAATGTCCAATTAAAGGAACTTTGGCAGTTCCTAAAAAATCATGAATATATTTTTCAGAATTTTCTAAATTAAGAAAAAAATGAAAAAGAAAATTTTCTTGTTTTTTTTCTTGAGTTATAAACTTAGTTCCCTCCATTAACAATCCTAATAAAAACAATTAAAAAATAATAAAAAACAAATTAAAAAAAATTATAAACACAAAAAAAAAAAAAACTCATATATGGAAATTAATTAATATTCTACATAATTTTGAAATAAAAAAAAATAAAAAAATGTTAAAAAACCCAAATAAAGAACTAATATTTCTATTATTCCTAACAATAATTTCAAAAACAAAACAATTACATTCACTTCCAAAATGTACAACATCATCAGATTGTCTTAAAAATCACATATGTAAAGAAAATTATTGTCATCACAAAGGATATTTTCCTCCAAATTTATCTCAAATAATAGAAATATTATGTATGTGTCTCTTATCAACAGTTTCTACTGCAGCTGGTGTCGGGGGTGGAGCAATTTATAGTGCTTTATTAATGTTTATTGATAATTTCGAAGCACAAATCGCTTTTCCTATTTCTTCTTTTGCTATTTTTGTTTGTTCTGCTTTAACTTTTTATTTAGGTGTTAAGTCTAAGTTAAAAAAACCAAAAATGAAATTTATTGATTATGATTTAGTTATTATTTTTTGTCCTTCTTTACTTTTAGGTACAAAAATTGGAGTTATTTTAAATTCTATTTTACCTGCTTTAATTTTGACTATTTGTTTAATTGTTTCTCTTTCTTTTTCTTGTTATAAAACTTATAAAAATGCTTTAAAGGCACAAGAAAGAGAAAAAAATAATTTAAATAAAAAAAAGAAATTAATTGATAAACAGAAAATGTTATCATTACTTGAACCTGAAGTTTTTGATGTTATTGAATTAAATGATAAGAATAGTAATAAAAATGATTATAATCAAAGTAATAAGGAATTTTTACTTAAAGAATATTATGATAATACTACTTTATTTTATGGTATGAATGCTCCTATTAGAATGGAAAGAGTTAAATGGATAATTATATTAGAATTAATTATGTTAATTGATCAACTTTTAGAAGGAAGTAAAAAATTAGATTCTATTATAAAAGTGAAAAAATGTTCTTTTTATTTTTGGTTAATTTTTATAATTTTTATTTCATTTTGTTTAGTTTTTACAAAAATTTTTTATTCAAGAGTAAAAGAAGAAGCAAAAATAAGACCAAATATTCTTTTATTACAAAATCCAAATGAATTTAATATTACAAGTCCTACTGTAGAAAATAAAATAAATAAAATAATATTTTATTGTTTTATGGCAGGAGTAATAAGTGGAATGTTAGGAATAGGAGGAGGAATATTAATGGCACCATTAATGTTAGAATTAGGAATAAATCCAAAAGTTGCAACATCAACTTCAAATTTATTTTTAATTTTTACTTCTTTTTCTAATACTTGTTTATATATGATGGCAGGAAATTTAATAATAAAATATGCTTTAATGTATGGTATTTTATGTGGTTTATTTTCATATTTAGGAAGTAATGTTTTAACTGATTATGTTGATAAAACTGGAAAAAATTCAGTTTTAATTTGGACACTTTTAGGTATTTCACTTATTAGTTTAATTATTTTACCTATTAATGCTATTACTCATGCTTTTTATGATTTAAAATGTGGAAATAGTATTTTGATTTTTAATAGTTTTTGTTAACAAATTTTTTAATTTTTTTTTATTTTTTAGGGTGAAAATTTTGTGTTTTATTATTATTTAATAAATTTTTGATTATATTTTTTCTGAACTTCTTCTATTTTTTTATCATTGAAAAATTGATCACTTTCATCTTCATCTTTGTTTAATTTTATTGCTTGTAAAATATATTTTTTTGCTTTTTTTTCATCATTTTTATATATATAACAAATTGCTTGTAAGCAACTTGTATCAACATTATCTCCTTTATATTCTTCTGGATCTAAATCACATAATGCTCTATCATAATCTTCTAAGTTAATTCTACATTTTGCAAGATTACACATTAATTTCCTTTTCATTTCTATTTTTTCATCACTTTCATCAATTGATAATAATGCTGCATCTGCTTCTAAATATTTTTCAATTGCTTCTTTATATTGTTTATTTTTAAAAAAAACATTTCCAATGTTTTTTATTTTTTCAACTTCATTCATTCTAAAAAAAAAAATTTAAATTTAAAATAAAATTAACATAAAAAAAATCAGATTAATATAATATTAAAATAAATATTTTTTAATACAAAAGGGATATTAAAAACAATTCAAAAAAATGAATGGAAATGATATAAAACAAAAAAACGGTTTTTACATAGAAGAAATAGCAAAAAAAGTAAAAATCGCAATAATAGGTGATTCAAAAATAGGAAAAACAGAATTAATATCAAAATTACTAGACACTACACTATCAGTAAATTCAAGAACAATTGAACAATCATATAACATAATAGAATATATAAATAATAGAAGAATAAATTTAAATTTAATAGACACTTCAGGAGGAGAAGAACATAATAATTTAATTCAATTATGGATTTCCGATGTTGATGCAATTGCTTTAGCTTTCTCATTAAATAATAAAAAAAGTTTTAATAATTTAAAGGTTTATTATAATAAAATTAGAAATATTAAAGGAAGAAATTTTCCAATGATTTTAATTGGTTTAAAAAATGATTCTTATGATATTGAAGTTCCTATTGTAGATGCTAAAACTCAAGCTATGATGTGGAGTATTAATTATTTTGAAAGTAATGAAAATCATTTAAAGGAACCTTTTAAATTTTTAATTAATAAAGTATTGGAAAACGAAGAAAATGGGAAAAAATTTGACCCTTCTGCAATTGTTAATAATTGTAAAGTTAATAGTTGTTTTTGTTCTATTTATTAATATCTAATAAAAGGAATATTTTGAAAAATTATTAAATATGTTTTTATAATTAATTTATTACTAAAAAAAAATTTATTATGTATAAATTTATATTAAAATATTAAATAATTAACATATAATATTAAAAAATATTATTCAAGTAAATATTCTTTTTGATAGTAAAAACACAAATAAATTATTATTTAATAATTCCTAATTGAATTAAAATAAAAATTCCAATTGTCATACTTCCAATAAAAATATAAAATTTAGCAATAAAAGATTCAAATTTATTTAAATACTTTTTACCTAATCTTAAAACAAAAAAACCAGGAGCAATAAAATAAATAATATTATCTGCAGTAGAGCCAACAATATTATCAATAACAATAATTTTATCTACTCCAATTGCAAATAATAAAACACAAAAATAAGTTATTCCAGTTAAGATAAATTTACTTTTTTCATTTAAAAAAGAAGTTATTTTAAAATTATTATTAATTCCTTCATATGAAGCAGAATTAAATCTTTTTCTTTTAATTTTTTTAAATAAAAATCTAATTAAATTAAACAAATTACTTTTCAAAGCAAAAAAAACAATTGGCATTGCTAACATAGCAGAAATAAAAAATGCAATTTCAGAAATTAATAAAATAAAAGAGATTAAAACATTACTTTTTAAATATTTCTGAATATCAGTTTTAAAATAAGTTAATAAATTATCTTCTATAATATCTCCATACATAAAATAACCAAGTAATCCAGTTAAAAGATAAATTAATCCAGTAATAAAAGATGCTAATAAAGTTGCTTTTATCATATTTTTTGAATTTCTTGGTTTTAAAGTTAAATAAATAGGAAAAGTATTTGCTTGAAAACAAAAACTATTTAACATTGATGTTATTGCAGTAAAAATTTGAATAAAATTTCCTTTTGGTTTTTTCATATTTTCATTATATTTTATTATTTCATTCTTAGAAAATTTATATAAAAAAACTATAATAATACAAAAAATAAAAATAAAAACACTTATCACTCCTATAAATGAATATTTTTGTAATGATGTAATATCTTTTTTAAACATTAAAGGTGATAATAAAAAAAATATAAATATCATTAAATAATTTCCTTTTAAAAATGAATTATTATTAAAAAATAATAATAGAATATTTCTAAAAACATCAGAAAATATTTTTAAAAAAATACAACAAGTAAAAAAACATAAAGTCATTATAGTAATTTTCATAAAAAAAGTACCTGAAGAACCAAAAGATAATTTAGCATAAACTGAAAAAGAATATCTTTGTGTAATTTCTTTACTTTTTAAAAGAAGATATACAGTAAAAATACTAATTAAAATAGAACAAATAATAAAAAAAATTGCTAATCTAATTCCTAAGTATTTAAATACTAAAGGAAGATTTAATATTCCACATCCAATCATTGCTTTTATTATTGTTATTGATGTTCCTATTATTGTATTTTTATTTTCATTTTTTACATTTCTATTTTCTCCATCATTATCTTCTGATTCTTCTTGAAAATTTTTATATTCTTTTGAATTTGATGGATCTGTTAAATTATCATTTTCTTCTATATTATTTGGTACTGAAATATGAAAATTTGCATCATCTAATAACTGTAATTCTGAAGATTTCATATTTTAAATTTTATTTTTTGGTTTTTGAGAATTTTATATTTTTAAATGATTTTTAATAAATTAAAATAATATATATAAATGTCATCTTTTGATTTAGAAAGAAAAAATAGTAGAGATAAGAGAAAAAATAAACAAAATAAATCTTTAAATAAAGGAAATATTTATATATGTAAGAAATGCTTTGCAATTCCTTTAATTCAATTTAATTATAATAATAGGGAAATCATTATTAATACTAAATGTAATTGTGGGAATATGGAAAATAATATCTTTGATTTTGAAAATAAATTTATATTACATGAAATTACAAAACAGTACTTATCAAATATATTAAATTCATTTTTTTATTGTTTTAATTGTAAATATTATTTATGTGAGTCATGTATAAATAAACATGAAAAAGCAAATAAAAACAAACATATTGTAATTAATTTGAAATTAACAGATTTTAATTCAAAAGAACATATGTTATATGAAAAAGAGAAAAATAATATTTTATATTGTTTAAATTGTAATAAAAAAATCTGTAAAAATTGTAAAGATTAACATTTAAATGAAAAACATAATATAATAAAGGGTAATAATAATTGCATACATAATAATTCCTATAATCTTAATAATTTTTATAATGATTTTCAAAAATTAAAAAATAATTTAGCAACACAAAAAGAAAAAATTTCTTTACAAATCACTAAAATTAAAAATATGATAAATGATATTGAAAAAGAATTTTCAAAAATAAATTCAAAAAATAAATCATTCATTAATATAATAGAAAATATATATAAAAGTTATATATTTTATAAAGATTATTATAATTATAATATATTTACAAATTTTCAAAATTTATCTTCAATATATTCTAATATTGATTATAACACAAATAAAATAACAGATGAAAAAATAATAAAACAATGCAAAGAATTTTTATCTCAAATAAAAAATAATATAATAATATCAAAAAATGATGAATTAAATGATATATCAAATATAAGTATTTTAACATCAATGAGAGAAAGTTTATCTTCTTTAAATAAAACAATAGAAAATTTAAATAATGTAAGTAATTCCAAAATTATTTATAATAAAAATAAAAGAACAAAATTTATAAAATTAGATAAGGGAAACTTAAGAAAATGTTCTTTTGATAAAAAAACAACAAGTCATTTAAAAACAATAAATTATGAATTAGAATTTGAAAAAAATTTTAATAATAATACTCCAAAAAATTTAAATCAAAATGTATATGAACAAACAATAGAAAAAATAAACAATTTAATGACTAAACAAAAAAATATCGAAACACAAAAAAAGAAAAACTTAAGTTTTTCACCTTCAAAAATTAATCATTACATGACAAAATTAAATATAAATGATACTTCAATAATAAAAAAAATAAAACATAGTCAAGAAAAAAAACTTAATAAAAGTTTTTTAACAAGAAGTCAATCACCAAGAATTAAAGATAGTTTATATGAAAATAAAAAAGTACCAGTAAAAACTTTAAATAAATATTTTAAGGTAATTTCAAAAAGACAAAATGCAGGTTCTCCTTTTTCAAAAATAATTTATAATATAAGAACTGATGAAAGTACAAGAGCTTCTGGAGGAAGTAAAGATTTTAATTTAAATTATTCTATTATTTCAAATACTTCTCAGTTTACTGAAAAATATATAAATAGAAAAAAAGTAAAATAATTTAATGGTTTCAAAAATTTATTTTCATTAAAAAAAGAAAAGTTTAAAAATAGAAAAAAACATAAAATAATATAAACTTAATTATAAACTATAATAAATATAAAAAAATAAAAATATGAATTTACAAAGTTTAAATATAAATGAATATTATTTAATTATTTATATAAAAAGTAGAATTTTTTCTCATATGTTATTTATGTTAATTTTTTTTTTATTTATATATGATTTGTAAATTTAAATTAATTATTAATTATTTAATTATTTAAAATAGTTATGAATAGAAATAAAATATCTTTTATTTTAATAAGTTTTTATATAGGAATAAGTTATGTCTCAGAACTTGCAATCAATTATTTTTTAAAAGATACTTTTAATATAAGTCCATCAATGTTAACAAATATACTTTCATTAGCAAAAATTCCATGGATTATTAAACCTTTATTTGGTTTAATTACTGATTTTTTACCTATATTCGGTTATAGAAGAAAATTTTATATTTTAATATGTGGAATTTTAATCTCAGTTTCATTAATAAATTTATCATTTTTTACAACAACTCTTTTACAAGCAAAATTAAATTTACTTTTATATAATTCAAGTGTTAGTGGTATTTCTATATTAGGACAAACTTTAATTGTTGAATTAATTCAAGAAGATCCAAAAAATTCATCTTTAGTTACTGTTGATTATTTAGTGGCTAGTATTGGATATTTAATTTCTTCTTTTTTACAAGGATTATTGGTTGAAAAATTTTCTATTAAATTCGTTTTTGAATTTTCTTCATTTTAAACTAAATTTCCAATAACCAGTGAAATATAGTTAATTGAAAAAAAAATAAATCAAAATGATGAAAATAAAAATAATAATAATGGAAATTTATTAAATGAATTAATTCAATATTTATTACAAAAAAAAATATTAATTACTTTATTATATTTTATTATTTTATTATCAACTCCAATTTATTATGATACTTTATTTTATTTTTATAATAATAAATTAAAATTTTCTCCTAATGATATTGGAAAAATAAATTTTTATGGAACATTATTTAATATTTTCCTAATAACAATATATAATAAGTACAATTGGAATAAATATACTAAAATTTTTTTATTAATAATAAAAATACTTTCAATATTAGTTTGTCAAATGCATTGTTTTGTAGTCACTGAAAAATATTTAAATTATAATATTTCTCCTTATTCAATTGTTTTCTTAGCAGATTCAATTAAAGTACCTTTAATTCAAATACAAAATCTTCCTTTAAGTGAAATTACTGCTGCTTTATCACCAAAAAATTTAGAAGGAACAGTACATTCTTTATTTGTTTCTGTTATGAATTTAAGTAATATGTTTGGTTCACTTTTTGGTTCTTGGTTAAATAATTATTATAATATATCTCAAAATAATTTTGATAATTTAGGAAAGTTAATAAAATTTTGTAATTATACAATTTTAATTCCTATTAT
>JAEEGK010031139.1_pt1 | contig 10530 bp, 7 predicted proteins | sample 8958771 | NCBI WGS metagenome assembly JAEEGK01 (sample SAMN16246547, study PRJNA631951) | gut metagenome | biome: gut microbiome; feature: rumen; material: SC-attached | host: Bos | place: Iran: Karaj | collected 2018-10 | reverse complement strand
AAAGGGCGACCAGCGGTCGTACTGCCAGAGGTCGAACTTCATGTTGGCGGTGAGGCTCTTGTCGAACACCACCTTGTCCTTCATGCCGTAGACGATGGCGTAGTTGGCGTCGAAGGCGAGGGTGCTGTCGTTGCGCTCGATGGCGCCGTTGTTGTTAAAAATGGTGGTATTGACGTTACCCGATTTCATTTCGCCACCGAAACCGAGGCGGTAGCTCCATTTGCTCTGTGCCGACAGGGAGGTGACAGCGGCAAGCAGGAGAATGATAGATAGTGTTTTGCGCATAGTTGGATTGATTTGTTCAAAGATACAAAGTTACACAAAATATCTTATTATGGAAAAAAATCGTACCTTTGCAAAAAAAATGACACCATGAAGAGATTGTTTACATTGTTGCTTTTATCGGCGGTGCTGTCGGGTGGCATGGCATTGGCACAGAATGAACAGCAGCCCGAGACTGACCCTGTAATCTTGAACCGTATCGACCAGTGGCAGGATTTGAAGTTTGGCTTTATGATGCATTGGGGTATCTATGCGCAGTGGGGCGTGGTGGAGTCGTGGAGCATCTGCAACGAGCCGTGGATTGACCGCAAGGGGGCACCCTATGTGGAGTATAAGCAGCAGTATCAGGCGTTGAACCGCACGTTCAACCCCACCCAGTTCCATCCCGACCAGATGGCGGCAGCCGCCAAGCGGGCAGGCATGAAATATGTGGTGTTCACGACCAAGCATCACGACGGGTTCTGCATGTTCCGCAGCGCGGAGACGGACTACAGCGTGGCGGGCAGGGAGTGCCCTTATAGCCGCACGGTGCAGTCCGACATTACTAAGGCAATTGTTGATGCTTTCCGTGCGCAGGGGATGTGGACGGGGCTTTATTTCTCTAAGCCCGACTGGCACCACAAGGACTATTGGGCTCCCGAATGGGCTACGCCCGACCGCAATGTGAACTACGACATCGCCGACCATCCTGAGCGTTGGGAAAGGTTCAAGCAGTTTACCCACAATCAGATTCGCGAGCTGACGCATAACTATGGCGACATAGACATACTGTGGTTGGACGGCGGTTGGGTACGCCCCGAATGGAGTGTGAACGAGGAGACCGAGCCGTGGCTGGGTTGCTACCGCCGCATACAGGACATCGACATGCCGCGCCTGGCCGCTATAGCCCGCGAGAACAACCCCGACTTGATTATCGTGGATCGCAGCGTGGGGGGACGTTATGAAAACTACCGCACACCCGAGAAGCAGGTGCCCGACTCGTTGCTGCCCTATCCGTGGGAGACCTGCATGACCATGGGCGACAGCTGGTCGTATGTGCCTAATGATCATTACAAGAGCACCAACCAACTCATCCACATGCTCTGCGACATTGTGGCGAAGGGAGGCAATCTGCTGCTCAATGTGGGACCTGATGCCGAAGGCCGCCTGCCGCAAGAGGCGTTGCAGCGGATGGAGGAGATTGGGCAATGGTTGGAGTTGAACGGCGCAGCCATCTATGGCACCCGCCCGCTATACCCCTACAGTCAGGGGAATGTCCACTATACGCAGAGCAAGGACGGCAAGCACCGTTATGCCATCTGTCTGCTGGAGGAAGGTGAGCACCACAGCCTCACGGTCGAGCTGCCCTTTGTGGTGAAGAAGGTGCGTCCGCTGGCACCTACCGCCAAGCGCAAGGTCACTTGCAAGACGGGCAAGAACTCGACGGTTGTCAGTATCACCGCCGCCGGCATATTGCAGCACGCCGTAGTGCTGGAATTCTAAGAAGTAAGACTAGGCTTAGGCTGGTTTTTAGGGGTATTAGTTGATAGGTGTAGGAGTAAGTGCTGGCGCACAAATTGGTGGGACAACACTACTTACTCCAGAAATTCCCACTAGCCAACGAACTTCTGCAGACAGATTTTTGAATAAACTTACTCACAAGATGGTTCCTATTCCTGGATTATTATTCTAATTATAATTATATGTTAAGTATATTGGTGCATTTCGTTTTTTTCATTACTGTTTGTGGTTAGTTTTCAAATAGATCGGTTAAATATTAGGAATATCGTTCAGTTAATCCTTTTAATGATTTGCATAATATGTAGTGCAATATCCGCATACAAATGGTACAAATCTACTTCTGAAGAGTACAACGAAGTGTTGGACAAATACAGAAACATTTATTTCGAAGGGGAAGTTATATCTTCATATACGAAAAGGAATTCCTCTTTGTTGTATATTAGAATAGATTCTGCAAACATAGACTATCATTATAGTTACAAAAGAGGAACTGCCGCTTTAAGAATTAAGGATGGCATTGCCACTCTCCCAATAGGAATGATCGATTTGAATAACGTTGCAGACTCAATAAAGGTCAATGCTGATTATGTGATTGTCAACAAAAACAACAGTTCGATGATTAACTATATTACAGGCAATGACACATTGACCTTGCCATTATCTTTTTGGCCAGGCAAACTAAATGTGCTTGATTTTTCTGAAACGATCCGGCCTGAGGATTATCTCTAAACAACCTTGCACGCAACAAGTAACTCTAAACACCACCCACGGCAAGAATGTGATTTTTCGCCGTGGGTCTTTGTTGGGTTACTTGCAGAGTGCAAGAGCGAGATTGACATTCCCGGATGGAAATTAGTGTTAACGCATTGCAAATCTTGGTGACACTATCATTATACGTCAGATTGCCATTTCCCAGAATCGAACCGCCAGATTGGCTTTTACCATGCCATTGCCCACCAGCATACACGTGATAACTCTCGCGATATTGCAAGTCCCTTCGAGTAACCATGTTTCCAAGGGTCTATCAACATAGGGCGTTCTTCCAGAGCAGCTTTTTCTCGGTTTTTCCAGAAATTACCTGGGCAAGCCTCTAAAACAAAAATAACAAGATCGTCTGGAATAATTTCACTCACTTCTACACACTGTCTATCACCGATAACAAAGGTATCAGTGGTTTCTCCCAAAGAGAAATGAGAGTACCGCATGTGTGCGATAGGAATCTGGAGGGAATCCTTCATGGGATTGAGATACGACTCCTCATGTCTCATATATGGCACAGTAATTAAAAACAACGATTCGTCATAATTCATTCTCCTAATGTATTCCACCTTTTCCAAGCTATCTAATGTGGTGGCAGATACTTCTGTCGAAAAATAAGCGCAACATCTAAATATGCTTTCTGTCGAATCGTCCCATGAGGACGAAAAGTATGACCACCAAATATTGTCAGTTGCCACTATGGGAGGGAAGAAATCTATAATATCCTTCTCGTACATCATACCCAATTGTTTGACAAATTGCTCTCGGGATGGGTCATATGGTATACTACTACGGAGATTGCAACTAAAATATAGTATCGCACAAGAGCAAATAGCCATCATAAGAAAAATCTTCTTCATCTGTCAAGTATTTTATCAATTAGTACGTTGCCCCCATAGTAGTTGTTGATACTTCCAAAGTTGTATTTATCTTGCTGCTGAGGTGGTGGCGGCCGCTGCCGAGAGTCTGCGCCTTGTAGCCGTCGGCGGTGGGGAGGTAGACTTCGGCAGTGGTGTTGGCGGGGATAAGGATGTCCCATTCGAAGCGGTTGCCTTTGCGTTTCCACTTGCTTTCGATGAGGCCGCTGACGGAACGGTAGGAGCAGTTCACATGGTCGAGGCCTTTGATGGGAGAGGGTATCAACATGATTTTGCTGTAGCCGGGAGCCAGCGGTCTTATTCCACCGAGGTATTCGTAGTACCAGATGATGAGGTCGCCGAGGAGCATGACATGGTTGCCTGAGTTCATGGCGGGGTCACCTGTGTCACCGTTCCACAGTTCCCAGATGGTGGTGGCACCGTTTTTCACCATGTAGCCCCAGCTGGGGTAGGTGGTGTCGGTAGCCATCTTAAACGCGAGGTCGCCACGACCGTAGTCGGTGAGGGTGCGCATGAGGTGCTGTATGCCTACGACACCTGTAGAGACGTGTCCGCCAAAATCGTTCTCGGTCTTTTCAACGATATGTTCCAGCACGCTGTGTTCGTAATCGGGTCCCACCATCCAAAAGGTGAGAGGGAGGATGTTGGCGGTGACGGTGTTGTTGGCATAGTATCCGGCAACGGAATCGAAATAGCGGGCGTTATATGCCTTGGTGACGGTGTTGATTTCATTTTCGAAATACAGAACGTCGTCGTCCCGATGAAGATTTGTGGCAAACCCTCCCATTATCCCGCAATACTGGACGTAGTATGTCGTTGAAAGGCAGGCTGGCCATGTGATGCGGTTGGTGTCGCGCGAGTGGATGAGTTCGGGGCTTTCGGGCGGCACGCACCAGTCGCCGTATGTGTCGCGGATGAGGATGCCATCCTTGAGGTAGTATTTCTTCATGTGTAGCAGCCAACGTTTCATAGCGTCGTAGTGCTGCTCGACAGGACGGAAGTCGCCAAAACGTCGCCATATCATATCGGCCACGGTGATAAAGGCACCCGGCCAGGTCATGTTGTCGGTGTAGTTGCGCCAATAGGCGGGGGCGACATCGGGGAGTGAGCCGTTCTCGAACTGGCTGTCTTCGAGGTCCTGTAGCCATTTGGCGTAGAGGCGGTGGTTGTCGAAGACGAAGCTCTCGCCGTAGTTGCCTGTCGTGCGGTCGCCGGTCCAGCCCATGCGCTCGTCGCGTTGGGGGCAGTCGGTGGGCATTGAGCGGTAGTTGCCTCGGATGCCCCACGTGGCGTTGCGATAGACGGCGTTGATTATCTCGTTGGAGGTCTCGAAGGAGCCTGTCATCTGCATTTCGTCGTAGAGGACGAGGCCGGTGAAGTCGTCGGGTCGGGGCTGATTACGTAATCCTGTTATTTCGACATAACGGAAACCGTGGTAGACGAATTGAAAATTGAAAATTGAAAATTGAAAATTTGTTGACGCGATAAATCTGTCTGTGCACTCGGCGGAACGCAGGTTGGCCGTATATATGGTGCTGTCGGGATTAAGGGTCTCGGCATAGCGGAAAGTGATAGTGTCCCCATTCCTCATTTGCCATTTTGAAATATCAAATCGCAGCGTTCCCACCATGTTCTGCCCCATGTCGAGTATCCATTTGTCGCCCTTTTGGAAGAGTGACACAGGCTTGAGAAGTTCTTGTACCTTGATGTTGGGGTTGGGCTGCGGTGTGAGGAGCTGCGTCGGGTCGGGACGCTGGTAGTCGCTGGGCAGAGGGCTGCCGGTAACAACTGGGTATTCGCGGGCAACGCGGTGGCGCGGGTTGTAGATGTCCTCACGGTACATATTCTGTTGGTCGTAATCGACCATGGCGGCATCCCACTGGCTGTCGTCGTAGTCGGGCATTGTCCAGTCTCCGAGGTCGAGACGGGTGTCGTAGGTCTCGCCGTCGAACTCGTTGCTCTTGCGTATGGGGCCGCGGTTGGTTATCTTCCAGCCTTCACCGCTGACGATGGTGTCGGCGGTGCCGTCCTGGTATGTCACTTCCAGCTGCATCAGCAGTTGCGGCAGGCCGTAATGGGCAGCATGAAGGATACCACACCACTCAAGGTAGTTGGTGTCGTGACGCACGGTGGTGAAGCGACCGCCTTCGAGGATGACACCTACGGCGTTGTCGCCCTCCTTCAGGAATGAGGTTACGTCGTAGGCGTTGAAAAAGATGCGACGGGTGTAGTCGCTGAGTGTGGGCTTCAGCAATTCGTCGGGAGCCACTTCAGCGCCGTTGATATAGGCAGAGTATACGCCGAGCCCGCTGATGTAGAGACGTGCCTGTTTGATGTCTTTTCTCAATGCGAACTCCTTGCGCAGGTAGCGAGCGGCGATGGCGGTGTGTCCCTCGACATGGTCGTCTCCATAGTCGCGACCGATCCAACGTGCCTTCCAGTCGTCGGGCGTGAGGAGGCTGATCTCGAAATGCTGAATATCACTTTCGAGGGTCTTCTTTTGGGCTTTGTCGCCATAGGTGATGGTGGTATAGACTTTCCACCAGCAGCGGTCGCGGCTTTTCAACGGCCTGCCCTCGTAGGGGATATAAAGCATCTGATTCAATGCGTTATTGTGCGATTGCGTTATTGTGTCAGTATTTGATACATCACCACTAATACATTCACGCATTGACGCATTGACGCATTCTTTCGAGTCCCATAGGTCGCCAATATCTTTGCGGGCATTCTCTTCGCTCGAGGCAACGATGATTCGGTAGTCCACCTGCATCACATTGTCCACCTCAGACTCATACTGCCAGCAGAATCGTGGCTCGGCAGTGGCCAGCGGCACGCTTCCGTTTTGCCTCTCGACAGTCAAGTTCGTCAAGACCACATTGCTCCTGCAGGCAGAAAACAAAGCGACCATAGCGAGGATGTATGCAAAGCGTCTCATATTATTGGACTGTAGGACTTATCTTCAGCAGGAAACCGCCGCCGGGAGCCATGTGGACATCTAAGCTTTCCGTTTTCCACATCCCGCTCTCCACTTTGTAGTCGGAGCCACGGCGGTGGGCGTTGATGCCGTCGGTGTATAATGTTGCGTTGGAGTGAGCGTTGATACCGAGGGGGGCGAGGTCAATTTGCAGGTCGCGCTCGGTCCAGTTGGTGATGCCGCCGATATACCAGGTCTTGCCCTTGCGGCGGGCGGTGACGATATATTCGCCCACCTTGCCCTGCAGGACGCGTGTCTCGTCCCACACGGTGGGCAATGAAGCCGCGAAGCGGGTATAGTCAGGCTCTTTCTCGTAGTGTGTGGGGGAGTCGCAGAGCATGTTCAGCGGTGACTCAAGCACGATGTACAGCGCCAGCTGGTGGCAGCGCGTGCCTTGGCTCAGGGGCTCCATCCAGCAGGGGTGGTAGTTCCACTTGCCACCGTTGAGCATGGCTCCCTGCGTGTAGTCCATGGGCCCCGCCGCCTGGCGGATGAAGGGTATCTCCACGTCATACTGCATCTGGTCAACCGTCGTGGGTGCCCACTTCATCTGCTCCAGTCCAAAGACTCCTTCGAAGTTTAGCACGTTAGGGTAAGTGCGTGTGAAACCTGCAGGCTTGAAGGCACCGTGGAAGTCAACCACCAGGTGGTACTTGGCGCACATTTCGGCCGTGCGGCGGTAGAAGTCGGTCGCTATCTGGTCGTCGCGGTCCATAAAGTCTATCTTGAAGCCCCGCACGCCCATCTCGCTATAGTGTTTGCACACACGCTCCATATCCCGCTCGAAGGCGTAATAGCCGGCCCAAAGGATGATGCCTACTCCCCGCTCTTGGGCGTAGTCTACCAGCATCGGGAGGTCTATTTCCGGCACCACCTGGAAGAGGTCGGCCTTGCCGTTCACCGCCCAGCCCTCGTCGAGGATGACATATTCGATGCCGTAGCGCGAGGCGAAGTCGATGTAGTGCTTGTAGGTGTCGTTGTTGACGCCCGCCTCGAAGTCGACACCGCTTATATTAAAGCAGTTCCACCAATCCCACGCCACCTTGCCGGGCTGTATCCAGCTGATGTCATCTAGGCGAGAAGGCTCACCGAGCAGATAGCTGAGGTTGTTCATGGCTATTTCGGTGTCGGTGCCTACCATCATGATGCGCCACGGGAAATGTTTCGTTTTGTCCATCTCGGCGATGTAGTCCTCGCGCTCCTTGACCAGCAACTGTAGGTTGTTGTGTCCGCCCTGCTCCACGCGGCGGGGCAGCGGGGCGTGCTCGCCAACCAACGGGCGGCCTCCTGTGCCGTGCAGATACAGGCCAGGATAGTCGCAGAGCGACGACTCGGTGATGCAGACCTTCACGCCATTGTCGCAATGCACCATCAGCGGTAGGAAGCAGAGGCGGCGTTGGTCGAGCTGTGAAAGGGGTAGTGTGGTGTACTGGTTCTCGAACGAAGTGCTGTACTGCACCTCGTGACGAAGCGAGTCGAACTGGCTGACGTATGGTGCAGTAACGTTCCAGTCGCCGTCGAAGTTGTAATCCACCGTCTCCTTCTTCACACGGCCGGGCTTTCCCTCCCACACAAAGCGATAGGCAATGCCCTCGTTGTAGGCGCGGAACACGAGCGAGAGGCCCTCCTTCATCTGCAGGGTCAACTCATTGCAGTGGTTTCGCATCGTGGCCTGACGTGTGAAGGGCGAAACCACCGTCTCGTCGATGGTACGACGGGTCACCTTCCTCACAGTCAGCGCGTCGAATGTCTTGCCGCCCTGCGAGTGTTCGATATCTATGAAGGAGGGGCGCAGCAGCTTTGTGTCGCCAAGATAAACGTAATAGCGTACGACCACATCGTCAGTCATGATATGCGCCACCAGCCGCCCGTCGGGCGAGGCGAGGGAGAATGACCGATCCCGAGCCGAGGTTGCCACTGACAGCACCAGCAAAAAAATTATCGTATACAGTTTTTTCATATTCCAAGTAATTCTCTAACTATTCTATATACTCACCTCATTCAACAATAATAATGTAATGAATCCCCTCTTCGTTTATGGTGCAAAGTTACGAAAGTTGAGCGACATGGCAAAATTTATTTTGACATGTCCGAAATGAAGTAATGCCCACGGAGTGAAAGTTACGAAAGTTGAGCGACATGGCAAAATTTATTTTACATGTCCGAAATGAAGTAATGCCCACGGAGTGAAAGTTACGGAAGTCGAGAGCAGAAGGAGTTTTCTTATTTTGCCGAGATGAAGCAACTTGGACGAAGTCAAATGAAGTAACGCTGGCATAAAACAAAGACACACATTTTTCGCGAGATACAGAAAATAAATTTGCCTACGTCGGAAAAAGTATGTATTTTTGCACCGATAATTCAAACACAACAATATATGGCATAAAGACAAAGAGACTAGTAGAAAAAAGATATATTAAAGCGTATTCGCTTTTCTTTTGTAGTACTGAAATCTCGACAATTTCAACTATTCCTGCACAAGAAAGGAGAAACGCTCACGAGAACCGTGAGCTTTCTTGTTCGTAGGAATAGGTAGTCGAGAACCTCAGTACTGAACAAAAAAAGTTCACGGCTTTTTTTGTACAAAAAAAAACCATGTCACATTTTGGCATACCTATGATGTATCTTTGCATTCGAAAGTAACAATAAAGGTATAAATGATGGAAGCTGAATTATTTTTTGAGAAGCTCTTTACAGAAGAGATGTATTTGGTGCCAGAATGTGGCAACTATATCTACCGTTCTGTTCCAACGAAGCCATACGGATGGCATGTTTGGCGAAAAACTATAGGCAGAGGGGATGAAGAGCCATACGACTGGAAAGAGGATGTCGGTATAGGATGCTGGTGGGAAGCGGTGATGATGAGATTTCCGGTCTCTAAAGAAAGGTATGATAATTTTAAATAGCATTCGATTATGGTGTCAAACTACAAAGGTAGAAAATTGTCGGATGAACTAATAAGAGAATTGACTCGTTGTGAGGTATTTGTCTTTGGCAGCAATTTGGAAGGCAAGCACCGTGGTGGTGCTGCAGGATATGCTTGTCGTCATTTTGGTGCAACTAATGGACAGGGTGTAGGACCACAAGGGCAATGCTATGCGATTCCAACCATGTTTGAAACAGTTGGAGAGATGGTTCCATACGTCCAAGAGTTTGTAGAATATGTAAAAGACCATCCAATGAACAGATTCCTTATCACGCGGTTGGGATGTGGTGTAGCTGGCTTTAAAGACCAACAGGTCGCACCCCTATTCTATGAATTGCGTGATGTGAATAATGCAGTATTTGCTCTTGAATGGTGGCTCATTTTTTTTGATATAGATATGAGATTGGGCAGACAAGAAGAAGAATCTCCTACGTTTAATTATGGAATTGACGAAGAAGAACTTGTGCGCTTAAGCCGTATGTATAGATACGAAATAGGAGCAGCGCTAAATACCAAGTATCCACATATAAAAATACGTTATGTTGATGGTGATGGAAAATTCGGCTACACTAGTTTTGGTTTTGGCTTCTTTTTCCACAGTCCATGGGAGTTTTACGTTTGTTCGAAGGACGAGAAATACAAAGACCAGCATGCAGATTATATCCTCTACGATGAATTTCATGATGAGTGTCCAAACAAAGGCTATGTGCGCAGGGTGCATTTCGCAGGAGTGCGTACCCCGTTTAAAGACAAACGAGGAGACCACATTTATACGGGAGATATAGTTCGGGCCTATTTTTATGGAGCATCCTATGTTTTACCAGTCGGAGTAATACATGAAGAATACGCCTTGTTGCTCGACAATCACTGCATCCACATGTCCGAATGTTCCATGTTTGACCGTCTTGGAACCGTGTTCTATGGGTTGGATGCTGATTTTAATGACGACCAGCTGGTAAGGAACCGTAACGGACGATTCTTTAGCAGTGTTTATGGAACCTTCGCCTGCCCACCTACAAGCACATTGGGAAAAGAACTTGTAAAGGCCAGATTAACCCCCAATTTCTTTACGGATAACATTCCCTACATTGTCCTAAACGAGTTAGGTGTTGAGTACAATTGGAGACATTAATAAACCTATAAAACATTATAATTATGCTTATCACAATTCAAGAATTATTAGTAAGATGCGGATTCCCTAAGGACGCAAA
>JAEEGK010031138.1_pt1 | contig 10530 bp, 11 predicted proteins | sample 8958771 | NCBI WGS metagenome assembly JAEEGK01 (sample SAMN16246547, study PRJNA631951) | gut metagenome | biome: gut microbiome; feature: rumen; material: SC-attached | host: Bos | place: Iran: Karaj | collected 2018-10 | reverse complement strand
CAGTCGTGATAGGCATGATGCCCGGAACGATCGGCACATTGATGCCGACGTCCTTAACCCTGTAGAGGAAGTTATAGAAGATGTTGTTGTCGAAAAACATCTGTGTCGTAAGGAAATCACAGCCTGCGTCGACCTTCTCCTTTAAGAAGTGAATGTCTTCTGACTTGTGAGCGCTCTCAACGTGTCCTTCAGGGTAGCAAGCTCCGCCGATGCAGATGTCGGGATCCTGCGCCCTGATATCCCTGATGAGGTCTGATGCATGAACATAATCGTTGCAGACAACGCCGTCCTTGGGAAGATCACCGCGAAGAGCCATGATGTTGTCGATATTGTTTTCGCGAATCTGGCGGAGCATATTAGCAACATGCTCTTTGGTGGAGGCAACGCATGTGAGGTGGGGCATTACGGGAACTCCGTAAAGGCTCTTGATGCTAGAAGCGACTTCGACCGTGAGCTTGGAAGTAGAGCCCGCAGCGCCGTATGTGACGGACATGAACGAAGGCCCCAATGCAGCGATCGCGCCTGCGGCAGCTTTTACGTCATCAAGGCCTGTCTCGGCCTTGGGCGGGAATACCTCGAAAGATATCGTAGGAGTCTTGTCTGCAAGTATGTTGTTAATCTTCATAATTATTTTCCTTGTTTGAACATAGATTTTAGGTATAGAACAGTTGCCAATAAGTATACCTCAAAAGTGGGTTGAATATTATAATTTAGTCGAACAATAAGACGACAATAGCGGTTTCGCTTTGTTAGGAGGTTTTACTAAGAATGAAAAAGATTCTTTCAATAATTCTTGCAGCTGCAGCCACACTGGCTATTGCTTCAGGCTGCAACAACCCGAATATGACGGTTCCTACAGTAACGGTTCCTTCCGAGATCGAGTCACTCGTATCCGAAGGCAAGGAGATCGTAAATGAGTTAAATGTTGCAATCCCCACAAAGGACCGTGCAGGCAACGACATCAAGGTACCTGAGAAGGTCGAGAAGATCGTATCCATGGCACCTTCCACAACACAGTTCCTTATCGATTTAGGTCTTGCAGACAAGATCATCGGCATCGACACAAACTCTGCTTCTTATGCAGACAAGCTCAAGGCTGATATCCCGCAGTTTGACATGATGAACCCTGACAATGAAGCTATCGCAGCACTTGCTCCTGATATCGTTTTCACATCAGGCATGAGTTCTGTAGGCGGCACATCACCTTTCCAGTCTCTTATTGACAGCGGCATCTGCGTAGCTGATATCCCTTCACCTTCTTCTATTGAAGGCATCTGCGAAGATCTTGAGTTTATCGGTGCATGCGTAGGTAAGGGTGCTGAAGCTCTCGCATATTCCAAGGGCTTTACAGCATTCATGGCAGGCATTGAAGAGATCGGCAAGAATATCCCCGCTGACCAGCAGAAGACAGTTCTCGTAATGATGAACGTTCCTTCCGCCGAGTATCCTACTATCTACACATTCGGCAAGGGCACATACATGAATGATATGCTCGAAGCTATCGGCGCTAAGAATGTATTCGGCGACAAAGAAGGATGGCTTTCCGTCTCCATCGAGGAAGCAATCGCAGCTAATCCTGACGTAATCCTTATGGACTGCAACTGGATGCCCGATGCTGCAGACCAGGTTAAGGCTCTTAAGGGCTGGGAGAATGTAAATGCCATCAAGAACGGCGCTGTTTATGCAGTAAATGAGGACCTCTGCTCACGTCCTAACCAGCACGTTGCAGAAGCAACACTCGAGTGGGCTAAGATTATCTATTCTGATAAGTTCAACGACTTCACAAAGTCTTTCGATGATCTCGCAAATGAGTTCCTTTCAAAGGTTCTCGGATAATCTTTTCGAGCGGTTATTATGACTAAGAAGGGCACAGGACTAAAGATAGCAGTATCAGCAGTCCTGTGCCTTTTTATATTGCTTCTCGCGATCAGGCAGGGAAGCGTATACATCTCGCTCAAAGACCTCTTCGGCATAATCGGAGGCCACATCACGGGCAAGGGAACTCCAGCCGGCATTGAGCCCATGATGGATTCGATTTTCTGGACCATAAGAATGCCCAGAGCGATAATGGCTTTCATGGTCGGAGGCGCGCTCTCCATAAGCGGCGCGTGCATGCAGGCACTGCTGCAGAATCCTCTGGCATCTTCTTACACTTTGGGCGTCTCATCCGGCGCATCTCTCGGTGCGGCGCTCGTCATTATCCTTGAGATATCTATTCCTGTTCTTGCAGGATTCATGCTTCCTTTCGCAGGCTTCGTCTTCGGACTCATAACAGTTGTAGGCGCACTTATGCTGGCATCCGCGATCGACAGGAGCGTATCTAACACGACAGTCGTCCTGATAGGTATGATCCTGTCGCTGTTCGTAAACGGCATAATGAACTTCCTATCCTCGCTCTATTCGGACAATTCCAAGCAGCTCCACCTCTGGATGATGGGTTCTTTCTCCGCAAGGAGCTGGACCCACTGCGCTATCATGCTGCCGGTATGTATAGTCGGCCTTATCTGTCTTATGCTGATGTCCCGAAAACTGGACATCATGAGCTTCGGCGACCTTCAGGCGCAGGCTATGGGCGTGGATTCGAAAAAGACCAAGATCGCTGCTATACTCGTGTGCGCACTCCTGACAGGCGTATCTGTAGCCTTTACAGGTGTCATCGGCTTTGTTGATCTTGCTGCACCTCACGTAGTTCGTAAGATCTTCGGACCTTCACACAAGCTCGTGCTGCCGATGTCATTCATCTACGGCGGTGCATTCATGGCTTTGTGCGATCTCATATCAAGGACTCTGTTATCGCCCCGCGAGATCCCTGTAGGTGCAGTAACGGCCCTCATCGGTGCTCCGTTCTTTGCCTATGTTTTCTTCGCTTCAAGGAGGAAACGCTGATGGAAATCAAGGTTAAGGATCTCAGAGTCTCATACGGCAAAACAGAAGTCTTAAAGGGTATCGATCTTACGATAAGGCCGGGCGAGAAAGTCTTCATCGGCGGCGCCAACGGCTCCGGTAAAACGACACTCTTAAGAGCGCTGTCAGGAATAATTTCTTATGCTGGAAATGTTCTGATCGACGGCAAAGAAGTCTCATCCATGAAGCGCAAAGAAGTCGCAAAACTGATCGCACTGATGCCTCAGACGAGTGACATCTATTTCCCTTACACTGTAAATGAGACTGTGCTCTTAGGCACATATGCATCAGCAGAAAATTCATTCTTCGGCACCGATGCAAAGGCCGTGCAGTTCGCGAATAAATGCATGGAAGACTGCGATGTTCTTGATCTTAAAGACAGGCACTTAGATGAGCTCTCAGGCGGCCAGCTCCAAAGAGTCCTTCTCGCAAGAACTTTCGCGCAAAGGTCACCGTTCCTTTTCTTAGATGAACCGGGCAACAATCTTGATATCAAATACAGGGCTGAACTCTGCGATAAGCTGAACACCTGGGCAGCAGGAAAGACCGGTGATATAGATAACACACTTGTAGCTGTTTTCCATGACCTGGAGCAGGCTAAGAGATGCTGCGCAAGGGCTGTTATGCTTAAGGATGGCAAGATAGTTTTCGATGGCGGCATCAACGAAGCAATGAAGCCCGAGATGCTCATGAAAGTCTACGATTTTGATGTGACTAGTTACAGCAAAATCTGATTGTTACGCCCAATACTATTCCAGTTTCAGATATTTCTTTACCGGTTATGCAATCTGCAAGGCTTTGAGAACTTGTTTTGTGCGCAAGAGATATTGTACGTTCGATATCACTATGTGTAGAATACTCAACGGAGAAATATAACATATTTGCCATGAATCTAATATTCGCATTTGTTATGTGGGGAGTGAACAATATTTGTTCTATAAGGATGATTTGAATAACTATGGATTATACACTGGACATTATTTTACCGAGGCAATGTATTGAGCAGTTGGGCTTAATGCAGGTGCAGCACGAGTGGGGTGGTGTAATGCATCCGCAAGATAAATATGTGACTTCTTCGAATATCGAGTTTTATGAGATTGAGGATCATGAATACTACAATAGAATCGTCGGCTTTCTTGATCTGGATGTTTTTCTGTATTTGTATCTGAAAAAGGATTTATTAATCGAACTGGAGTTTGCGGTCAACCGTGATGGCAATCAGCTGAATAACAATCCACTATTTGGCTTTTTGTGTAAACTTGCTGATTTGCCGTGCTTTTATTTGATACTGGCCAGGGAAGATGAACCGGTAAGTGAAACAATTGCAATAAACGATGCCGATGAAATGAAGCAAGTTTTACTTGAATGCTTTAATTGGTCTGATCCAAAGGATGTCATGATCTGTAAAAGGGAAAATTAACTTGGGGATAATATGGAATACACATACGCTAACATAAAAGAACTTGTTGAAAGATTTTGTTCAGCTCATAACTCAAACTTAACTCTTCTTGAGAGTGACGATTTGTGTGGGCAAGCTATTTATGAGTTTGACAATTGCATTATGGGAATATCATTTGGAGAACTCGATTGGGGCCCTTATTACATGACATCGATTGAAATGAGGACTTGGAGTGAGAAAGTTCCGGCGACTCACAAATCTGAAGACCTGGTCTATTTCTTTTATGATTCGCGCGAAAACACATTAGAAGATATAGAAAATGCTTTAGCAGAAGCATATCAGTATGGTTCCGCATATGCTGATTCAATGTTGGATTTGAGAATCAACGATGAATGCACATTAACTGAGAACTGGAGACTAGGTATTCATCCTGACGATGAGGGTTATACCGAAAGAGCGGATATTACAGTCTTTAAGTGTGTCGGAACCTTTGCGCAGTATTATGTTTTAAGTGACGGTGCTGCTGAATTCAGTGAGCTTGGTAAATACATTAAATGGATATAGGAGCGATAATCAAAAACGATTACTAAAAATTATGTGCGATGAACTTGATGACAATTTACATGAATTAATCACCCGTTATTGTGAAGAAGGAGACCGGCTGTTCGATGATGGCTTGTTTGATGAAGCACTTCTCGAATACGACAGCGCTTGGGGCTTGCTCCCCGAACCCAAACTTAAATGGGATGCAGCTAGCTGGATATATGCCGCAAAAGGGGATGCATACTTCTTTAAAGGTGACTATTCTAATGCACTTCCTTATTTTCGCGGTTTGTATAACCAGTTCGAAATGATAAATGAATTTGTTCTTATAAGATACGGACAGTGTTTGTATGAATTGGGAGAAATAGAAAAAGGAAAGCGATTAATTTTTGAGGCTTATATGCTTGGTGGTCAAGAACTGTTTATTAACGAGAATGCGAAATACTTCTATTTAATTGAAAAAATGATTTGAGCAGGAGCATGAAAAATGATTTATAACGCAATTGAAAACATAAAGAGCAAAGAAGACTTTCTGAAATTCATGAATACAAATGTCATTACCCATGTCTAGTATTGGTGGGGAAAAGTTACAATTATTCAATGAGTATTAAGGTGAAATGGAGAACAATATATGAGTTTAATAAGATGGTTAGAAGAATGGTATAAATCACAATGTGAGGGGGACTGGCAGCATTATTTTGGCGTGGAAATCGGTACAATAGATAATCCTGGATGGAGAGTAACGATAGATTTAGAAGATACAGAATTAGAAGATAAAGATTTTGATGAGTATCGTCTTATCATTGATGATGAGCAGGATTGGATTTTGTGCTATGTAAAGGATTGCCGGTTTGAAGGTGCTGGTGATCCGTCAAAGTTGGAGGAAATAATCCGAAGGTTTAAGGAATGGGTTGAACAATGTAAATAAGTAGAAAAACTTATGATTGATGAATTATGTGAATTAATCTAATTCTATTTAAGATAATTACATTAAAAGATTTGGCAGTGTTGATTATGAGACGCAGTAAAGTTATATCAATTTCAGTTTGTGCGACGTTTTTTATAGTCAGTACTCTAATACTATTTGTTGTGAGTTACTTGTCTAAAGCGACACCTAACATGAACGACGAGTTATTTGTTCCGGTATCTGTTAAGGAAGTGCCTGAAGAACAAGATGTTGCTGTTCAGATACATCCGATTAGTGTTGTCGATCAAACATTGCGCGAGAAATGCGCGGGTGAGTTCAGACTGAGTGATATCCAAAAAGGCTGGATGACGAATCTTTATGATGGAAATTGCAGACTGATCTTTGAGCTCAAAAATTCCGATTTAAAAGATTTTGTTCAAGACGATGGACAAAAGTGTTACTTTTATGCAGAAATTGTTCCTCGGAACAGACTTAATGTCTATGATGTGTTTGCTCTTATGGGAAAACATAATTCAGTTCCGTTTTCTTCAGGTGATACCCCCAAGTATTATCCTGATTCAGTTGAATCTGCTATAGCCGGTTATTATATGAGCAGAGGTGCTGTTGCTTGCTGGGCCGTACTTAATGCTTTGGTTATTGCTTCTGCGAATATAATTGAGAGGCGTAAGAAAAGGTCGCTTTTTACGGCGACATCGGTGAAGCAATGAAGCCGGAGATGCTCATGAAGATCTACAATTTTGATGTGACGAGTTACAGCAAAGTGTAAAAACTTATCGAATACTGTTCCTGGGAAAAATCCTCATATATACTATTCTTCTTGATGGCAGGAGAAAATAAACATGAGCGAAGAATTAAAGCGAAAACTCGAAGAGAATAATAACAGAAGAATATTCGACATCTATAAGAATGTAGATGGCATTAAAATATTACATGTCTATAATAGCTCTGATGTTGATGAATACTACAAAAAAGCGTTTGATGAAATAATAAGTATTAATTGCAAACCTGCTTTTATGAAGGAAAAAGGGATGAGTTCATTCCAATATCTTGGTTTTGTGTATGAATACATCAGTGTCAAACCATTTAACTTGAAATGGCTGATTCCCTCTTTTGGAGGAAGCAAACAATGGTATGAAGTAGAGATCGTTGATTTGAAAGCCTTTTCGAGAAATTATTTCGAAAATGAAACCTTTTTCGATTTTTCAGCGTTTGATTTGGAGAACGGAATGGCTTTCAACATCGATTATGGTGAAAACTGTTATGAGTATTACATAAATAAGGTTTAGGTGTTTACATACTATTAGTGTGTCCGATTTAATTGTCGATTTTCATACGATTGAGAAATATATGCTATGTTGGTCTTGCCTTGTTGGAAAGAATAGATTTCTTAGTGAGGAAGAAAGCATTAAACTTGAAGATGCCAGTATAGAAATAGAGAGTATGCTGAATGAGTTATATGATACGCTTTAATTCTCGTTAGAGGAAAACCTTCTATGGGATCGTTACAATAAAATAACACCAATAATAGATAAGAGAAGCAATTCATTCAGGAATAAAGCCTGATTTCAATTTTGGGGCAATGTAAAGATGCAGGAGGTTAACATGTTGGATTATAAAGCAGCAATAGGTTATTTGTTTCAAATTAGAGAACGAATTCGAGCTGTTGATCTAGCTGGCCTGTATGAGTATTGTTACCCTAAAGTTGCAGCTTCTGAAAATGCGATCGCTGAGTGGGAGGATTCACAGATGGTATCTCTTCCTAAGCAGTATAAAAATTTTCTCTTGGCTGCTGACGGTTGGAAAAATGTGTCTCAGGATAAATCATTATTTGGGTTGAATGATCTTTCTCTGGCGAGCGATTCAAAGTATGTTAAGCGCCTTGATTATTGTGTGGACAATCTTGATAGTACCGGAGATATAAAATATATACTGCCTATTGGTGCTGCAGAATACGCTAATGATTTATATCTGTTAGTTTTAGATAAAAGCAGCTCGTTTTACGGAAATGTCATTTGGGCAGCGGGAGAAGAAATAGAACGATACAATGATTTTGATGATTTCTTTCTTTCTCTTATAGCTTATAGCAAATATGATTATAAATTATTTACAGGAATAGATTATATTGAATGAATCAATAGAACGGGTTTGACGGATTTGCTGATGTTTGTAAAGTATTATCTTTATAATTAAATAGCGTTAACCAGATATTATGATCCACTTTGGCCTTCGTGGGCGTTCCTGCCCATAGAAGGCTTTTTTTTGGATTAGACTCAAATGCAGATTAAGTGCAAGTTTCTGTAAGGGAGAGTTAATTGTGCTCCTTTGTGCAATTTACAATCATTCCAGGCTCTTCGGGGCGCCTAAAATAGCAAATGTAATATTACAAATATAAGAATGCGAATGATATTATTTTGCCAATAAGTACGCAAAGTACTCAAGGAGGGGTTGAACATGGGTAATTCCAAGACAAAATCAAAGCCGAAGAAGTATAAGGATTTCAAGTCATTCCTTAAGGCGAAGGATATCAAGTTTTCCGCAAAGACTTATTTTGTTGATGCAATGGGCGGTATGGCTCAGGGACTTTTCGCATCACTTCTTATCGGCACGATTCTTTCTACTATCGGTAAGTATCTCGCAATGGTCGATGTTGAAGCTATCGGCAGACTTGCACACTTCATTTCAAAGGCAGGATCTCTTGCTTCCGCAGTAACAGGTGCTGCAATCGGTGTAGGTATCGCAGCTGCTCTTAAGGCGCCCATGCTCGTTATGGCTTGTGCTGCTGTTGTCGGCCAGTTCGCTAATGCTTATCCCGGCAAGCCTTATGCTGCTGGTCCTTTGGGCGTTTTCGTTGCAGTCATCATCGCTGTTGAATTAGGTAAGATGGTTTCCAAGGAGACAAAGGTGGATATCCTTGTAACTCCTATTGTTACTTTAGGCTTTGGTTTCCTTTCCGGATACCTGATCTGCCCCCCGATCGCCATCGCTATGAACTGGCTCGGAACATTCATTAACGAAGCTACAAAGCTCCATCCGTTCGCAATGGGTATCGTAATCTCTGTTGTAGTCGGTATCATCCTCACACTTCCTATCTCTTCTGCAGCTATCTGTGCTTCAATCGGTATCGCAGGTATCGCAGGCGGCGCTGCTCTTGCAGGCTGCTGCGCTCAGATGGTCGGCTTCGCTGTCGCATCTTACAGAGAGAATAAGTGGGGCGGACTTGTTTCACAGGGTCTCGGCACATCAATGCTTCAGATGCCTAACATCGTAACTCATCCTCAGATCTGGATCCCTGCAACTCTTGCTTCTGCGATTACAGGCCCTATGGCTACCATGATCTTCAAGCTCGAGTGCAACGGTGTTGCTGCAGGTATGGGTACATGCGGTCTCGTAGGTCCTATCGGATGCTTCTCAGCAATGTCTGAATCCGGCACACTTAACTGGTATGCATGGCTCGGCATGTTCTGCATCTGCATTTTCACACCTGCAGTTCTCTCTTTGCTCTTCAGCGAGATCATGAGAAAACTCGGCTGGATCAAGGAAGGATACATGAAGCTCCAGGGCTGATATTCTGCGGCTTCGAGGATGCTTTACGGGCGGTAATGCTTTGAAAATCGAATTAGTGTTTTTGTATAGTTTCGCCCGAATTTTGCCGAAAAGATAAGGGCAATTTGACATCCTTGAATTTTACATAAATCACTTATAATGCTATTAGGGAACTTGATAGGAACCCTAGCATTTAAGAAAGAATTAAATGTTTTTTGTTTCTCATAGGCGCGGCTTCCACAGCGGGAGCCGCGTTTGCATTTGAAACGATATTGCGGTATGGAATCTGCTTGTGAGATGCGGCGTGTTATGTTTTCGGGCTATTGCTAAAAATTGCCAAATCAGGTCTCAATTCAGCAATGATTTGGCAAAACAGAACGTTTTTGCAAAAAACCTTGCCAAAAGCACTATGGTTTTAGCAAAAATTTAGCAAAAGCATTTCGGGCGCCGGGCTCACATGAACTAATCCGGTTATGAACGGACAAAGTCGGCGCGCATTTTCAAAAAAGGCTAATCTGTGGTAAAAGTAGCGTGTAAGAACTACCGAATGAATAGGTTTTTCAAAGCTCGAAAAGGAGACACCTGATATGCCACCCGGAGGAAGAATGGGAGGCCCGATGGGCGGGCAGTTCCTGACTGAAGAAGAGAAGAAAAATCAGCCCAAGGTCACACCCGAATTATTGAAGAGAGTTTTCTCTTATCTTAAGCCTTATACTAAGCAGCTGATACTCGTTCTCTTATGCATAATCGTATCCTCTTTCTTCACGCTGTTGCCGTCGATCATCACGGGTAAGATCTTGGATGACGGCCTTCTTAAAAAGGATTTCAAAGCGCTCGTTTTCTATATCGCTTTATCGCTTGCTGTGACACTATTAGCGAGCCTCATCGGAGTTGCCGAGACATACATAAATACGTGGATCGCGCAGCACATCACGTTCGACATGAGGAACCAGATGTATTCGCATCTGCAGAAGATGAGCCAGAAGTTTTTCACATCAAATAACCAGGGCGATATCATCACCAGAATGACCAGTGACATCGATGGAGTTAAGGCTGTCGTAACGAATACTTTCAGCAGTATTTTATCCAATTCGATCACGCTTGTAATCGCGATGATAGCGATGTTCCAGAAGAACTGGATCTTAGCGCTCGTCGGCATAATCATCGTTCCGGTCTTTACAGTTCCCACGAGGAAAGCCGGCAAGCAGAGATG
>JAEEGK010031137.1_pt1 | contig 10531 bp, 6 predicted proteins | sample 8958771 | NCBI WGS metagenome assembly JAEEGK01 (sample SAMN16246547, study PRJNA631951) | gut metagenome | biome: gut microbiome; feature: rumen; material: SC-attached | host: Bos | place: Iran: Karaj | collected 2018-10 | reverse complement strand
CCTGATTCCAGTAAGTGCTGGAGACAACCGGCATACCGGAAATGGTGAAATACTTGTTCAGCACATCAAAGGAAGCCGTATTCCCGCCGCGGCGGCAGCTTACCACGGAAGCGCCGACTTTCATCTGCTTAGGGAAGTGGGTGCTGTAGAAGAGCCTGTCCAGAAAAGAGAGAAGAGCCCCGTTGGGAGATCAATAATAAACCGGGCTGCCGATGACCAGCCCGTCGGCACTTTCAAACTTCGGTGCGACTTCGTTGACAAGATCATTAAAAATGCATTTGCCGGATTCTCCGCAGCTGTTGCATGCAATACAGCCCCGGATATTCTTTTTTCCGACCTGGATCAACTCGGTTTCAATGCCCTCTTTTTCCAGGGTTACAATGATTTCGTTCAGGGCTGTGGCGGTGCACCCACTCGCTTTCGGGCTGCCGTTTAAGACCAGTACTTTTGCCATAATGCCTATCCTCCAAACTTAAATATATTATGATCCAATTTTTGAGAGATTAAAGCTTCTTCAGAGCATTGTATCCGCCTTCCAGAAAGGTCAGGAGGACCTTTTGTACACTGTACCAGGCTTCATCTTTTTTCCAGCCCATGGCGCGGTTGACGGCAAAAGCTCCTGTTACACCGAAGAGGAAGATTTTGTCGGCCTGCTCAGCGGTTAAGCTGTAGTTTTCCGTCAGGTACGGGAGCATATGATCCCTTTCCCGGCGATAAATGTTCATCAGCATATATTCTGAGACAAAAGAATCTTTAAACAGCGCTTTATATTTCGGATTATCTGCCACCCGCTGGCAGACGGGCAGCAGCTCCATATAAGGGGCCAAAGCCTCGGGGTCAGTTGTGACGCGCATTCTTTCTGCAAGCTGGATGATTCCGGTGAAGCCGGGTGCCTTTGCCCGGCGGGTTGCCTGGATGGCATCATCTGCCAGTTCGTCTATCACATCCGTCAGTCCGGAATAATGAGTATAAAATGTTGCCCGCCCGACTCCCGCCTCACGGCATAGAGAAGAAACGGTGATATAGTTGAAGGGCGTTTGAGAGAGAAGCTCCAGCATTGCTTCTTTTACGGCAGTTTTGGTAATGAGGGTTCGTTTGTCAGCCATGCGGGTATCCTCCTGTCCAGAGTTTCTGAGTAACATTATTATAGACAGTTTTTCGGAATCTGTCCACCATTAACAAAAAAATCGAAATGTGTATTGGCCTTTTTTCTCTGTTTTTGGTAGTGTTGTCACATAGAAACCCGGAAAACGGGAATAACAGAAAGGAAACCTACCATGATCTCTTTTGAAATGGAAGACCTGATCGGCGTCCTGAAAGGGCTGACACCTTACTTTATCGCCATCGGAGCAGCACTGATCGCTGCCATAGTTATCAGCATAGCAGTGAAAAAGCTCCCCAAAGAGAAGAAAAAATTTGTTCGCGGCGAGACCTGGATGGCAGCTCTGCTGGCAGTCGTCCTCGTTGTAAACCTGATCTGCCTCGGGCCGATGTCGGCACTGCTCAACCTTGTCGGTGCAGTACCCACACCGACTGTTGTTTCGGAAGAACTTGCGAAGGAAGCTTCTGCCAACGCTCTGAAAATTGCAGAAGAAGGATTTGTCCTGCTGGAAAATGAAGGCGTCCTTCCGCTGAAAGACACGAAAAAGATCAATCTTTTCGGCTGGGCCTCTACCAACCCGGTTTACGGAGGAGCGGGTTCCGGCGGCATCAATGATCTTTATGCAAAAGTGAGCCTGATCGAAAGCATTCAGAATGCCGGATTTGAGGTAAACCAGGAACTGATTGATTTTTATACAGCCTTTGCACCGAACCGCGCTGCCGTATCCATCACGGCACAGAACTGGAATCTTCCGGAGCCTCCGGTAAAGAACTACGGCGATGAGCTGATTGAAAATGCGAAGAACTTCTCCGATACCGCGGTGATCGTCATCTCCCGTCTCGCGGGTGAAGGCCACAACGATATCCCGCAGGACATGGCGGCCTGTGAGATCTATACCGACAACTCCGAAGACTATCGCGACTGGAACGAAGGCGACCACTATCTCCAGCTGAACAACACGGAAAAGGACATGGTCCGGCTGGTATGCGACAATTTTGAAAATGTGGTTGTTGTGTATAACGGCGCCTACGCATTCGAACTTGGCTTCGTAGAGGAATATGATTCCATCAAGGGGCTGATCTGGGCTCCCGGTCCGGGCAATGTAGGCTTCACGGCTCTCGGCGAGATCCTGAACGGGTCTGTGAATCCCTCCGGCAGAACCAATGACACCTTTGTGTACGACATGAAAACCACGCCGTACTGGCATAATGCCGAAAAGCGGGATTACACCAACATGCTGCACATGATGGTGGAGGGCATGAACGCCGGAGTTCCGACGAACTATGCACCGTCTTTTATCAACTATGTGGAAAACATTTATGTCGGCTACAAGTTCTATGAAACGGCTTACACCGAGGCTCTCCGCTATGCGGAAGAACAGGCCTCTGCAAAATCTGCTGAGGATGACAAGGAAGAGGAAACAACAGCTGCACCTTTCTTTTTTGACTACGACAGCACCGTTCAGTATCCGTTCGGCTACGGCCTGAGCTATACTACATTTACCCAGGAGATGTCTGAAATCCGTGAGGATGGCACGACGCTGAGCTTCGACGTCACCGTTACCAACACCGGGGATACGGCAGGCAAAGACGTTGTGGAAGTTTATTTCAATCCGCCTTACACAAACGGCGGCATTGAAAAGGCAAGCGCAAACCTTGTCCGCTATGAGAAAACCGGTATGCTGGAACCGGGCAAGAGCGAAACAGTTACCATTACCTTTGATAAGGAAGACATGGCGGCTTATGACGAAAGCGGCACAGGTTGCTATGTTCTGGAAGCAGGCGAATATATTATCTCTGCCAAAGCAAATTCTCATGTGGAGCTTGACAGCAAAACGGTTACCGTTGCAGAAGCGATTCGCTATGATGAATCCAATCCCCGTCCGTCCGATGATGTTGCAGCTGTGAATGTCCTGCAGGATGCCCGGGGCGTATGCGAATACCTATCCCGAAAGGACGGCTTTGCCAACTACGAAACTGCAACCGCCGCACCAGTTGATCTTGATATGCCGGAGCAGTACATCGAGGGTTATCATCTCAATGCCAATTATGACCCGAATGCTTACATCAACGCGGACGACACTATGCCCACGCTCGGTGCGAAAAACGGAATCAAGCTTGCCGATCTGCGCGGCAAGGCATATGATGACCCGATGTGGGACAAGCTTCTGGATGAACTGAAAGTGGATGAGATGGCGGATATGATTGCCCTCTCCGGTTATCAGACTCCTGCGATTCCTTCCGTTGGCAAAGTTCAGAATGTCGACTCTGACGGTCCTGCAGCCATCAACAACAACTTCACCGGAGGCGGTTCTGTCGGCTATCCGATTGAAGTGGTTATTACCTGCACCTGGAGCCATGAGCTTGCAGAGCAATGGGGTGAACTGATGGGCAAAATGGCCAAGGAACTGGGCTCCACCGGTTGGTATGCACCGGCTATGAATACCCACCGCTCCGCTTTCACGGCCCGTAACTATGAGTACTTCTCCGAAGACGGTGTGCTGGCCGGCTTTATGGCAGCAGATGCTGTGAAGGGGGCTCTGAAAGAAGGCGTTTATTCTACCATCAAGCATTATGCCATGTATGACTGCAACGGCAAGATGGTATGTGCCTGGGCTACGGAGCAGAGTATGCGCGAGATCTACCTCAAGCCGTTTGAAATTGCCACGAAAGCAGTCGATGTTAACGCTGCTATGGCTTCCTGGTCCTACATCGGAAATATCTGGGTGGGTGAATCCAAAGCGTTGATGAAGACCATCCTCCGTGACGAGTGGGGCTTCAGAGGATTTGTAGTGTCTGACTTCTTCCGCAACAACGGTCACGGCTTTATGAATGCCGACGAAGCACTTGCCAACGGTGTTGATGCAATGCTCTCCACATTTGCCGGCGGGCCGAACCAGGTCACGGACAAGACGGCAGCTTCCAACGTGAAGTATATGCGCGAAGCAACCCATAACATCTTCTATACCACTGTCAACAGCTGGGCTTATGATGAAGAACACACCCAGACCGGTATGCCGACATGGCAGAAGATTCTCATCGGAGCAGATGTTGCAGCCGGGATTCTTCTCCTCGGCGGCGCATACCTGATCTGGAAGAAGTATAAGAAGAGTAAATAAGACTCGTTTCCCCTTTCTCGGGCTGCCTCATGGTTTCGGGGCAGCCCGTTTTTCAGAATACGGAATATGTAAAAATACCGACAGGATACGGCAAAGGTCATTTACAAGGAGAACCAAAACTGATAAAATTCCTTTTAGAATCTTTCTAAAAATTTGGGGAGGGAATGCTTTGAAACACGAAGATCTGATCCGGCAGATGACACTGGAAGAAAAATGCCATATGCTCTCCGGGCGGGATTTCTGGCAAACACAGAGCGTAAAGAGGCTCGGAATTGAGAATATGACCCTGTCTGACGGCCCGCACGGGATCCGTAAGCAGGAAGGAGCGGGAGACCAACTCGGCATCAACGGTTCTCTGCCTGCGACCTGCTATCCGACAGCCGCTACCATGGCCAATTCATGGGATCCTGCGCTCGGGGAAGAGCTGGGGCGTTATCTCGGAGAAGAAGCTGCCAGCCAGGATGTATGTGTGCTTCTGGGGCCGGGTCTCAACATCAAACGCAGCCCGTTCTGTGGGCGTAATTTTGAGTATTTTTCCGAGGACCCGTATCTCGCGGGGAAGATGGCTGCCGGCTATATCCGCGGTATCCAGGCAAACGGGGTTTCTGCATGCCCAAAGCATTTTGCAGCTAATAATATTGAGCTGCGCCGGATGGCATCCGACTCGGTAATGGATGAGCGCACGCTTCGTGAAATCTATCTGACCAACTTTGAAATTGCCGTAAAAGAAGGACATCCGAAATCCATCATGTCCTCCTATAACATGGTCAACGGGGTCTACGCCAATGAAAACGCCCACCTTCTGCAGGAGATCCTGCGAGATGACTGGGGATTTGACGGTTTTGTGGTTTCTGACTGGGGCGCAAACAACGACTTTGTTGAAGGAGTACGGGCAGGCAGCCATCTGGAAATGCCATCTTCCGGCGGAGATGGCCCGAACCAGCTTATAAAAGCAGTGCAGGAAGGCCGCATTACCGAGCGGGAAGTGGATATCCGCGTGGATGAACTGCTGGATGTCATGCTTTCCACACGAAAAGCGGTTGATCTGCTGAAAGGAAAACCTTTTGATGTGGAGGCACACCATGCGTTTGCGCAGAAGTGCAGCGAGCAGAGCATCGTTCTGCTGAAAAATGAAGACAATATTCTGCCTCTGAAGAAAGGCAGCAAAGTTGCCGTGATCGGGGAATTTGCACAGAAGGCACGTTATCAGGGAGCGGGCAGCTCGGTTGTCAACTGCACGAAGCTGGATCACACCATGGATGTAATCGGAGAATTCGATCTGGATGTGATCGGATTTGCACCCGGCTATCCCCGTCATGGTGAGCCGAATGCGGAGATGCAGGCAAAAGCGGCGGAGCTGGCGAAAAAGGCGGATACTGTGCTTCTGTACGTCGGCCTGGATGAAATTTCCGAAAGCGAAGGTCTCGACCGTTCAACACTGGCACTTCCGAAATGCCAGACGGAAGTGATCAAAGCAGTTACTGCCGTAAATAAAAATGTGATACTCGTGATGTCTGCCGGCTCCTCGGTTGAAATGCCCTGGATCGACGGTGTAAAAGGGCTGGTGCATGCCTATCTGTGTGGGCAGGCAGGTGCAAAAGCCGTCCTGCGCGTCATCCTCGGGGAAGTCAACCCATCCGGTAAGCTCAGTGAGAGCTATCCGCTGAAGTATGAAGACTGTTCATCTGCTCCCTACTTCCCGGCGAAAGAACGCAATGTGGAATATCGCGAGGGCCTTTACGTCGGTTACCGGTATTATTGCACGGCAAAAGTTCCTGTGCTCTTCCCCTTTGGCTACGGCCTGAGTTATACGACCTTTGCCTACAGTGATCTGAAGGTTACAGAGAAACAGGTGACCTTCATGCTGAAAAATACCGGCGGAGCAGACGGCGCTGAAGTTGCTCAACTGTATGTACATGCAAAGAATCCGACTGTTTACCGCCCGAACAGGGAGCTGAAAGGTTTTGCCAAAGTCTTCCTGAAAGCCGGTGAAAGCAAAGAGGTTACCATTGCCCTGGACGATAAAGCCTTCCGTTACTGGAACGATAGGACAGGACGCTTTGAGATTGACGGCGGGGACTATGAGATCCTGATCGGCGCCTCGGCGGCGGACATTCGCCTCTCCGGAACGGTTTCCGTTAAAGGAACAGACGCCCCTGTCTGTGAAGCCCTCACAAAGCTGTCGAGTTATGCAACAGGAAATATCAAAGCTGTATCCGATGAAGAGTTCCGGGAGCTTCTTGGCCATGAGATTCCGGACGGAAGCTGGTCCGGAACCATTCAGGCAAACGATGCGATTGCCCAGCTCTATTATGCGAAGAGCCTGAAAGCCCGCATGGTCTGGAAGGTGATGACCAACATGCTCAACAAGAGCCTTGAAAAAGGTGAACCGGACCTGAACATCACCTTCGTGTATAATATGCCGATCCGCGCCATCGGAAAGATGACAGGCGGAATGGTGAGCCAGGAAATGTGCGACGGTATTCTGGACATTGTCAATGGCCATGCCGGCGGATTCTTCAAGGGCATCGGAAAAATTGCCGGAGGCTTCGCCAAGCAGAAAAGCGTTTCAAAACGGCAAAAGGAGCTGGAATAAAAACGTCAGGATAATTTAAAAGAGTGCATCTGCAGGGAGATAGTTCCCAATGCAGATGCACTCTTTTATGCGGAGAAGAGTTTTGTCATTTTGTCAGCGCATGATTCTGAAATTCAAAATCATGTACAGAGTGGGTCATGCGGCAGCCTTTGGACGCTTTGCCAGCAGATACTGGGCGGCGACGACCACTGCCATTACAACAAACCCGATGATATCCGTTGAGGTGGTAGGAACCATCATCAGGAGGCCTGCAGCGACGAGCGCAGCGCGAAACAGCGGGTTGATCGGGCGGAACAGATATCCGTTTAGCCCGGCTGCCACGCCGAATATACCGATCAGGGAAGTTGCTACGACAAGAATAACCTGTATAGTCGTTGTGTCAACGAGCAGCATGGACGGATTCATAGCAAAGATATAAGGCACGATAAAAGCTGCAATTGCCAGTTTGGAGGCGTTAAAAGCCGTCTTCATCGGAGGGGCCTTTGCAATGGCAGAACCTGCATAAGCAGCCAGCGCGACAGGCGGAGTGATATCTGCCACAATGCCGAAATAGAAAACAAAGAAGTGTGCGGCAACCTGCGGAACACCTATGGTGATCAGGATGGGAGCGCAGGTAGAGGCCATAATGCAGTAGTTTGCAGTTGTCGGCACACCCATGCCAAGAACGATGCAGCAGAGCATGGTCAGCACAAGAGCGATCATGACTTTCCCACCGGAGATGGTAACAACAGCGGTGATCAGCTTGGAAGCAAGGCCGGTCGAGGTGACGGATCCTGCCACAAGCCCTGCCATCGCGCAGGCAACGGAAACCGTAATGGCACTCTTGGCGCCGGCTTCCAGCGCGTCAAAGAAGCGGGAGAGTGTGAGATTGTCACTCTTATCCTGGCTCTTGGTGACGTGAGTGACAAGGTTGTTGAAAAGACCGACCAGTATGGTGATGCCGATGGCCACAGCTGCGGAAAACTGCATGGTACGCTTGTTGGTAGCTACCAGATAAACGAGAATAACCAGCGGCAGCAGCAGATAGATTTTCGGGAGAAGGCTGCGCAGCTTGGGCAATTCTTCTCTCGGAATGCCCCTCAGCCCGAGTTTTTTGGCTTCCCGGTGGACAGCAATGTAGATGCCGGCAAAATAGAGCACAGCAGGAAGAATAGCCTTTAATGCAACCTGGCCATAAGGGATGCCCATATATTCCGCCATCAGGAAAGCGGCTGCGCCCATAATCGGAGGCATAATCTGCCCGCCGGTTGAGGCTGCGGCTTCCACGGCTCCGGCAAACTCCGGTTTATATCCGGTCTTCTTCATCATCGGGATCGTGACGGATCCGGTTGTGACCGTGTTGCCGACGGATGACCCGGAGACCATACCGCACAGAGCAGAAGAAATAACAGCCACTTTTGCCGGCCCGCCGGAGGAAGCACCGGCTATGGAGTTGGCCAGGTTAATAAAGAAGGCTGAGATTCCCGTCCGTTCCAGGAAGGCCCCGAAAATGATAAACACAACGATATACTTGGCGCAGACATTGATCGGCGTGCTCATAATGCCGGTGGTGGTAAAGAACAGGTCGTAAATCACTTTTCCGAAGCGCACATTGGCAAATGCATAAACCAGCAGAGCACCGACAACGCAGAGGATAGGAATACCGACGCATCTGCGGCAGAGTTCTATATAGGAAAGGATAGCCACAACCGCCATGACAACCATCTTCGGGTCGCGTGTCACACGTGCGGCGAGCTTGATGATGGAGTGTGCGTTGATGGCACAGTAGAAAAATGGGAATGCCCCTATGACCAGCAGGGCGATATCATACCAGGGAATATAGTTGGGACGCACATGTTTTTTGCTGATCGGATAATTGAGATAGCCGAGAATCAAGATCAGACCCAGGAAGAGATTCAGCTTCTCCTCCGGCATCATGGTGCTGAACAGGGTAGCCCAGATGCAGTAAACGGAGAAGGCGGCACAGAGGTAGCGGTTGATCTTTGCCGGGACTCCCTCCCAGATGCGCACGTTGGATTCCCGGTCATATTTTTTCATCAGTTCCTCTGCACTGACTACTTCGGGATCGGATGGAAGTTTGGACTTTGCCACGATGACAGGCTCCTTTTTCGCAGTTTTTTTACAGGGCTAAAAACCATGGTGCCCGCATCCGTAGGGATGCGGGCCTGTCATGGCATACGAAGATCTTACTTAATAAGATTACTTGCCTTCAACCGTAATGCCCTTGTCGGCGAAGTACTGGACAGCGCCGCTGTGGTAAGGAACACCGGCAAAGGAGGAAGCAAACTCAAGGCTCAGCTCGTTAGCCTTGTCGTGAACCTGTGCAATGGCATCCAGATTCTCGAAGACGCCGTAGAGGAAGTTGTAAACATCTGCATCTGCCACATCATCCGCTGCAATAACAACTGCACTGACAGCGACTGTGGTAGCATCTTCCGGCATGTTGTAGGTTGCTGCCGGGATCACTGCCTTGGCATAGAACGGAGACTCTGCAATCAGAGCATCGATATGCTCGTCATCCAGGCTGACAAGATAAACATTCTTGGTGGTTGCGAGAGACGTAACGGCAGTCGTCGGAGCACCGGCTACGATAAAGGCAGCATCAATCTGGCCATCCTGCAGAGCTTCTGCACTGTCAGCGAAGGACTGGTAGGTGGGGGTAATGTCTGCTTCCGTGAGACCGTATGCACCGAGAACGTCAATGGCATTGAAGTAAACACCGGAACCTGCAGCACCGATGGAGACAGATTTGCCTGCCAGATCAGCTACAGATTTGATTTCCGGGTTCATGGTGACAATCTGAACCTGCTCCATGTACAGAGGGGCAACGATGGAGAAGTTGGTGATGGCACCGAGATCTTCAAAGGAACGGACGCCTGCATAAGCATAGGACAGAACGTCAGACTGGGAGAAACCAAGCTGTGCATCGCCCATATCCAGCGCGTCAATATTGGCTTTGGAACCGCCGGAGGTGATCGCTGTAACATTGGTGCTGGTTACTTCGCTGACCTTCTGAGCAAGAACGCCGCCAAAGCCGAAGTAGGTGCCTGCTTCACCGCCGGTGGTGAAGGTGAGTTTGGAACCGCCGTCTTTCGGAGCGGCATCGGCAAAAGCACCTGCAGCCAGTGCCATTACGAGGCACAGAGCGAGAACAACAGAAAGAAATTTTTTCATGATAAAAATACCTCACTGTAAATGTATTTTGGGATACATGCACTATACTCTAATCGGAATCAAATGTAAAATACGGAAAACAACATAAATTATCACGTTTTTTGATATTTTAGCCTTTATTCGGCAAAAAATCAAAAATTAAGAGTGCTGACAATCGGAGATTTGTGAAAAATCAACATAACGGTTGCATTTTATTTGGTTTTAGCGGATAATACCGGGAGAAAAAGGAGTGATCGAACTTGAAAAACGAACAGAAACGGGATATTCGCCTGATAGCATTTGATTTGGACAACACCTTTCTCGACAGCAGGAAACAAATCCCGGAGGAGAATCTTCGTGCAGTGGAAGCAGCGGTAGAAAAGGGTATCATTCCCGTGCCGGCTACGGGAAGGTTGTATAACGGGCTTCCGGCGGAGCTTCGGGAATTGCCGTATTTCCGTTATTATATCCTGATTAACGGGGCAAAGGTTTACGATGCCGCAGAAGATAAAGTGCTGTATGCAGCGGACCTGACCAATGAACGCGCTCTTTCCCTTTTTGC
>JAEEGK010031134.1_pt1 | contig 10532 bp, 8 predicted proteins | sample 8958771 | NCBI WGS metagenome assembly JAEEGK01 (sample SAMN16246547, study PRJNA631951) | gut metagenome | biome: gut microbiome; feature: rumen; material: SC-attached | host: Bos | place: Iran: Karaj | collected 2018-10 | reverse complement strand
TTTGCGCCGGCATATTCGGCTTGCAGGCGGATGAGTTCCTTGAGGTAGTCGCTCTGGCTCTGCACCGAGCTGCGCAGGAGGCATTGTATCCTCAATGTGCCGCCGCTGATGCGCAGGATTGAGAGGTTGTTGGAGGTCTCCACAAGACCCGGCACGTCGGCGCTCATCGCAAATACACCCGATACGAGGCTGTTGATGATGAGGTTGACGTCCTTCAAGTGCTCCGCTTTGAGTACGAGGGGCATCAGGGTTTCGAGTTTTTCGATTGCAATCTTGCCGTCGGGGTCTGAATTGCGGTACTCGCCGGTGATTGTCTTCTGGAATTTTGTGATTTCCGTCTTAAATTTCTTGACGTCTGACTTATTGACGAATACAAAAGCCCTTGCATCGCGCGGGATGGCGTTGTGCATGTCGCCGCTGTCCGCGCCAGAAAGACGGAAGTCCACCTTGCCAATGATGCCGTTGATGAAACGGAACAGCAGTTTGGCTGCGTTGGGACGGTTTTTGTGGATGTCGCCGCCCGAATGTCCGCCGAGGAATCCCGTCAGCGTTATTTTATAAGGTTCGTATTGTTCGGGGTCGATGTTTTCAAATTGCAATTGCTTGGTGATGTGGACGTTGACTCCGCCAGCACATCCTATATAAAATATGCCTTCCTCCTCGCTGTCGAGGTTGATGAGTATCTGGCTCTTGAGGGCGTCTTTAGCCAACTTGTCGGCGCCGGTGAGTCCGGTCTCCTCGTCAACTGTAATCAACGCCTCTATGGGGCCGTGTTTCAGTGAATTGTCCTCAAAAACAGACATTATGGCAGCCACTCCAATGCCGTCGTCGCCGCCGAGTGTGGTGCCGTCGGCCTTTACATAGCCGTCTTCCACGATGGTGGTGATGGGGTCGGTGAGGAAGTCGTGGGTCTTGTCGCTGCGTTTTTGCGGCACCATGTCGCAGTGCGCCTGGAGTACGATCGACTTGCGGTTTTCCATTCCCGGGGTCGCCTTCTTGCGCATTATGACGTTGCCGGCCTTGTCCTGGAAGGCTTCGTCGGCGTGTTGGAGTCCAAATTCAAGCAGGAATTTAGACACCCTCTCCTCGTGCTTGGAGGGGCGGGGGATGAGAGTCAGCTCGCGGAAGTTTTTCCACAGCAGGGCGGGGCTGAGTGCCAATATGTTTTCGTTCATTGCGGTTACCTAATTGTTTAGTTTATGGTGCAAAGTTATCATAATAGGAGCAACGGACAAAAAATTTTTTAATATTTTTTGCGTCAATTGCTTTTTTGATAAAAATTTTTCATAAATTTGGACGCTCAACCGACACGTGTATTGTCGCGTCTGAAATCAAACATCGTCAAAACAAGAAATACTCAACGCTTATGGATACAGCATTGATATTGGACAAGATAAAGACCCTCGCCGACACGCTCGCTGAGGACGATTCCATCTTCACCCGCAGCGACCTTGCGTGGGAATTGCAGGAGGACCTCGCCAAAGTGGGCATCAATGGCGATTCGCCCGAGATTAGCCGTCTTGTATGGGAATGTTACCAAAATACCAAGGATGAGGCGGTCGTAAAGAGTTTTGTCACCAACAGCCGCTCCTTCACGCTCGTGGAGGAGTACACGATACCTGCGTTGGTGGAGGCGGGCGACACCGATTCCGTTTTTGGCACGGTCAATAAGAAGCTCTTGAAGTCTGACGACATCTTGGGGCAGCTCAAGTCGTTGGTGGAAAATGGCATCAACCTGAGCCTTGTGGACGCCGCGTCAGGACTTATCAACACGGTCTCCGGCGTGGAGGCCATCAAACGTGTGCAGGACGAGGCGCAGCAGATTTTCGCCAAATATTCCGACATGGCTGGTGCTTACGGCGACGCCCGCAATACAATCCGCGAGCTCGTGTCTGACTTTTCTGAAATCAGGCAGAGCACCTGCGAATCGTATAAAAAATATGCGTTGTCGTTGATTGACTTGTTTGGCGACAGCATCAAGGCTACGATGCCGGAACTGTTTGATTTTAATTCGGTGCAGTTTCTTGACGTTGAGGCGATGCAGCAGAATGTCAAACTTGCTTACGACGGCATCTACGGCAAGTGCGGCGCGTTGATTGGCGATGTGTCCGAGAGTTTTACAAAGGCGTTGTCGAGGTCTGCGTCGCAATTCAGCGTGCAGCAGGACAAGTCTGTCGGTCTTGTTTTGGCGGGTATCAATATGATTTCGCATTATGTGAAGACGGGTCAGAAGGCTACTGCCCTTCACCGCGACTTTGCCGAGCTGCGTGGCGCGATTGCAAGCGACGTGGCGGCAATACGCACCGACGAGGTAAGGCTCGTGGAGATTTACAAGACGCTCAACGATGTCATGATACCCGAGGCGGAGGTTTTTGCCCGCAATGCCGACAAGGTGTTTGACAAGGAGTTTGAGACCCTCGTGGACACGATATATTCAATGCCCGAGGCTCGCGAGCTCAAGAAGCAGCGCGACGTAATACTTCAAGAGATGCACCGGCTTGAACGACGCATCAACGACGCCAATATCAGCATCAATTATTATAAAGACCACATCCAGAGCAGCCAGGAGACTCTTGGCAGCCTCAAAGATAATTATATCGAGGCGCAGGTATCCAAGCCGGAGCCGCCCACGGGAATCGGCAACCTTTTCACTTTGGGAGCCGCAAAGCGCAAGTACGAGCGCGACATCTACGATTGGGACAAGGCTTGCAGCCCCGTCATCGACAGGTACGAGGGTCTCGCCGTTGACATCAGCGTTGACAGCGACGAGATAGAACGCCGCACAAAGGCTATTGCCGACGATACGCTCAAATACAACGAGCTGAAACTCAAGGAGGTGGACATCACCAAGCGTCTCGCCGCCATCGTGACATCTACGCCTGAGACCAAGCGCAAGGCTGCTCAGCACCTCGACGACATCGTAAAGCTCCTCCACCTCGCCAAAAAAATCACCGAGGGCAGGCTCGACGCACAGCTCGTAGAGACCGTCAAGGTAAAGAAGCTCGACGAAATCCAATTGCCCGAAAACCTCACCAACGCCGTCAAGAATTTCCGCGACACGGTGACCAAGGATATGAAGTTTACCGAGGAGACCGCCCGTTCGCTCGTCGGCAAGAAGGCTTCGCAGGAGACAGTAGTTGACATCGCATTGCAGGGCGACGCCTTGATGAAGGAAGGCATCGAGCTTTGCAACACGATGGCTCAATTGAAGGCTATGAAAATCCAGCAAAATCTCGCACAGGAGGTCTATGACCGCGAATACGCCAAAATCAAGGAGGCGTTTGCGGAGCGCATGAAGGTCATCGACGACCGCGCGGCTTTCATTCAGGAGACCGCCCGCAAAATCAACACCGCCGAGGGTCACGACGCGCTCAAGCAGGCTCTCATCGAGCTTGCCGGCGATTACACCACCGGCATGACCGCACAGGATTGGGACGACTTCCTCGACGGCAAGAAAACTATTCAGATTTAACATTCGGCAATGGAGTGCAGTAGAAGGACTAAAGCCCGCGAAAATCTTGGTTTTGAATCAGAAATCGAGAAGGCCAAGATGGAAAGGGCGTTGGCAAAGGAAGAAAAACGACGCGAAAAAAAGGAACTCGCCCGCGAGAAACTCGAAAACGACTGGATGTACCGCACAGTGAAAGGCATTTCGTTCTTGATGGACAAGTGCCTGGCGGATGCGTTGTTGGGTTTTTTCATACCCGGCGTCGGCGACTTCCTCACCATTGTATTGTCGATTCCGTTCTTATTTGTGGCATTGTTCAGGATCAAGTCGATCCCGCTCACATTGGCGATGCTATATAATATTATGCTCGATTGTTTCATCGGACTCACCCCTTACGTCGGCGATGTGCTCGACATATTCTACCGCTCTTACGCCAAGAATTACCGCTTAATTGTTGGTTTTGTGGAGGACGACGGCGACATCATCGACGAGGTGCGCCGCAGTGCGTGGAAGTCGGCTATTATGATTATAATACTCGGCGTTGCCTGCTACTTCCTTTATTTGGCGGTCAAGGGATTGTACCTCTCTATTGCGGCTATGTTTGGTTGCAATTGATTTGCTGTAAAAATAATGTAGGGTTTAGTGCCGTGAATGTGTTATAATGGTAAAGAATATTTCTAACATTAACATTATAACATGAACAAACTAATCTTGATTTTTCTGATGCTTGTGATGGGCGTCGGAGCGTATGCGCAGGATGCCGACAGCACCGGCAAGCGCAAGAGGATGGTGTCTGTCATCATCGAGGGCGAGCTTGCCCCAAATTCCAATTACAAAACCCGTGGAATGTCCTTCAATGTATTGCACAATGTTTCCGATGTGTTTTCGGTGGGTTTTGGCGCCAAACCTTACGGCCTCTTTTTCAGGAAGTACGACGTAGTCAACAAGTGGTTTACCATTGCGGACGATGGCAGCATCGTGCAGCACAGCAGCACGGAGACCCACCGCCACTATGACAACGAATTTTGCATGCCGCTGTATGTGGTGCTCAGGAGCGTCCTCTGCAAGAGGACCAACGCCGCGCCCTTTATTGAAGTGAGGGTTGGCAAGGATGTGGCGTACCGCAATGACGACCTTTACAGGGCGTTTATTTTTGGGTCGAGGTTTGCCTTCAAGAAGAATTATCGCCACGCCGTCAATGTAGCCGCCGGACTCCAGCTCAATCATGTGGACGACTGCGGCAGCGCATCATTTCTTTTCAAAGTTGGTTACGAATTTTAATTAAAAAAAGGAGTATAAATCATGAGAGCATTTTTCACAATCATATTGCTGATGATAGCCGCCACTGGATTTTGTCAGCGCGAATACACGCATGAAAACAAGGGCTTCAATATGTTTCTCGAGGCGGAGGGCAATGGCAACCTCGATTGGGGCATGGGCGGTCCGTCGTTGACTGTTGGCTATCAATTCAATCCGCACTTCTTCTGGGGCATTGGCATCTCCAACAAATATGGCGCGGAGCGCAGCCTCAACCGCGACGACGTGCGTCCCCTCGGCTGGTACGACGCCACTACCGGCACCTATCATGATGATTATTACATAGATGAAAAAGGCGAACGCCGCAAGATTTACGACAATTCCAATGGCGATGCCATTGATCTTGGTGGAGGTTATTATATCGACACTGAGTGGAATTGCGAGGAGTGCGAGGGCGTGGACGCATTTTTGGATATCTATGCGGATGTCAGGTACAATTTCTTGGCGCAGAGCCGTTACACGCCGTACCTCAATTACAGAACGGGCGCCACATTCAGCTCTTTCCACACCGCCGGCTTCAACGAATTGATTATGGGCTGCCGTTTTGGCCTCGGCGAGGGCGATTTTGCAATTGTCTTTGGCTCAGGCTGGACTTACCGCAACTTCCACGACGATGACCTTAAAAGCCAGAGCTTGTTCACGCTGAAATTGGGAGTGGAGTTTTAGGGTAATGCATAATTCATAAATGCTACCGGCGGACGCCGATTATGCATTATGAATTATGCATTATGCATTAAAAAATTGTTTTGTTAAAATGTAATCTTCGCTGTCTTGTCGTCAACTGTGATTGTGGCTTCGTAGCCGAGGATTATCGGGAGGTTGACAGTGTCGTGTCCTGATTGTACGCCATAGACTACGGGGATGCCGAGCGGGTCAAGGTATTTGTGGATGATTTGGTTGAGCGGAAGGTCGCTGCCCTGCGAGCCGCCGCTAAATTCGCCTACGATGACGCCTTTCAATTGTTGCAACTTGCCCGACTGCTGGAGGTTCAGGAGCATGCGGTCCACAGAATAATTGGCTTCGCCGGTGTCTTCGATGAAGAGGATGGCGTCGATGGTATTGATGTCGAACGCCGTGCCGCTCATTGCGTAAATCAACGAAAGGTTGCCGCCAACGATGCGACCTTTTGCAGTGCCTTTCACACAATCGTCATTATAGGGAATCTCAATGTCGGCTTTTTCGCCAAAGAGCAGTGATTTGAGGGCGTTGACGCTTGTGGCATCCTTATTGAAACCGCGCATCATCGGACCGTGCATAGACGCAATGCCCATATTGTTGACTGCAATGTGCAGTGCGGTGATGTCGCTGTAGCCGATAATCCATTTCGGTGCTTGCTTCATCTTGCTCCAATCGAGGCAGGGCAAGAGTTGAGCCGCGCCATATCCGCCACGTGTCATGAAGATAGCGCGGATTTCGTCGTCATCGAGCATATCTTGCAATGCTGTTACTCGCTCGTCCAATGTGCCGGAGTATCGGCTGTAACTCAGTGTAAGATTCTTAGCCTCCACAACATCCAATCCCCAGGATTTCAATGTGTTGATGCCTTCGCGGATGTCCTCGTCGCTCGTGGCGTTGCTCGGTGCGCAGACTGCCACCTTGTCGCCATTGTGCAGAGCCACAGGCAGCACGGATGATGTTATCGGCAATAAGTCCTGGATGATGAAGGTGGGATTGTATTCATTGACGATTGTGGTGTCCACTTGTACAATTTCGTTGACAATCTCCTCCTTGTGGCAGGACGACATTGACAATACGGTCAACAATGCCGCCGGGATTATGATTTTTTTCATTTTTGTCGTGTTAATGATTATGGTTTTTTAATTGCGCAAAAATAGCAATTATTTTTATAACAAACAAATTGCGGAGTTTTTGTCGGTGTGCGGCGGCATTATTCACCGATGAGGATGTCGGAGATAGCCACGCGGTTTAAAATCATGCTCAGGTCGCGCCTAAGGCATTTGGGGATGTTGTAGTCAATAGTACCGAATTGGTTTTTAATCATGTTTTGGGTTTTAACAATCATAATGATGCTGTTGTTCGTGAAGTGCATGATGAATGCTGCGCCCTTTACCTGCTGGTGTATTTTGTCGGCGATGTCGAGGATTCTGTTTGTGTTGCAATTGTCGATAATGTCTTCTTTGTCGGCGAGCAATGAATATTGCGACACTTCGCGGCGGTATTGCCTGTTTCTGAAATAAGGCATTTTGCCGTACAGCAAAGTCAGCCCGTCGGCGTTTAATGATTGGTAATCCATTTCGGCATAGAAACATTCGCCGTACAGCATCGTGTCATCTATTTTGTTGGTATAATGTGTCCTATATATTTTCAGCGCAAAAGAGGTCATTGTTGCGTTATCGGTAGTAATTTTCAATTCGCTGCATCTTATGTCTCGTACATCGTTTGAATCTATCCATACTTTTATCAATGAGTTCCACGAAATTTTGTTGTTGCTCGAGGTGCTGAAGTTTTTTATTTTTGTGATGTTCTTGATTGCATCCTTGATCACGCGGTCATATAAACCCGAAAAACTTAACACGCCCTTTAAAAACAGTAAGAAAACTATATGAAAATATATATATGAATAAAGCAATGTCACTCCTGCTACAGCAACTACCGAGACTACTGCAATGATTTGAACAGTAATTTTCAGCAGGATGATTCTGGAGAACCTGTCTTTGTTTCGCGAGATAAATTTTTCAATGTCGATGTATTCCTTTTGAGTTTTTTGAGGTTGCTGCTGCGGTTGAGACGGATTGTTTGGCGGCACAATGGCATCCGCAGCCTTCGGAGCAGAGGAATCGTCGGGCTTGATGTCTTGTTGGGTGTCATTGCTCCAAAACATATCCTTTTGGGAGCGTCGCGAGTAATCGTTTTTTGCCATTGTGTGCGTCGTTGTGTGTGATTGGGACAAAGATAAATGTTTTTTGGGTGTTCTCCAATTTTTTTTATCTTTGCATGGTATAGAAATTTTGTTTTGTAATTTCACAACCTGATTGCAGGTGCGTGAAAAATCTTTTGCCGCTATGAAAAACATTAAGGAAATTATAAAAAAGACTCTGGGCTCCACCGGAATCAATGTGCAGCGGTTGGACAAATTCAGCGGCTTGCCGTCGGGTTTTCCGTCGTTGGACAGGGTGACGGGCGGATTTGAAAAGTCTGATTTGGTGGTGGTGGCGTCGCGTCCGTCTATGGGCAAGACCGCCTTTGTAATGTGCCTCGCCCGCAACCTGGCTATGAAATTCAATATCCCGACGCTCTTTATCTCGTTGGAGGTGAACGATGTACAGCTTTGCAACAGATTTGTCAGCATGGTTGCCAAGATTGATATCCTGAAAATCAAGGCTGGCAACCTTGACGACGACGAGACTCAACGCCTGAAGGAGGGTGTCGGCAAAATCAAGAACATCCCCCTCTTTTTTCAGACTGAATTGGTGGAGCTTTCGGAGATTATCGAAGAGTGCAAGGATTTCAAGCAGAAATATACCGACGGTGTGGTGATTATCGACAATTTGCAGCAGATGATCAACGCCGCCAAGCAAAATTATTCGCGCAAACACGAGGTGGATTCCATTGTCAGGGAGCTCAAATTGTTTGCAAAGACGATTGACCTGCCGATTATCATCACCTCGTCGGTCAACCGCAATGTCATAACGCGTGGTGGCTTGTTGCGTCCGTTCATGTGCGACCTTAACGGCTCGAGCGAACTCGAAAACATCGCCGACATGATCATTTTCATTTACCGTCCAGAGTTTTACGGAATGCTGGTAGATTCCGAGGGCAACAGCACCGCCAACAACGCCACCTTCACCGTCGCCAAAAACCGCCACGGCGCAATCAACGAGGTGAACCTGTATTTCGATTCAGGGTGCGGAAGGTTCAGCGAGTGGTCGCTGTAAAGGGGGGGGGAGGTAGAGAATGAGACAAAAGACGTTCATTTACTACGTTCACAGTGGTTGTTTCCATTTCGGAAATAACCACTTGTACTGATAGAATTATTACGCTTTCGTGGTATTCAGTTGCCGAGGAATATTCGGTAACTGACGACTATTTCCATTTTGGAAATAGTCGTGGAGTATATTTCTTTTCTCAGCCTAACCTGTTGATTGACATTTTACTATCACAAAATTTCCATCTTGAAACCAATTCCCTCTGGAAATCTTTTGGTCTTGATGACACATTCTATCGAATCTGTCTGGGGATTCCTCAATTTATAAATATGGTTGATGGTGTCTCTCCTGCCATACCATCGGTCATATTCTTTGATGTCGATAAATTTTTGCCAAACATCTACATTGAAGTCATCGTATGGAAAAGAGATTATGTAATCATTGTCAACAGATTCCCTAGTGAAATCGGTTGGTATTCTTGGATAACTGCCATCATGGGGTTCTGCAAAAGTTGAGAATGTGGCAAAATACGTTGGGTCACTCGTGATGTAAGATGCGTCATAGTAATCCCTTTCTTCAAACCAATAAATATTAAATTCCCTGTAGTAATCAGTTATGTGCTTGTGCAGTTCCACTATGCTATCTAATACTGTTTTCTTAATTGTAGTGTCCTGAAAAAACGCCAATATCTTTTTCAGATTGTGTTTTTCTGTGTCAATGGCTTTACGGTAGCAATATAGGTGGTAGTAGCCTTGTAGAGTATCGTCTTTGGCTCCAAGATACGTTTCTACGTATGGCACAATCTCTACTTCTCCGTGATACATCCTGAAGCCGTCGAATCGTTTGTACAATATGTTCACTATTATTATTAGCGCACATAGTGCTACAAACGAAAAAAATACCGTTTGACAGCCCCAAAGCCATGGGGAACGTTGCTTGAGAGGAGGGCGAGGGGTAGATGTTGTCATAGTTTTGTTGTGTTTATGATGTCTGAATGTATGTAGATTATTTCCGTCTCGAAAGGATGACAGCCGAAACAGTTCTGTAGTACGTAGAAGGCAGGAAGGCTTTGCGTTGAGGCCTTTATGTAATATCCTTGCTGTCGGTGCAGTACATATCACGTATGAACATTTTTGTATCGACAAGGTAATTGTAGGTGTTCATTCTGAAAATCTCCAATTCAACTTCAATCTGTTGTGCACCTCCTATTAGTCCGTAATAGTCGTAAGAATATATTTCAGATTTTGTACTGAAATTAGGAATCCAACTTCCATTGAAGAGTTGCTTGAAGTCTGTGTTGCTTATGATGTCTATTTCTGCGCAGTTGGGTTTTTCAATGATGAGTTTTGCCATTACTGACAGATAGTCGTGCCAATATGTTTGAAACGTGGGATTAGTAGCGAGTTCTTTGGACAAATGGTGGTTCGTACCAAATGTCAGTTTGCTGTGCTTGCCAGTGTAGAAATTGTCAATGACGATACTTGCCAAGTTATCTTTATTGGACAAAACATTTCTTGTACCTGTAAATGGAGTGTTTTCATAAAGATTTTTGCACCAATTTTCACCACTGTAGTATAGTTGTTCCAATCTCTGTTTGCCAAGATAGTCAAGGTCATCAACCTTGATCAGTTCGTTTGGTGTCATGTTACGAGACACACTATGCTGAAGTTCCCCCCATTTTTTGCTACCCTTGTACGCCAATCCATACGACACTATTGCTTCAAGATGTGCGGTAGGTTGTTTGCTGTTGGTGTAGGCAACGATTTTTATCGTTTTCCCACGGATTGCCTTGTTGTCGAACTTCACCGACACTGTTTTGCCGTTCCATTTCTTGTTGGAACTGAGATTGACGGTGCGATTTCCTTCTTCATCAACGTATG
>JAEEGK010031133.1_pt1 | contig 10532 bp, 5 predicted proteins | sample 8958771 | NCBI WGS metagenome assembly JAEEGK01 (sample SAMN16246547, study PRJNA631951) | gut metagenome | biome: gut microbiome; feature: rumen; material: SC-attached | host: Bos | place: Iran: Karaj | collected 2018-10 | reverse complement strand
CTGTGTATTTTTCATACGCACGAAATAGTCAGAGAAAGCCAGAATGGGAGCATATTTCTGACTGCGTTGACCCTTTGTTGAACACAATGACAGTCAACGGTTTGGAATACCGTGTTGATGTCAAGGACATAGGCATGGGCGACAAGATTTCCAAATTTGAGGAAGAAATCGGTTGGAACAGCGAGGTGGTGGTCATCATCTTTTCTGACAAGTATTTCCGCTCGATGCATTGTATGTACGAATTTGTGCAGATAAAAAAGGCGTTGCAGCAATATCCCGAAAAGCGTCTTATGTGCATCAAGAGCGGCGACTTCAATCTTTCTGATGTGAATTATATTATGGATTTGGAGCGTTATTGGAATAATCAAAAGATTGAATATGAAAACATTGAATTTCACCGTCTCCGCGAACATTCAGGCACGGAAATTGCCGCATACGAAAACGGTTTTTATCTCGATGACATAAGAAAACTGTATTCGTTTTTCAGCGCAATCAATTATTCCAATTCCAATAGCATCAATTACGACGGTTTCATAGGCGACATCGTAAGGTATTACAAGACAACACCCAAGCCCAAACTGACCCCGAAACCGTCGAAAAGCGCACCTCAACAGCAGACATATTTCGCCCAACCGCAGCCCACGCCGCAGTTTGCATCACAGACATATACGCCGCAACCACAGCCCGCACAAAAAAAATCCCCGGTAGTACCAATCGCTATCGCTGCGGTTGTGGTGGGTCTCGTGGTCTATCTTGTGTCGGGAAAAAAATCTACCTCTACCGACCAAACCTCTACTTCTACCGAGCAATCCGCCTCAACGGGTATGCTTCCAATAACCATCAATGGCACAACCTACGGAAATATGATTTTCGTTCAAGGCGGCACATTCACTATGGGCAGCAATGACTCTGATGCTGGAAGCGATGAAAACCCCGTACATTCTGTTACTGTAAGTGATTTTTACATCGGTGAGACAGAGGTAACACAAGGTTTATGGAAAGCTGTTATGGGTGAAAATCCGAGTTATTCCCCAAAGGGGGATAATTATCCCGTGGAGCATGTTTCTTGGAACGACTGTCAGGAGTTTATATATAAATTGAATCAAAAGACCGGCAAAACTTTCCGCCTGCCGACCGAGGCGGAGTGGGAATATGCTGCAAGAGGAGGAAATCAAAGTAACGGTTATAAATACAGCGGAAGTAATAATATAGACAATGTGGCTGTGTATGAAGAAAACTCTTATAACTTAGGTAGTAATAGTGCTGCATACGGTACTCATGCTGTTAAAACTATGTCGTCTAACGAACTTGGTCTTTACGATATGAGCGGTAACGTTTGGGAGTGGTGTAGTGATTGGTACGGTTCTTATAGTAGTAGTTCTCAAACTAATCCTCGTGGTGCGTCGTCTGGGTCTGAGCGCGTTTTGCGCGGCGGCGATTGGATCTACCCCGCGCGTTTCTGCCGAGTGTCTGACCGTAACTACTACGGGCCTGACTTTAGTCGCGACAACGGCGGTCTCCGCCTTGTGTTAGTTCCATAGTTCAAAAAAAACTGTCTTCCGGCATCTTATTTTTGTTTTTGAAAAACTTTTTGTATATTTGCAAAAAATAAAATACCATGGAACAGACAGAAGCACCCATAACAGACCGTTTCCCATTGGGGATACAGAGTTTTGAAAACCTGAGAAAGATAGATGCCGTATATGTTGATAAGACCGACTACTTATTTGGGCTTGTCAAGTCCAAAACGAAATCTTTTTTTCTCGCTCGTCCGCGCAGATTTGGCAAAAGCCTATTTTGTACTACTTTGTGCGCATATTTCGAGGGCAAAAAGGAGTTGTTTGAGGGTTTAAAGATATATCAGTGGGAGAAGGATTGGACTAAATATCCCGTCTTTTATCTGCCACTTGCAAGCGGTGATTTTTCCAAAGAAAACGCCGTCCGCAACCGTCTGTCCAATGCGCTGGAAGCCTACGGCAAAAAGTTTGGAGTTGAAATTACAAATCCGAAACTGTCCCTTGCAGAACGTTTTGGTGCAATAGTCAGCGGAATTAAAAACAAAACTGGGCTTTCAACGGTTTTTATCGTTGATGAATATGACAATCCCCTCATTACAAGTGAACACCTTGATGAGGACAAAAAGGTTTATCGCGAGTTTTTTTCTGTATTGAAGGATTACGACGAATGTTTTCGTTTTGTATTTCTGACGGGCGTAACAAAGTTTGCTAAGACTACTGTTTTTAGCGGCAACAATCAGCCTAAGGATATCTCTCTTGATGCCGCATATTCTGCACTCTGTGGCATTACACACAAGGAACTGACGGATTATTTTTCGAAGGAAATTCAGACCTTCGCTGAAAAAAAAGGAATCGCATTTGACGAAATGATTTCTATGCTAAAAAAGTGGTACGACAGTTATCTTTTTCATGAGGAAGGCACAAAGGTTTTTAACCCGGTGAGCCTTTTTAATGCGCTTGATTCCAAAGACCTTCAAAATTATTGGTACGGTACAGGCACTCCGACGGTTTTGATGAAACGCATAAAAAATTCTACTTTTGATATTCCAACATTAAAAAACGATGTGGAATATCCAAAGGATGAATTGAAGGATTACAAGGACGACGAACTTTATACCGAACTCGTTCCTCTATTGTATTACACCGGCTACCTGACAATTAAAGAATACATTGATGAGGAAAGACTGTATATTCTCGGCTTCCCTAATTACGAGGTGGAATCAAGTTTTACAAAATCTCTTGCCAAGGAATTTTACGGTCCAAGCGAAAGTCCTACTGGTTTTAGTTATGCCAAATTCTTGAAAGATTTTAGAAATCAAGACATTGAGAGTGTTATGGAACGGTTGAAGACATTGTATTGTGCCATGCCATACGCCAACAATCCGAATGTCCATTTGATAGAACGAGATTTTCAGAGCGTTATTTTCCTTGTATTCAGTATTTTGGGCGAATTTGTAATTTCTGAGCCGCATTTTTCAAAAGGTCGTGCTGATGTTATTCTGATAAATAAGGATTTCGTTTATATTTTTGAGTTTAAAGTAGACCAAGATGCTAAGACCGCCCTCAATCAAATCAACTTGAAAAACTATGCCGGGCGTTATAAAATGGACGGTAAAAGAATTTTCAAAATCGGTGCAAATTTTTCAAGCAAAGAGAAGAATTTGACTGACTGGATGATTGAAGAAACACAATAAAAATTTTAAATAAAAAAATTATAAAAAAGCAACCCAAAAGGTTGCTTTTTTAGTTTTTTTATATACATTTGCAGCAGATATACATTACTAATTTTTTATTATGAATAATTTTGAATTTCAAAATCCCACGAAAATAATTTTCGGCAAGGGAACAATCGCCAAATTGAAAGACAATCTTTTTAAAGGCGAAAAAATAATGATGACATACGGCGGCGGTTCTATAAAAAAGAACGGCGTTTACGACCAAGTTAAAAAAGCACTTGAAGGCTTTGATGTTATCGAGTTTGGCGGCATAGAGCCGAATCCCGATTTTGACACGCTGATGAAAGCCGTTAAAATCTGCCGTGAACAAGGCGTAGGTTTTCTTCTCGCTGTCGGCGGCGGCTCTGTTATCGACGGCACAAAATTTATTGCCGCTGCGGTCGAATACAAAGGCGACGAATGGGAAATCCTCACCAAAAAAACCACCGCTGAGGAATGTCTGCCGCTTGCAAGCGTTTTAACGATGCCCGCAACAGGCAGCGAAATGAACTCAAACGCAGTGATTTCGCGCCGTGCGACAAAAGAGAAATTCGATTTCGGCAGTCCGAAAGTTTATCCTGTTTTCTCGATTCTCGACCCCGAAGTGGTTTATTCAATTCCCAAGCATCAAAAAGCCAACGGCTTGGCAGACAGTTTTATCCACGTCATAGAGCAGTACCTGACGGACGACATCAACACACCCGTTCAAGACCGTTGGGCGGAAGGCGTTATGAAAACCATCATCGAAACCGCCCCGAAAGTCCTCGTTGACAAACCCGATTATGATGCTTGCGCAAATTATATGTGGGCGGCAACCTGCGCACTTAATTTCTTTATTTCACCGGGCGTTAATCAAGACTGGTCAACGCACATGATAGGACACGAACTTACGGCTCTCTGCGGTCTTGACCACGGCGTAACTCTCGCAATCGTTCTTCCAGGCACAATGCGCGTTATGAGAAAAGAGAAAAAAGCAAAAATATTAATGTACGCTAAAAACGTTTTCGGAATAACTCAGGGCTCTGACGAGGAGATTATTGACAAGGCAATAGAGGCTACGGAAAAATTCTTCCAATCATTGGGAATCAAAACAAGACTTTCGGATTACAATGCCGGACAGGAAGTGATTGACGAGATTTACAACCGCTTTGAAAAACGCGGAACTGTTCTCGGCGAACACGGCATCGTTACCCACGAAAAAGTAAGACAAATTCTTCAAGACAGATTATAAAAAAAACGCGCCTTTCGGCGCGTTTTTTTTTATTTTGCAACTTTCTTAGTGTCGATAAAATTCGGCGTTAAAATGATTTCCGTTCTGCGGTTTTGCGCTCTGCCCGCCTCGGTGGCGTTGGAGGCAACCGGCGAATATTCGCCCCTGCCGGCAGCCGTGAGACGTTTTTGCGGCAAACCGTTGTCGCTCAAAAATCTTACAACCGTGTTGGCGCGTGCCGTACTCAAATCCCAGTTGTCTTTGTACTGAGAGTTTTTAATCGGCTGGTTGTCGGTGTGGCCTTCCACCAAAATTCCGAAATCAGGATTTTTAGCCAACTCTTTGGCGATTTTTCTGATTGCGGTCTGACCGCGGCTCTCAATGTCCGCGCTTCCGGATTTAAACAGAAGTTTGTCCATGAGCAGAAGGTAAAGTTTGCCGTCCTTTTCCTGAATCTTCAACTCGTCCGACGAAAACTTGTCCAAAGCCTTCGCAACATCACTTTTCAACGCTCTTAACGCTTTAAGTGCAGAATCTTGGTCGGCAACCTGTCTTTGAAGCAATTTAATTTGGTCTTCCGTGCCACCGATTTGCGAATTGAGAGCATCATAACGTTTTTGAAGGTCTGAATAGTTGGCCTCCATTGACTCATGCTCGCTCTTGTACTTTAAAAATTCCTCAGCAGTCTGCTGATGTTCGGTTTCAAGATTTTTGTACTTTTTGTTGGAGTTGATTTTGTCCCAGACGAAAAAGGCTGCCAAGGCCAACAGCAACGCAGCCAAAAGCCACGCCCAAAACTTTGAACCTGATTTTTCCTTAGTGTTTTGACTTGTTTGAATTTCTGACATAATTATAAAATATTTTTGTGCAAATTTAATTAAAAGAGTTTAGTCAAAAAAATTTTTTTTATGACATTTTGACAGTTTTTTGTTTTACGGTCTTAAAATTGAAATATATTTACTATATTTACAGCGTGAAAATTTAGAAAAAACAATATGGACAAAAAGCAAATCAACGGGCTGCATAAAAAAATCGTAAGGCTGATTTACTCCGGAAAACTCTTCGGCGCAATCACCGAAATCAAGGCTCAAAACCTTATTAATCAAGATGTTAGTAATTCGTCTCTAAGAATGGCGGAAGACACTTACAAATTGATGTTGAAGTATTCGGTTGCGGGAGTTTCAGACCCGAACAAGGATAAAATTTTTCGTCAACTTCAAGTTTCGTTGCTTTATTCGGCTGACGTTTTGAGATATTTGTTGATGAAAAAGTTTTATCCGTCGGCGTTTTTTTCACTTACACCCGTAAAATGTCCTTCAACAATGCCTAATAACGAAAATGCAGTTCAATGGTTTAATTATATAATCCAAAACACTTCCGTTACGCCTTTTGAGGAGGAAATGATTGAAAATTCCAAAACGTCAAAGAAAATTTCTTGGGAAAATATGTCGCTTATTATCAGCGCGTTAACTCTAAGTTGCGTGATAATTTTCGACATAAAAAAATTCAAAATACTTTTGGATTTTTATTTGGAAAATAAGAATCAAATTTGGCAGCGGGCATTGTTCGGGATTTTTATCATCGCATACTTATACAACAAGCGGCTGAAACTCTATCCCGAAACCGATGACTATTATTTAATTTTGAAAAAATCGCCAAAATTCAAAGAGCGTTACTATAACGTTGTAATTCAATTTATTAAGGCAATTGACACTGACAAAGTTACCAAATATGTCAACGAAGAACTTATGCCGGGAATTACAAAATTAGCAACCAAAATCACCGACAAAATCAAGACGGATTTCAAAAATACTGAAAATTTTGACGAAACAAATCCCGAATGGCAGAATTATATTGACAACGACTCCGAATTACATGACAAAATGTCAGAGGTATCAAAACTTCAAATGGAAGGCAGTGATGTTTACATTCAGACGTTTTCGATGCTAAAAACATATCCGTTTTTCAACAAAACGGAAAACTGGTTTATTCCTTTCAGCCTTGACAATCAAGAAATTAAGAATCTTGAAGAGGCGCATAAAGAGGAAACTTTTAAGTTCATGGATTTTGCGAAAAAACTTGTAAAAGTGCCGTATTTCTGTAATTCTGACAAATATTCTCTTTGTCTTGCGCTAAATTCAATGCCGGAAACTGCAAGAAACAACCTCAGCAAATCGTTTTCGGGAGATATTAATAGCATTGACGATTTGTCGGACGAGATGGAACTTCTTCACAAAGAGGAAGCGGGTTATAAAATTCTCACTCAATACGTTCAGGACATTTACAGGTTTTTCAAACTCAACAAAGACGGCAAGTTTTTGAACGATATTTTTGACAAGAATTTTTCGCCGATAGGTACAAAACTTTTTGACCTCGTGATTTCTTCTCCGACAGAAAGGCGCAAGGTTGCAGAGTATTTTTTTGCAAAAAATTATTTCCGCCAATCATACGAAATTTTGAAAGAAATTTCTACGCAAGACCCTGATTTTGAGGTATTTCAAAAAATGGGTTTTGCCGCTTTCAAGCAAGGCGACATTGCTTTGGCACTCGAAGATTTCCAAAAAGCGCAACTTTTTAACGACAAAGAAATTTGGAATCTCAAAAAAATAGCGCAATGTTATCGCAAACTCAAAAACCCCGAAAAGGCTTTGGAATATTACAAGGCTGCGGAGGCTTTGGATACTGACAACTTGTCAGTTGCAATAGCCATCGGAAGGTGTCATATTGATATGGAGCAATATGAGGAGGCGTTGAAGTATTTTTTCAAAGCGGATTATCTCGACTCCAAAAGCACTAAAAACAGCCGTCCGATTGCATGGTGCAGTTACAAACTCGGAAAATACGAACAGGCTTTGAAATATTGCGGAAAAATTTCCGCCGAAGAGTCCATTGCCGAGGATCACGTTCTTGCAGGCAATGCTTACCGCAAACTCGGAAAAAAAGACAAGGCTATCGAATATTACCTCAAAAGTCTTGAATATGAGAACTATACGATTGAAAACTTTGAGGAAACCGTCAAAACCGATTACGGCGATTTCCCCGAAGAAAACAATATGATTTTTGATTATCTGATGTATCGGATTATCAAGGAGTTGGATTAAACTTCAAATTCCATTCCGTCGTAAGCGCAGACAGTATTTTCAAAAATTGTCTGCGCTTCTTTTTGCAGCATTTCCGTTGACTGATAACGCCCTGAAAAATGCCCTAAAACGAGTTTTCCGACTCCGGCTTCAAGCGCAGTTTGAGCCGCTTGCAAAGTTGTGCAGTGAAAAGTCTCTTTGGCACGCTCAGCAAGCGAAGCCTCGTAAGTTGCCTCGTGATACAAAACATCAACGCCTTTTACCGCTTCGGCAATCTGCGGAATTTTTACCGTATCTGAAATGTAAGCATAACTTTTAGGGTGAGGCGGGTCTAAGGTGAGTTCCTTGTTCGGAATTATTGTACCGTCTTCCAAATACAAGTCGCTGCCCGCTTTTATCCTGACAATTTCCGCAATGCTGAGTTTGTATTTTTCAATGCAACTTTTTATAATGTTGCGCTGAGCGATTTTTTCCTTGAAAATAAAACCCCAGACGGGAATCCTATGTTTTAACGGCACGGAAAAAACTTCAAAGGTTTTATCCTCATAAATCTTGTTAACACCCTTAGAATCAAGAACATTGAATTTAAGTTCATAACCCAAATATTCCATTTCCAAAGGCGGAAATTCCGACAAAAGCATTTGTTTCAGCCTTTCGGGACAGTGAAGCGTCAGAGCCTGTTTTCGCCCCGCTAACGAAAATGACGAGAGCAACCCGAAAAGTCCGAAATAATGGTCGCCGTGAAGGTGCGAAATAAAAATATTGTTAACGGCAGTAAACCTGACATTAGCCTTCCGCATGGAAATTTGCGTAGACTCGGCACAGTCCGTTAAAAATATTTTTCCGTTGTGGTCTATAATTTGTGCGGAGGCGTTTCTGTATGTTGTCGGCAGAGCCGAACCGCAGCCTAATATCTTTATTGTTAACGACATATCTTTTTCAAAAAGTTTGCAAATTAAAAACTGCAAAGTAATAAAAAAAATTATTATTTTTTTAATTTTTTCGTGGTTTTAGACAACAAAATTTATTTAAATCACGTCTTTTTTATAAATTTGCAACGTGGCATATTTTAAAAATATCTGAATATGAAAGCATTTATACTAAAATATATATGTTTCGTGTTGGCATTTTTTCTGTCTGCACTTAATCTTTATGCGCAAGTAATTGATGAAGCGGATTTTGAATATAATTCAAGCGGTTGGTCTCATTATCCTGCAACTCAATCTGTTTGTTGGCAATATAGTTCGGGGCTGACAGAAAACGGACCTTCAAGCGCACAACACGGGTCAACATTTTTTTATGTAAACAACAAAGAAAAAGTTCCTGTCGGTGAGGTCGCAATACTAAAAGCATTTGATTTTTCAAATTATACCAATCCCGTTTTGAGTTTCTATTATTATTGCAATGCCGAAGACAATTTGCATGCAGCACGTTTAGCCGTAGAAACACAAACTCTCAAACCTGATGACGCAAACTATCACAAAAAAAAATGGGACGAACATACAACCATCTTTGATAATCAAGGCAATGGTTGGGTAAAAGTAAGCGTCTGTTTAAGTTCGTTGGGAGGAAAACAATATGCCGAAATAAAAATTTCTTCCACAATTGTAAATACTCCATGTGCTAATGTTGCAATAGACAATCTTAAAGTCGAAAATTTTATAATTGACGATTCGCCAAGCAATTTTGAGAACGCAAATTGTTACGGCGGCACAGGTAAAATCACTATAAAACCAATCGGCGGTGGTCCTAACTACCAATATTCTTTGGACAATGATAATTTTGATGCCGCAGAAGAAACCTCTCAAAAAGTGTTTAACAACGTTGAACCGCGCAGTTATCAGTTGGCAGTAAAAGACGTAACCTCAGGCTGTATTGCAAAACTGCCACATTCTGCTATCACAATTTTGGAACCGGCCGAAATCAAGACCGAAATCAACATCGATCATGATGTAACTTGCTATGCAAATTCTGACGGTTCTGTAATTATAACTGCTTCTGAATCAACAGGTAATAACACACCTTATTATTACTCAGTCTCAGAAGAAAAAAATCAAGAACCGACAAATTCAAGCAACCGTATCAACCTTTTGCACGGCGGCATTTATTATGTCCGTGTCAAAAATTCAAGAGGCTGCTATTCTGAGGACAAGGCCGTAGAAATGGGAAAAAATGTGAAACTCCAAATTTCAGAAGTCAAAGTTACGGATATTGTTGACAAAAAAGGTTGTTACGGCGACAAGACAGGCGAAATATACATCACGGCAGAAACAAGTACGGGTGATATTTATTATTCCATTGACGGTGGTACTTCTTACGCTAACGAAGGATTTTTGAGCGATCGTTTCGGCAACCTTTCTGCCGGCTCATACAATATTGTGGTCAAAGATAGAAACGGTTGCAAGGTTCCTTGGCAAAACAACCCCGTAATATTAAAAGAACCAGAAAAACTTGAATTTGAACCATCTGAATTTCAAAATATTACCGGTTGTCACGGAGATGAAACAGGTTGGATACAAATAAATGTTAAAGGCGGTACAAAACCTTTGGCATATTATCTTAACTCCGAGATTTATTACTCTGAAAACGGAAAATTTGAAAATTTAGCAGCAGGAGATTATACTCCAATCGTCAAGGATATTAACGGCTGTGAACTTTACACAACCAACGAAAATGAAAATGTTAAAGTAACTATCTCCCAACCTACCCCGGTTGAAATTACCGAAATAAAACCGACAGATGTTTTAACTTGCTTCGGAGATAATACAGGAAGTATAGAAGTTGTAGCAAAAGGCGGTACAGCACCGCTATATTATTTGTTAACGCAAAACCTCCCGATAATAGAAACTCCGGAAGAAAATCCTGAGGGAGAAAATCAAGAAGGAGAAAATCAAGAGGGAGAAAATCAAGAAGGAGAAAATCAAGAAGGAGAAAATCAAGAGGGAGAAAATCAAGAAGGAGAAAATCAAGAGGGAGAAAATCAAGAAGGAGAAAATCAAGAAGGAGAAAA
>JAEEGK010031132.1_pt1 | contig 10532 bp, 10 predicted proteins | sample 8958771 | NCBI WGS metagenome assembly JAEEGK01 (sample SAMN16246547, study PRJNA631951) | gut metagenome | biome: gut microbiome; feature: rumen; material: SC-attached | host: Bos | place: Iran: Karaj | collected 2018-10 | reverse complement strand
CCCCTATATAGTTAGGGGGAGGGGAAAAGTATGAACATTTTTTTAACATACCGATTTAGTAGGTATGCAAAGCCTCCCCCCTCGCCCGATACACTGTATATGTTCCCCGGCTCGCCCCTCCCATCACTGCACCTTGGTACAACGTGACCGCACCCCGAACGTCCCCACCAGCTGCCGCCTACCAGATGCCCCGAACAATCCCGGTCGCAAAACACAATCACAACACCACTATAGAACAATATAACACAAAACAACATTGACAACTTATACCCTCTCATGCTATACTGTAACTACAGCGGACGGGCGCAGCGCTTAACGCCCGTAAGTCGTCCGCCCGCTTTACAAATCTATATTTTATAAAGGAGTGTTTTCAGATGAAAGCCACAAAGAAGCAGACCACTGGTAGAGCCGATGGAGCAACCTTTGAAATCACCGGTGAGGTGACAAAGGTATACAACGGCAAAGATGCAGACTATGCAACCGTAAAGGTGCAGCCGGATCCTGACGGATATTATGATCTGTACCGGGTTGCGTGCGCAAAGGAAATCGGTGTTGAGGAGGGCGACGAAATCACCGCCTCCGGCACTATTTCCACTTTCTTCGACCGCACCAAAAAGGTGCAGACGATCAACTTCAACGCAACGAGCGTGAAGCCTGCAAAGTAAAGGAGGGAAACCCTAAATGAAAGTAACACAGATTGGCAGCATTATGAATGCTGTAAACCCCGAAATTATCGGTGTGAACAAAGATCCTGATACGGGCGCAATCACTCCGATTGTTGCAACCGTTGCAGAGGATGCAAGCAATCTGCTTGACGCCGGAAAGCAGGTCGCAAGCTGGCTCACCTCCGACAATGTGAACACTTATCTTAAATCCATTATGGATAAGGTCGGCGAAACTATTTTCGTTTCCGACGAATACGACTTTGTTGAGGAGTTCGACATTCGCAAAACCTCCCTGGAAGCCGGCAGCATCACGGAAATGATTTTCTTCCACGACGGAGAATTTGCAGACGCAAATACCTCATGGGATGAGATCATCAGCGGCACAGAAACAGCTGCACCGACGTTCAACGAAATGTTCGGGTATCATCCTGTTGAGGCAACGGCGGTGTACTTCAACCGCAAAGTGACGATTGCAACGGAGGTGTATACTGATACACACCTCCAGCTGAAATCCGCTTTCCGCACGCTTTCGGGCATTATCACATTCTTCAACGGCATTGAGCAGCGTTGGAAGAACAAACTGCTTCAGATCAAGCGCAAGCTGAAAAAGATGCAGGTCGCCGCCTGGGCGGCGGATAAAGTCATGGCAAATTCCGGCGTGTTCAACCTGCTCGGAATCTATAATGCCCGTGTTGACGCGCAGCTGCGTCTGAGCAAGGCGGATGCGCTGCACAATCCGGATTTTCTCCGGTGGGCGAAAGCCTATACGGAGATTCTGCGCGAAAACCTCCGTGAGCGCACCGCGCTTTACAATCCGGAGGGCTATGTCGGCGCAGTACCTCGCAAGCGTCAGAAAGCGCTCCTGTATGCCCCGTTTGCTGAGTATCTGGCAGTAAACCTTTACTCCGGAACTTTCCATGACGATTACGTCAAGCTGGGCGGCTTTGATAACGTAAGTTATTGGCAGGCAGAGGGCGGCATGGACGATGACATTAAAATGCAGATTAACCTGAAAACCCCGAACCACAAAACCGCAGCGGTGGTGGTAAACGGTCTGCTCGGCGTCATTTTTGACGATCGCGCAATTTTCCAGGTTGACGAGTATGCTCGCACCGTAATCCAGCCGAATCACATGAGCGAATGGAACAATATTCAGCACAAACTCGACGTTTCGCTGTATTACACTACCGCTCTGAATGGCGTTGTGCTCCTGCTCGACGATTACGATTACGCGCCTGCGCCGAGTGAAGCAACCTCCGCGCCCTCCAACTGGGCTGCGCTGATTACTGCCGGCATTTATACCATGGGTGCAGACGGCAGTTACAGTAAGGTTGCATCCGGCACAAGCTGGGCGCAGGGTACACGATACTTTACCAAAAATAACTAACTCCGTGCCATTGTGTGCACCTCCTATAGCGCTCTCCGTCCCCGTTGACGGGGGGCGCACTTTCTTTATAATAAGGAGTGATAAAATGCCAAATAGGAGAATTGATTTCCTGTGCAAGGGAATCGACATGAAAGAAAACGAGCGGCAGTACTGGTATTTGATGCTGAACGAGATTTCTGCAATGCTCGATTATCCGCCGCTGCGTGAAAACGGCATTGACGTTGAAACGCTCGTAGAATACGCGATTGTGAACGGCGTTGCAGGCGTTGTGTTTGACGCTGAAACCGGAAAATACCGCTGTGGTAAGCTGCGGTGGTCGGACATTGTAAATGATAATGGCATCGCTGAAACCTGCGTGCTGACCGGCGTTGACTGGTCGGAAGAATACAACACTGCCGACGTTGCCTATTTGCTGAACTACCACACGCAGAATCCTGAAAAGCGTGTGCAGTGGTTCGCAGATATGTTTGCGCAAATCGACAACGCGCAGGAATGCTTGATTGAAAACACGAAATACACGCCCGTACCGGTCGCGTCGAACGACAAAGAAAAGACGGAGTATGAAACCGTGCTGCGCCGCAAGCAGGAGGGTGAAAAAGTAACCGTCATGCTGCGCCCCGGTTCAAATCCGCTGATTCAGCGCTCGGGGCAGAATATTGACGAAAACGCCCGTGTACTTAACCTCACGGATCCCACAATGATCGAAAAAATGCACTATCTTTCGGAGTATCATGCAGAAATCAAAAAGCGCTTTGCAACGCTGTACGGCATGTGCTTCAAATCGTCCAGTAAATCTGCACAGGAAACTGTTGACGAAGTTCACGGCATGGACAACTTTTCTTTGATTCTCCCCCATCTGCGCAAAAAGTACATGGAGGAATTTGCAGAGAAGTGCAAGCAGCTTTGGGGTTGGGCAGGAAAAGAAGCTGTAACCTTTACAGAACTTTGGCAGCGTGAGGACGAAGCAGCGGAAGAAGCCTCCGAGCCGGAGGAGGAAACCATTTCGGAGAACAGTGAAGCAGAGGAAGGAGGGGAAGAAAATGCAGACAATGACGAAAATGAATGATATACTTGATATTATCGACGAAGAATCGCACCTGCTCGCACTTCCGAGATTTTTCCCCACAATCCCGGATAATCAGCGTATCACATACAGTGAAGATTATGTGAGAATGCAGCTTAAAACGGCTTTCGCCCAAACCGGACTTTATGCAAATTCCGATGGGGAGGCAGCAGCACATTTTCTGCTGTGTTGGTCGGCGTATAAACTCGCGAACTATGAAAATTTTGCCCGAATCATTGAAGCAGAAGCGGACGAATACAGCCTGCTGTATAACTACGATAAGCACACAGTGGGAACGGACACAACCTCTTACGGCGACGCAAACCATCCGGCTGAAACTCGATCCTACGTGCACGGCGAAACTGTGACACGTACAGACGGGCAGTATGTAGAGACAACGAGCAACACGACATACAACGGCGCTGAAAAGGAAACTGCAAAAAATCAGCGTGGGCACGCACCAGATCAGAATGACACAACCGCTCATACCGGCACAGATACCGACACAATCACGCGCGGTGATGTGGTACGCACTCCTGACTTGCACGAATACGGCAATATCGGCGTGCAAACGACCGCTGACATTTTGCTCAAAGAAATCACTTTACGCAGCACTTCAATGCTGTATGAATATCTTGCCGGATTTGTGCGCGATTACATGAATACCGCATATCCGTGGTGCGGAGAGGGGTGCTTTTAATGGATATTGCATTTTTCACCTACGCAGGACGTTCAAACGTGGTGCAAAAAACGCTCACACCGGTTGCAACGATCACCGGCGCAAAACCGTTCCAACCGCTTTCACCGCTAACCGGCGAACTGCTCCTTGACTATAATGCGGATATTTTTGGGGCAAATTACTGCACTTTTCTCGGCAAATCTTACTTTGTGACTGATCGTGAATTGCTCACCGGACAGCGTATGCGGATCATCTGCCGGGTGGATGTGCTGCAAACTTACTGCAACAGTGAAGCGTTCAACGCAATTCCGATAGTGCCGCAGCGCAGTGCATCCAAAACAGCATACAACGCATGGATCGCAGACACAATGCAGCCCGTTGAAGTCGCAAAATATTGCGAAATCATGAACCCGACCGGCTATGATCCGGCATTACCGGATGCATGCCTTGACTATGCCGAACTTTCACTTGTCGCCGGTATCATCGGCACAGAGGATAAGATCGGAACAACCGTGCAGCAAGTACAAACGAATTGAGGTGAAAAGAAATGATTTTGACAATTTATCGCGATGCAGCGTGTAAAGTGCCGAGTGTATCGCCCGTGCTTTCCGAGTATTCGGCATTGAGACAGAGCAACTCAACTGCAAACCAGTTTGTGCAAGGTACTTACCCCGCATATAACGGAACAGATACACCTGAAACACTGGTGCTTCAAGCATGGTATCAGGATCAAATCAATCAATCTGCATCACAGCTTTCAAAAGAGGGTACGGCTTTTATACCTGATTTCGTGAATTGGGATAAACCACAGCCGAGCGGAACAACCAGAAATTGGCTTTATTTATCTCCACGCGCAGCGATTGCAATACAAGTATACAAAACGGGGAATCAGTATTACTGCCGTTATCCCGAGTTCCTGATTAGAGAGCAAGACGGGTGGTATTTCGTATCTCGTCGCGTCACGGATCCAATTCGGATCGGATCCCCCGGTGCATCAATCGTCGGCTTTCGTTTGGGCGTGTGCAAAAAAGCAAACGTCACCGCATACGGCGGAACGTATACCCCGAACGGCGATTACCTTGCGCTTGACATTCTGTACCGCGAACCGGCACAGACTGGTATTTCGACATATTGGGCAATTATCGCTATATCAAAGTGGCGTGATTATATCGGCGACATTTTCCCCGAGCCGGGCTATGATCCTAAGAACAATTCAAAGCGCGGCGGCAGAGGTACCGGAAAAGTACCGCGCGGCACAATCCCAAATCTCCCGACCGCAAATGTAAACAGCCTGCTCATGTCAACATGTCAGGGGTATGGAAACGGGCTGAGCTATTATAAGCTCACCACCACAGCACTTTCAAAAGTCACCACGCGCATGTATCCTAAAATTGACTTTTTAGGCAAATCCGCAGCAAACCGACAAAAGGCTTTTGTATCTCTTGTGGGCATCCCGTATCCTGTGCCCACAGTGCAAAACACTTCTGATAGCGTTTATCTTGCGGACGATCAAGTCCCAGTTGACGCAGGAACTGCGCCCTGGCTTTCTTCACTTATGGTGCCGATCAATTTTGGCACGTTTGAACTTCGTACAACCTTATCTGATACATACGCAGACATTGTATATGCTTCCTACACACTGTATTTACCGGGTGCAGGCAGCATAAATATAGATCCGGCAACATGCGCACAGGGTGCTATTTCTGTCGAAGGCTCGCTCGATCTCCGAAACGGAAATATCCTGTACCGTGTAAAAACTCGCACCGGAAATTCAGACAATGAAGTGATTTACGCACATGTATCCGGCAACATTGGCGTACAAATTCCGCTTTCCGGATCGGAAGCAAACACTAACTTCGCGAAAAATGCAGGCACGGCTCTTGTCGGCGCAGTTACAGCGGTTGCAGGTGCAGCAATGGGGAAGCCGTCTTTGCTTGCCGCAGGGCTTGCCGGTGCTGCATCCGGATCAATGGCGGCGATTGAGGATAGTATTTCTACACCGCATTATGATCTTTCAGGATCGCTCGACACGATGACGGGCGGCTATGCAACGCCCGGGTGCAGACTTTTAGTCACCCAAAATTACCTGATCCAGCCGAAAAATTACATAACGCTTGTCGGGCGACCGTCAACAGGGCTCACAACATTAGATCCGGATACAGGTGAACCCGTAAACAACGCAACCATCGGAACTTATCGCGGATCGGGATTCCTGAGAATTGTGTCAGCGGATCTTACACCCATTACATGCACACCGGAAGAAAAACGGGAAATCCTGAGACTTTTACAGGAAGGAGTGATTTTATAATGGGATACATTATCACAAATCTCCGATCGGAGTACGCAAACCGTGAAACCGGAAACCGCGAAATCATTGCAAGCGTCGTTTGCGATGATGCTGCATCGCTTCCGGTGCAAAGAGCAGATCAGACTTTTGTGCTTTCGTCGGATGCTCTTGATATTTCAACCGGCGATAGATACATTATCAATTCGTCAGGTCAGTGGATTCTGCAACCGTCCGCAAATGCATGGAAAAATGTGTATACAAAATTTGAAGTTGACAATATCCTCACCGGCTACTATACCGCGCAGGAAATTGATACAAAGCTGCTTGATTACTATGATATTGCACAAATTGACGAAATACTCACTCACAAAGCAGCACTTGCTTTCAGCCCAGCCGGTGCACTTTCCTCCCTGATAAACTGCACTTTTACGATTCCCGACAGCACCAGAACTCTGCGCTTTACGATCGGCAAATTGAACGCAACAACAAACTACCTGCAAGTTTACGTGAACGGCATTGATAAAGGATACATCACTTTTGATGTGTCGCGAAATGTAGATGCTTGGGGTGAATAAGGAGGGTTTCAGCATGAGCGAATTACTCAATTCGTTATCCTCGTTCGGGGGCTATGCCGTGCTTGCCGGTGTGCTGCTTTTCATGCAGTACAAGCAAGACGAATGGACTAGAAAATATATGGAGGAATTGCGGACGAGCATTGACAACTTGACCGCAGCGATTGAAAAGGAGTTGAAAAGAAAATGAGAAGTACGAAGCCGGAAGAAAATAATAAGTATTATCTGCTCACAAAATACGGCGGATATGCGCAGGGCATCGCAGGCAGCAATGGGGGCAAAACTGTGCTCCCGAACTGCGCAGGCTATGCCGCATGCCGCTTCAATGAGTACAACCAGACGGGCGGTATGAAGTATTTTGCATGGTGGCGCGATGCCGAATACTTTTATGAAGATGGTAAAAAGCAGGGGCTGAAAGTCGGCAGCACTCCGAAAGTCGGCGCTATCCTTTGTTGGGAGGGGATCGGCGCAGCAGCCGGGCACGTTGCTTTTGTTGAGGAAGTGAAAGCAGACGGCAGCATTATTACATCTGAAAGCGCCTGGGGTGGCACGGCATTTTACACAATGCACAGATACCGCGAAAGCGGCAACTGGGGCATGAATGCGAAAGCCTACAAATTCACAGGGTTTATCTATTCGCCCGAGCCGGTCGGCAAAACGCTCCTGAAAGTTGGCGCAATGGGCGCAGAAGTTGAACTTTTGCAGCTGCGCCTGAAAAAGCAGGGCTATGACTGCGGAGGAATTGACGGCATTTTCGGGCGCATGACGCTTGCGCAGGTGCTGCTTTTCCAATACGATCATTGCAGCAGCATTGATGGCATTGTCGGCGCAGAAACGTGGGGGAAACTCGCATGAAAATGTACTATGACTTTGATGCGATTTACAACGCAGGCAAGAAAGCCGACTGCCGAAACCTCCTGATTGCAGGCGGAAAAGGAAACGGAAAGACGTTCGGCGCATTGCGCAAGGGCTTGAAAATCTATCTCGGGCTGGAAAATCCGGAATCTAAAGGGCGTGTCATAAGATACGCCCGACGCTTGAAAGAAACTGTCCGGCGTGACGTGCTGCTGAATCTTTTTAAGCCGCATGAAAAGTGGATTGAATCCGTGACAAACGGCGAATACAACACCGTGCGCATGCAGGGGCGCAGATTTTACCTTGCTTTTGTTACCGATGACAACAAGGTGAAGCGCAGAGATAAAAACGAATGCTGCATCTGCAACGCTTTAAGTACCTGGGAAACGGACTGCGGTCCGGATGAGGGTGAAGCCGGAATTATCATTTTTGATGAGGCAATTTCCCGTGAGCGTGAACTGCGCAACGAGTTTGACAGCTTGATGCGATACCATAATAATTGCACGAGAAACCGCATGGATTATTACTGCCCGCTTGTGCTGATCGGTAACACGGTCACCCGTGATTGTACGATTTTCGAGAATTTCGGGATTGACCTTTGGAAAATCGCAGACAGTTCAAAAGGTCACATCCAGTATGTCAAAAACCGCGCCGGAAAGATCAACTGTATTTTTGAGTGGTGCGGTACTGCCGGAATCCAAGAAAAATCCCGCGAGTATTACGAGCGATTTGAAAATGAAAAAACAAAGATGATTACAGACGGCGTGTTCTCGCTCGGCGAGTATAAGACGATGAGTGAAGCGAAAGCAGAACTTGACGCTGATCCAATTATCACAGTATGCTTTATACATCCTCATTTTCCGCTGCTGCTGCGTATCATGCAGTATAAAAAATCCGGTGACGTTTTCGCGTATATCACAAATCCCGAGCATGTACCGGAAGAATGTGATTTGAAAATTTCTCCGCTTGCCCGTACATGCAACGGCATTCTGCGCAATTATTTTGACTGTGGTGCAGCTGATCTTTTCAGATACCTGTACGATTCGGGGAACGTCCTTTTTGATGCACCAGCGACCGGCGAAAAATACCGCACATTTGCATCTGAATGCAAGGGGCTTGAAAGCTGTATTCCGGATTGATAATAAAAATACCCCTCTATATGAGGGGTATTTTTTATAATCTGCGCGGTTTATCCCGAATGAAATCAAGCCAAGCGCCGTTTACATAGAGATTAAACGGGATTTCTGTAATCGTTGCACAGCACTCAATTTCAACGGTTTGTGTCACACCGTTGTAGTCGGTGATTGTATCCACATACGGCTTGTCTTTCGGCGGAAAGTATCGCAGCGTTGTCTTTTTGGAGTTGTCAGGCGGCAGGCGCATGTTTTTATCAAAAAAATCAAACGGATCAATTTCTTTTTCTTTGCAGTATGCGTTGAAAGCTTCGGGCTTGCAACCTGCGCACACAAGCTTATAATCATTGCCGGTGCGTTTCAGGTACCGCTTTGCGCCGAGCACTTTCATTTCGTCAATAGGTGGATCAAATTCCCATGTGCCCAAATCGGCAAACAGCGGATTGCCTGCGAACATATCGGAATTTTTACGGCGCATTGTTTCATTGTATTCCTCCATTTCCCTGCGCAGATCATCCGAACCGGGGCGCCCGTCAAGGTAGTAAATAGAATCTGTATCGTACTGCAAAATAATGTCTGGGTACTTGTTTATCAGCTTGCACAGGATACGCCGTGCATAAGCCGTTGTGTAAATCGCAATCCAGGGGGAAAGCCACAAGTCCTTTGTCATTTCTGCGTATGTCAATTCGTGTCCGTCGTTCGGATCGCGGCGCTTATCCTCATAAAGTCCGTTGTGCTCCATTCCCTCTTTCTTGCCCCAATAGATTTCCGTTTTATAAATGCGGGTGGAGGTCATGCCGTAACACCCGTTGACAAATTTCTTTGACTGCTCGTATGCTTTTGTGATCGGCTGAAGGGCTTTCTTTGCTTTGTCGATCGCGGCAGCGTCACCTGAATTTTTTGCAGCTTTCAGAGCTTTTTCTGCTGCTTTCTTGTCAGGCTTTATGCGCGTTTTCTCCTCATACTTTTCCCACATTACAGAAAGAAGCGCAGGCGGACACGGGCGCGATTGCGTGAAAATGTGCATATCTGAAAATTCTATTTCGTCGCATGTGTATATCAATCCGATATTCTGAAAATCTACCTCAGTACAGTACACGCTGCACAACTCAGCTGCATATATGCGCCCGTTGTCTATGGTCGGATGCCACAGATCAACACACTTGTGCTGTGATATGATAGAGTGGTGCGTTTTTGTTTTCAGGTTGTGGAAAGTCACAAGCGCATACCAGTGCTTGTGTTTTATCATTTCTTCATAGGAGCGATTGCCGATTAGTGAGCCTGCCGGAAACTTCTCGTGTGTCATCTGCGCAGGAAAATCGGATACAAGGTCAGCGCAAATCACATTTTTATGCACCTGCCGTGCAAGCCGTACATTGCTATGCGTCAAGCCACCGCAATACAGCAGATTCATAATTGTATCATAATCTTGCAGATTGTGCGGCATGATCCGCTGCACTTTTTCCTTTTCAAATTCGATGCTGTAGCGCCCAGCGTCAAGTGTGCGCTCCTTTGTTGCCTGCCGGATTATCCCGGTGCCCGTGATTGGGATTTGTCGCCCTTTGTAGGTTTCAAGTGCAATGCGCCCTAGTTCGGAAAGAATGCGCACGTCATTTCGTGTATACACTTGTTCCTGTTCGGTGATAGGCGTAAAGCTGTTTCGGGGGAGATCATACCGCAAATCGCCGACCGCTTTTTTCGTTTCTGTCCACAACTCGCCGATGTTTTCAAGGCTATAGCCCCAAACTCCGAGCGCCTCCCGAAATTCAAGGCAGTGGCAGACGTTCAAAGTCAACGGGTGGCGTGTTTCCTTTGCAAAAGGTTTTACTACACCGAGCCGGTCAAAAGCGCACTGAAAAAATGCATACTCATATCCGAAATTTGCGTCATA
>JAEEGK010031131.1_pt1 | contig 10532 bp, 10 predicted proteins | sample 8958771 | NCBI WGS metagenome assembly JAEEGK01 (sample SAMN16246547, study PRJNA631951) | gut metagenome | biome: gut microbiome; feature: rumen; material: SC-attached | host: Bos | place: Iran: Karaj | collected 2018-10 | reverse complement strand
TGAGGGTGTCGACTGTGGAGTGGGGTGTGCTGGTGATATGCATAGACATGGTGCTGGCGGCGGAGGCGTTCAACTCTGCGATAGAGCGCGTGGCCAATTATCTCACCACCGAGCGCGACGACCGCATCCGCGACATCAAGGACCTTGCGGCAGGGGCGGTGTTGCTGTGCGCCATTGCCGCCGCGATAGTCGGACTGATTGTTTTTGTCCCACACATTGTTTACTGTTATGTCTGAAAAACAAAATATTTGGAAAGTTGTCCAATATGTTTCGGCCGTGTGTGTCATGGTTGCCACGGCGTTTTGCTGGTGGGAGGAGTTTTTGTTTGTCGTCCTGATGGTTTTGGCGGGGTGGCTGCTGCTGCCTATGGTGGTGGTTGTGGTGGTGTCGTGGATTATGAATTTGAAGGCTCGAAAGACGTTGTTTGTGTTAGATAGTATTGCCTTGGTCTTTTTGATAGCCTACTTCACCATAGGCAATTCCCAGCAGCGTTGCGATGCCGACATCATGGAGCGGCACCTTGCCAAGAAACAGGATGTCATGCTTGCCGCCATTGACTACACCCACCAAGCCCTAGCAAAAGACAGCAGAGTGACCATTGAGTTCCGTCATGGGAGGTTGGAAAGGTTTAATGGAACCTACTCTGCTATAGACGAGGCGGATTTGCAGCAGAAGATGCGGTTTGTGGGATTGACAAAAGAAGAGATGCGCAATATCCGCCGAATGCTACGGCAGGCAGGCTGCATAGGGATAACGACACACGCGGATTACACAGAATTATGGTATCGCCGTGTGGGCTTTGGCCTGTATTTATATCGTTTCTATAATCGCCCCATCCCCGCCGACGAGTGGGACAAGATGGACTGTTCGCTCATACCCTACAACAACACGGTGGTCTTCGAATACGCAGGTGGAGCTATTGGCGGCGACTGCTTCCCTGGCCGGGAGGAATATCTTAAAGTAAAAGGTAAAAACTAAAATGGGCAGTCGGCTTTATTGCCAACTGTATCTTTGAGAGGCTCTTTCATGCTTCATGCCTTTGGCGGATGTTCGGGCAATGAATTCTTCTGAGACGATTTCTGTCACTGCACCGGTGGCTTTGTTGAGCAGATAGCAGGTGGAGTCTGTGGAGTGGTAGTTTTCACAACAGACAGCCAGCACCACCTCGTCGTCCCAATAGACATTGACGGCAATATAATCATCGTGAATACCGTCGTGGGGTGGCAGCACATAGACCCCTGTTGAAGGGTGTTGTGGCACCCTTTTGCACACAGCAAGAGGGTAGTCCCAAGTGTAGTAGTACCCGTCTCCCAAGTCGGTTGTGCCTATCTCGACACAAGCGACGGCCAACAACGTACCGAGTAGCAGGAGAAACAACTTCGTTATTCTTGCTTGAGCTGCCATTTTTCTCTCTTTTTTATGATTGCAAAGATACGATTTTTTATTTACTATCTTTCTTTAATGTTGATATATTCGAGATATGCGTCGCGGTATTCCTCATAGGCTTCTATCCAGCCTTTGTCCCATATCCGCTCGATGGTGCGGCGGAACTTCTCGGGGTGCTTTTGCTCTATCTCTATCGCCACTTCCCATGGGTATTCCCAGCTGTCTGCCCAGACGGACCACATCAGGAAGTGCTCCATCATGTCGAGACTGTCGGCGATGGCATATTGTGCTGCCAACCTCTCAAAATAAGGATTGTAACCGTTGTCAGGATATAATCCGAGTATTAGGAAAGCGCGAAACTCCATCTCGCTGCGCGGCATCAAGGCCTGCACTTCTCGAGCCGAAAGGGTCTTCCCCGCATTGAGGCTGTCCTCCGCCTCCAACAGCCGCACAAAGTAGCCACAGTTGTTTTCAATCACAGCCCATTCTTCGGGGATGATGTGATCGGGTCGTTCCAGATGGCACTGCTCGGCATAAGCCTGTTCGGTGGGTTGTTCCTCAGAATCCTTTTCGGGGAGTGTGACAACCAACACTATCGCCACAATCAGCGATGCGATATTGATGGTAAAAATCCATTTGTGGAGTTTGCTCCCTGTCTCGTGAAACATCCGCCAATAGCGCACCCAGTCCCAGGGAGAGTGCCATATCTTATTATAGTATTGGCAGGCAGTATATGAAATATAGTTTCCCGTCAAAAAGAAGATGATGAAAAAGACGATGGGCAGAATATAATCCATGTGAGAACGTGTTAATGCGTTAGTCCTTGGCGCCTTTTAATTGAGAATTGAGCTGGCGTGTCGCCGGTGACGTTCAATGCTGCCGTACCCAGATAACCTTCAATTTTCAATTTTCACCTTTCATTTTTAATAGCATTGGTACTCGAAGTAGACTTGTGAGAAGTTGCGATGGCGGAGGTCGTCGGCATTGATGAATAGGCGAGCCGAGCCGCAGTCGCCCCAGATGGTACACCAATTGCCGTCTTGGGACTCCTCGATGGTGGGGATTTGTAGCAGCAGGGTGTCGCATTGGCAGTCTTCGGGACGTTCGTCGTACTGCTCAAAGGCAGGAAAGCCCAGCATCTGAAAATTCTTCTCCGTCGGACCGTAGTACATGGGGTTGTCGCCCATCACCAAGGCATCGTCCACTTCGTCGCGATGCTCTTCGGGCAAAATCTGCTTGAGGTAGTCATCGAAATAGGGGGTCTCCATCTCGTCGCCATAGAGCTGCTTGACCGCATCGGCAAATAGTTGCGCAAACCCGTTGCACGTCCTATTGATGCACGATTCGCCCGGCAATGCCCACAGCGGGTATTCCCCCTTCACAGGGCTGTTCTCCAAATCCTCGCAGCGGGGATACTGCTCGAGGAGCTTTATATCGATGTCTCGGTTGATGGTTTCGTGATAGACTACACGGCAGTTGGTCTGCGAGGTGGGGTCGTCGAAATTGATGCCGTAGCTTTCCTCCAGTACCGACTCGTCGGAGGTGATAAAGAACTGTAGCATGCCCGACTGCGGCAAGGGGTCGACGTGGGGAATCTGTATCTCCTCGAAGTTTACCTGCATCACCATGGCCATAGGTCTGCCCTTGGCATCGGTGGGATAGGGCTTTGCGGTGTCCCAATAGGGTATGCCGCCTAGCTTGCTGTCGAAGGGGGTGATGGGGTTCTCCTTCTGGCAAATGGCAAAGTAAAGACACCGTTGCGGTGGGCATTGCTTCTTGATGTGGTCGGAGATGGCGTTGGCTTTGTTCTGCATTGCCTCTATCTCACTCGGTTTGGGGACATACGACGGTCTGCCCTGAGATGCCAGCGTGCCTTCCAGCTCTTGGATGGTCTTACGCAACTTGCGTTGCCCTAACAGCAACGCTGATTTGCTGATAACAAACAGCACTGCCAGAATGATAAAGGCTATCCAATGCCCAGAGGCTATGCCGCGTATCAATGCTATGATGAGCAACGCGACCTCTAGGATATTGCGAATAAGGTCGGTAAGTTTCTCTTTGTCCATGTTTTTTTGTGTTCTATTATTCTGTCATTGCTTGCCGTGCTCGTGAGAGGAAAGGACTATAGCAATTCCTCCGACCAGCCGTGGCCGAGGTCCCAGTGGTAGTCGACGACAAACTCGAAGTCCACGGGTAAGTTAAACTCGTCCTCTATCAGTTCGTGCAGTTTCTCGGCATCCACTTTGTGGCCAGCCACCCCGTCGTGCAACCAACTGCCGACACAGACGTAGAATCGGTCGGTCTTCTCGTCAAGGAAGATACGTCCACGGGGGATAAGTGTGTAGTTGTGCTCCTGATAGAAGATGGAGCGAGTGTCGCCCTTGGCTTCAGCTCGGTGATGTTGCTTCAGCCAGTAGGTTTTGGACAACTCGAGAATAGTGGCACGGCCATTGACAAAAGTGGCCTGCTCGGCATCCAGCTTCTCCACACCAAAGAGCGACTGGTTGACCACGTCGTACCAAAAGATGCCCAGTTTTGGCTTTCCGTTGTCAAGGAATGGTGACATCGAGTCAATGAGGCTGCGGTGTTCTTCGCTGTTGGTGTGATTGATTCCGTTGTTGTCCTTAGTCATATTGATGATAACGAAAGAAGAGGTTGATTATTGTGTTTGAACGAGGCAGTGTATGTGGCAGGGGACATTCTTTGTTAGTTAGTGGTTTCGATACAAACCACCCATGTCGACGGGGGAAAAATCGATATACCACAGCCTCTTGTCCTGAAGTGTATATACTGGCATGATGAGAAGGCCATGCTTCTTGTCGATAGTGTCACACACAAATCCTATCGTATAAACCCAATCCCCAGTACTGTAGTGCGATTCAAACGAAGTCTTCGCTTCGTCAGGCAGACTATTGAAGTCATTGCCGAGGAAGACATATTTGCCCATATAGGCATAGAAATCATCGCACAGCGAGTTGCTGTCAAGCGTCAACGGTTGCCCGCCACCCGTCTGCAAGGTCAGCTTCACCCCACTCTTGCGGATATCCACGAAAGCCAACTGAACGCTGTCTCCCCGACGGATATAACTGATGCCATCATAGAGTATCCCTGGTATGTTTATCAGTGAGTCATTCATTCTGTACATCGAGAATCTGTCTGTACTTCTTTTTGGCTCGCCCATTTTAGAGAGGAGTTCGTCATAGGTACCCATGACGATAATGTCATCCGACGAAAAGTCGGCGACAGAGAGGTACCCTTTAGGCGCGTTCTCATTCGGTTGTCCGTTTTTGCAGGCGGTCAAAGCGGCGATGGCGAGCATCGCCGCGCATACTATCATCATCCTCTTCATCGTCTGTCTTATTTAAGCGATCACCCCTATTGTGCGCGTTTGAAGGTGTAGCGTTTTATCTGTTCCAGGTGGTGGTGGCTGTACTCGGGATGTCCGTTATTCGTGTAGTTCTCGATGACAAGGTTTTCGCTATTGAGTTGCTTTATTGTGAATACCATCGGGTCTTCATACCCAACAAATAGCGTATCGCTGCTGATATGCCAGTTGTCTTGCACATAAGGGTCAGCAAACAGGCCTTGGTCGACGTAACGGTCGTTCCTATGCCAGCGCATGGTTCCATCGGTGTTGAACTCTGTCGAGTCATAGCCGACATAATTGCTGTCAGGCAGTGTGTAAGTCACTTCCTCCGACAAACTCTCGTCGGTAAAGTCGTGGCTCCAATGATAGAAGCTCGTCACTTCCCATTTGCCGACAATCAGTTCGTCATAGCCGAAGGTGTCTTTGTTTCGGCAGGCAGTCATTGCGGTGAGTACAATAAGTGCCGTGCATAATAATAATGTCTTTTTCATATCTTGAAATGTTTAATTGGATAACGTCGCCACACTGTTTTTATTGTGTGGCGACGTGAATGTAACTGTTATTGTACTAAATAGAAACAGGGAGGGTTATAGTCTGGCCGCTCGAGGTCTTCCACATAGATGCGTTCTCCGCCTATGTTCTGCACATAGAACTTGTTGCTGTCGCCGTTCTCCCAATAGAGCACCCCGGGCCCATATTGTGAATCGCCTCCCTTGTAGACGTAGGTGAAGCGTATCGTGCTGTCGGCGTGCTCGCCTGTGGCCTCTTGCGTTATCAGGTCATAGACCTCCTTGTCTATATGCCTCGTCCCGCTGTTGTTGTTGGTAAAGTGGATTACGTCGGTACAACGGTACACATAGTAGTGGTCTTGATAATACCCTTCGTCCATAATGGAGTGGTCGTCGTATGTTGTCTGCCAACGGGTGTCGTACAGCCTGCCGTGTGCTTCGGGCGTAGAGGGAGTGTTGCCACCCGTTTCGTTCTCTTTGGTACAGGCAGTGAGCATTGCCAATAGGGCAACAAATAAGATGATTGATTTATGTTGATCAATAGTCATGGTTGCTGGTTTTTAGGTTTTTCAAAATGTCAAGGCCAATCCCCCGCCCGTGGGACCTGCGTTCAGGCTCAGTGCCCATCCGGTGCTGTTTTGCTCAGGGGCAAGTAGGTTTTCGGAGAATCTTCTATGACGGTTGCGACCTGAATGGCGGCTGCCCGACCGACCGTCCGACGACACCAGTATGATGCCCGTTGTCACCAGTCCGGCACCGATGACAGTGCCTACGATGCCGGCAGTCTTGATACCTTTGCTTACCGTCCCCGCCGCCTGTTGGAAGTCGGGGTCAGGCTCGAAACCGTCAGGTATGGTGGAGGCGACATTGCCGAATGTGTTGCCACCCAGCCACACCGTCATACCGCTCAGCATAGTCAAGCTGCCCGTGATAATGCAGGCGATGCCCCACCCTTTAGGCGAAGCATATTGCTGCCCGCCAAACTGATAGTTAGCACTCAGTTCGGTAGCGGGCATGGGGGCGTTGAGCAGCGATGTTGCCGACACATCCATTGCTAGTTCTTCTGTTTCTTGAGTAGTTGTGGACATCGCCATGTCCTGTGCTTGTACTCTGCCGCAAAACAACAGTGCGGCAGCGATGAGAAGAATTGTTTTTTTCATCTTTGTAGATTGATTTGTTTGGTTGATAATTGATGAATAGATAACTTAAGAAATCAGCTGCTGTTCTTGCCATATATGTAGCAAAAAAGGGCTGTTTTGTTACAGCCCCTTGAATTTTTTTTATACAAGATTGTCGTAGATGCAGTTAGGAAAAGCTACAACAGGCGTGTTAGTTTCAAAACGCCTCCTTCATGTCCGAGGAGAAAAGACTGACATCAGGGCGGGAGGGTTGGACGAAGCCTAGCCCGCAGATGCGCGACTGCCCGTCTGGGCTGCCGATGATAAGCGTCGGCGCGCCGTCAGCGGTGTCGTAGTCGTGTATATTGGGCGATGCCACTAGGATGGCTCCCTCGTTCAGCTGTATGTTCACGCCTTGATGCAGGTGGATGCTGCCCGTGAGGTAGCGACCCACCTCGAAGACTAGCGTGCCGCCCCCTTGGCTGGCGATATGGTCGATGGCGCGTTGGATAGAGGTGGTGTTTAGCGTAGTGCCGTTGCTCTTGCAGCCGAACAGCGAGGCCTTATACAGCGTCGCCCCTTCCGAACAGGGGGTGCTGTTGTCCTGCGCCAGAATGATGTCGGACGAGGTTTGCGAAGCATCTACGGCAGGCTTTGCGCTGCCCTTGCTCTTTTGTCGCTTTACCTTTATCGCCTTAGAATCGGTTTTCACCTTCCCGCAGTTGTTGGCTATTAATTGACAACCGTAGGGGCTTACCCCCGTGTAAGCCCTCTCCTCGCAAGGGCGTACACAGGGGTACGCCCCTACGATTGTCAATTCGTTCACATCGTCCGCCACGATGGCGGGACGGTAGTCGTCGCCATTCAGTCGCAAGGTGACGTTGCGCAGGGTGATGTTGTCGGCATGGCGGATGTAGAGTCCCCAGGCGGGCAGCTCCTTCCACATCGAGAACTCGGGGTAGCGTCGCTCCCATTCGGGTATGGCTGCGAGCTCCTCGGGCGAACAGCCCCGATAGGCGTAGGCGCTGTCGGCATGGCCGGGATAGGAGAATACGATATTCTCAAGTAGCACATTCTGTATGCGGTGACCCGGAGTGCCCACGATGCTCGAGGGCGACACGTTGCGGGGCAAATCCTCCACAGGTCCCTCGTAGCTGTAGCCTGCGTCGGGCTTGTCGAGTGGCACCTCTACCTCCACGTTGCGAATCACAATGTCCTTAAGGCAGGGGGTGCCCTTCCCCTCACGGCGTTCGGCGAAGCGCAGGAAGAGGGGGTTGCCCGTGTGGGTGGCGCGGAGGCCGTCAATCTCGATGTCTTCCACCGTAGCACCGTCGACGCTGGCAATGGTGATGGCGCTGCGGTAAGTGTCGCGCAGCACGATGTTGCGGAAGCGGAAGTGGCGGAACTTGCCACGTGTCATGGTGCCGAACTTGATGCCGTTGGCGGACGAGCGGCCGTAGCAGTTCTCAACGGTCACATTCTCACATACGCCGTCGACGCTGTGGCTCTTGAAGCAGAACACATCGTCGGCAGCGTCCATTGTGCAGTTGCGTATCACCACATCGCTACAGTCCACAATATCCACCCCGTCGTTGTTCCAGTAACTCTTGCTGTCCACCGTCTGGTCCTCAATCACCACGTGGTGGCACTGGTCGTACTGCTGGTTCCAACTGGCGGGGTTGCGAAGGGTGATGCGGCTGATGGTGACGTTCTCGCATTCGCGGAAGTGGATATTCTCTGGGCGGTTGGTTTCGTTGGGGCGGTCGTATTTGAGGGGGTCATTCACCAGTCCGAGGTGTATGTATTGCACCAGGTTGTTTGCCACCTCCCAGCCACGACCGTCGATGGTGCCCTTGCCGGTGATGCCTATGTCGTGCTGCCGTACGGCGAAGATGAGCGCCGTCCAGCGGCAAAGGGGGTCTTTCACATAGTCGAACGGGTTGGTCGAGCCCAGCAGGGTTGCGCCCTCGCCAATCATCAGGGTCACACCGCTCTTCAGATAGATGGTGCCGCTCACATATTGACCCGGAGGCAGGATGACGGTCTGCTTCTCCCCGTTGGCGACGTAGATAGCGTTGGCACTGTCGATAGCCGCCTGCAGGCTGCGGGTGCAGAGGGTGGTGCCGTCGCCCTTGGCTCCAAAGTCGGTGACAAACAAGCGTTGCGCCCCGCAAGGCTGCAAAGCCACAATCAGAAGTAATAAGGGAATGGTGCGTTTCATAATGTGGTGTAATTGATTAGAAGACTGCTATCTGCCCATCGATGCCGAGGAGGCCGGCGGGAGTGGTGGGGACATTACGTTTGATGACGAAATGCTGGATAACCTTGTCGTCGGTAATGGTGTGGACGTAGTTGTTGAGGGTGGTGGTGACGCGGATTTCTATGGTGTTGTCGCCGGGGTGGAGGAGGGGTGCCACGTTGTCATATATCCTTTCGCCATACCACTTCACACCGCAGCTGGTACCATTGACAATGAGTTCGCAGATGTTATATACCTCTCCGAGGTCGAATATGGGGTTGGGGCCGATGCTGTCGTAAGGAATCTGTGCGGTGTAGGTGATGGTGCCGCCGAAATCTTTGAACTGGGTTTCGCGGAGGTCGCAGAGTTGCTGCATGACGGTGTCGCGTGTCCAGCCTTCGATGGCGTGGTGGAGCGAGAGGTGCCACTCGGTGGAGATGGGGAAGTAGTGCTGCCCTTCGTTGTAGGCGGGAGACCACTGGGGAATGTGGGAATCGTAGGGGCTTACCCCCGTGTAAGCCCGCTCCCCGGTGGAAGCCCCTACGGTATCTTCAAAAATGATGAAGAGGCTCTCGGCGGGGGGAAGGTAGAGCCAGGTGGAGCCGTCTTCGAGCGTGAGCAGCTGTTTCTCGTCGGTGGCGGGGTTGTAGACCCAAGCGGTGCGGCCTTGGTAGATTTCTTTGGGAAATACGATGGTGGAGCTGACAGCGCAGCGGAGGCAGGCATTGACGAAGAGGAAGATGTCGTCGCCACGGTCGTTGCGGTAATGGTTTTGTAGCAGATAAGGGTCAGGCTCTTCTATCGTTACATTGTGGGGGAGATTATACTTTGATTGCGCTGTGCGGTACCATTCAAGATAGTTGCGGTCGGGGAGGGAGGGGACTTTGAGGATTGAGGATTGAGAATTGAGGATTGAGGATTGAGTTCCGTCTACGGATGACGCTGGGGGCACAAGAAGGGATTTGTAGGCCTTTTTGCCGATGATGAGCTTGCCATCGCGGCGGGTTGCGGTGTCGAGCTGGCGGCGGGTGACGAAGTCGCAGTTGCCTCCGTTCTTGAGCACCGCCTCCCACAGCAGATAGGGGATATCGTAGGGGCTGCCCTTGGGGTAGTTGGGGAAGGGTTCGGTCTGCACACCGTATTGCGCCCACAAGCTGTCGGTGGGCAGCAGGATGGCGATGTCGGTCTGCATGTCGGCATTCTGGAGTATGGCACTCATGCGGCTGCGGTACTCGTTGAGCAGGTGGAAGTAGGGCCACCAAGTGTTCTGCTCGTTGAGGTAGCTGCCGTATTGCACCCACCCAGGGAAGCCTGCCTGTGGGGGCGAGTAGTTAAAGCCGTGCCACACCGAGTGGGTGGTACCGCTGATGGCACTCATGTCGCTGCCCAGCTTGAGCAGTTCGAGGGTAGTCTCGAACATGCGATAGGTGTTGGTCATCTCCTCGGCACTGACCAGCCGACGACCGCTCTGGTGTGCGGCGGAGGAGACCAGTTTGTTAATCATCGTGTAGGCGCGACCACGGCGGTAGTCGCTGTCGGGCATCTCTTCACCGATGCGGTGGCGCAGGTAGTTGGTGGTCCAGCTTTCGCCCTCGGGAATATCATAGCCGAGGGAGCTTTCGAGAGGGAAGAATCCGCGCCCATAGGCTTGTGCGCGCGCTTTTACGCCCTGCTCATGGCACCATTGGAGGAAGGTCTGGGTATAGCGCTCGTGGAGCAGCTCCGCCTTGGTGAGCTCGAAATCGTGTCGCACACGCTGCACCTGCCGTTTGAAGTCGGGCGACTGCTTGGCTCCATACTCGTAGCTGACCACATCGCCCAGTCGTCCAGTTTTGAACATGGTGAAGGGCAACCACGGCATCAAGTCGTAGCCGCGACGGCGGCGGAACTCCTCGGCAAAGTCGGAGGTCCAG
>JAEEGK010031121.1_pt1 | contig 10534 bp, 7 predicted proteins | sample 8958771 | NCBI WGS metagenome assembly JAEEGK01 (sample SAMN16246547, study PRJNA631951) | gut metagenome | biome: gut microbiome; feature: rumen; material: SC-attached | host: Bos | place: Iran: Karaj | collected 2018-10 | reverse complement strand
CGAATTTTCTATTGCGCTTTACTTTACTTGGTTGATATGTTCTTTTCATAGAACGTACTCCTTATATATTTATAATAATTTTCAAAAGTTAAAAACCCGTCATTCATTGCATATAACAACAATGCGAGAAATATTAATGAAAGTGGCTATAAATATATCATTTATTTTCTGTATTGGTCAACATAGTTTGACGTATGTTTTCTAATTTAACAAGCAGCTCCGGAGGAAGTGGATTTTTCTTTGGTTTTGCTCCGGTTCCGCCTGCAGAAGCTTCTTCTGCTTTTTGAGGAAACAGTTTTTCTATTTCTTTTTCCGTTTCTTCCATTTTAGCAAGCATTTCATCCCGCGCTTTTTTAACAGAAGCATCGTAGGCTTCGGTTTTTTCTCCGTTTAATGTGAAAGATGAACCCGAAGTCCTGAATGCAAGATTTTTTACCTTAAGCTCCGGAAGATACATATTTATTCCGCGCAGAATAAATTTTTTATACATATTCAAATACTGTATCCAGCCCGGATGATCGGTTTCTACAAGAAGCGTTCCGTTTTTTAAATCTACAACTCTTGTATTTCCGGCAAGGCGTTCACCAATCGGCATGCGTTTTTCGTTATTTTCGCTTTCGTCTTTGTATGAATGAATTCCAAGAACAACCTTTTTCCAGATGGTAAATATATTTTTTTCTTCGCCCTGAGAATTTGCGTTTACAGAAAATCCGCCGAAGCTTTTCATCATATCTTTGCTGGAAATTATTTTCGAAGAGTCCATTCTCCACCTCTTATATCATAAACTTTTGTAACATCATGCATGTAGCGTTCATACGGTTCGCCGGGCAAAAACGTACAGAATAACTGATCATATTCCGGGAGCATCGCCGTAAGCTTTGCACGCTTATCCGGATCAAGTTCCAGAAGAACATCGTCCATTAATAAAACAGGTTTTAAGCCCGTAACTCTTGTATAACAAACTGCCTGAGCAACTCTGAGCAAAAGTGAAATTAACCGGCATTGACCGGTTGAAGCTGTAGGAACAAAAAGATGATGATCCTTTACAAAATCAATTCTGTCGCGGTGCGGCCCGGTAATCGTCGTTTCCATAAATTTATCTTTATCGCGCCGCGCCATAAGCTGCTGTAAAATTTCGTTTTCTTCGGGAATTGCCGTTTCGTCTTCCGAAGCTTTCCACGAAGAATGATAGGAAATTTTCAAATCACTAATTCCGGTTATTTCTTCGTAGATTTTTCCAAAAACCTGATTAAACTGAAAAATTACCTTTTTTCTTCGTTCACAGACAATTCTTCCATATTTAGCCAGCTGCAAATCGTAAGCGTCCAGAGTTTCGTATTCGTGATTTTTTAAGAGAAGATTTCGCGATTTTAAAACCTTTTTGTAATTTCTTAAATCATCAAGATAAGAAGAATCAAAAAGCGAAAGCGACTGATCAAAAAAGAATCGCCTTGCTTCGGGTTCACCGGTTGCAAATCTTAAATCATCATGACAAAACAGAATGCACGGAATTGTATTGATGATTTCTTTTCGGTCCTGAACTTTCTTTCCGTTTTTTTCTATTCGCTTTTTATTGTTATCAAAAATTACGGTAACTTTTTGAGTATCAGATTCACGCTGAAACAGACAGTTCAAACTGAAATTCTGTTCTCCGTTTTTTACAATCTGTGCATCAACGTGAGTTCTGAATGAAATTCCATAAGAAGAATAATAAAGCGATTCAAGAATATTACTTTTACCCTGACCGTTTTCTCCAACGAAAAAAACTTCCTTAGACGAAAGGTCAATTGTATCGTTTTTAAGATTCCTGAAATTATAAAATGTCTGATACAAAAAAGGCAAAGCTTGCTCGCAAAAATTAGTTAGTTAATGGCATTACTACATGGATGTAATCTTTTGCAGGTTCTCCACGAATAATTAAAGCCTTTGTAATATTTGCGTCTTCACCGTCTTCTTTGTTTGCAGAGAATTCAAAAACAATGTTTTCTGAATCTATAACCTTTAATGGTTCAGATACATAAACATAGTTCAAAGCAAGGTTTATAGGTTCGCCTGCATAACGGCAAGGAATTGTTTCTTCTGCTGTACCAGATTCAGTTTCTGGAGTAATGAGCTTTAATTCTCCGTCTGTAATTCTGAAAATGATTCTGTTTACATTCTTTTCTGCCATGATTGTTGTACGTTTAAGGGCAGCTTCAAGATCAGCCTTATTAACCATAATTGACTGTTCAAGATTTTCCGGAATAACTTTTTTATAGTTAGGGAACTGACCGTCAATTAAAACAGAAGAGAATTCAACATTTGCAAATTTTACAAATACAGATTTATCAACAACTGCAATCTGAATGTTTCCTTCTTCCGGTGCATTTTTTAATACACATGAAAGAATTTTTGTAGGAATAATTGCAGGCTGGAAATCAGGAATATTTACAATATTTTTTGTTTCGCAAGAAAGACGGCGGCCATCTGTTGCAACCATTGTAAGAACATCGCCTTCCTTTACAAAATAAACGCCGGTCATAAAATAGCGGTTGTGATCTGAAGAAACAGCAAAAATTGTTTCCTTAATCATTTCCTTAAAGTCTTTTGAAGAAATATCAAAGAAAGGAACATTTTCGCTTGTTCCAATTTCAGGGAATTTATCGCTGGTCTGACTCTTTAATTTTGCAGTAAAGCGTTTTGAAATAGGCTTGATTGTAACTTCAATATCTTCCTGAATGAATTCAATGTCTCCGTAAGGAAGTGAAGACAAAATGCTCATGAACTTATCGCAGTAAATTGTTGTTCTACCAGGTTCCTGAATATCTACAGGAATTGTAGTTGTGAACTTCAAGGTTGAATCTGTTGCCTTGATTGTAAGCATATTATTTTCTGCAATAATCAGAATATTTGAAAGAATAGATATTGGACTTTTATTAGTTATGATTTCCTGTGCAATAGAAATCTCTTTTACCATTGAATCGCGATCAAATGTAAATTTCATAATTCACCAGCCTTTTTTAAAGAATTTTACTTCGATAATAATTGTATAAGAATATATTTGATTTTTCAATAGAAGAATTCTCAATCTTACGACGCTGCAAACTCAGCTGCAATTTAGAGAACTCCTTTATTTTTTATACTCTTTAATTTCGCGCTTAAAAATCTGAATTTTTGAAGACATTGAAGGATCGGTTTTTATAAGCCCTTCGATTTTTTCGTAAGAATGCATCATTGTAGAATGATCTTTTCCAAATTCCTGGGCCAGCTCTGTATATGTAATTTCCGTCAGCTCGCGCGAAAGATATACTGCAATCTGTCTTGGAAGTGCAAATTTTTTATCACGCTTTTTGCCTTTTAAATCCGAAACAGAAATCTGATAGTTATCTGCAATAACTTTTACAATTGCATCAAGAGAAATATTGCTGTCTGCATTTGTGCTGATTAAATCCTGAAGTAATTTTTTTACAACTTCAAGAGAAGGCTCTTCGCCAATCAAATCCATATAACCTAAAACCTTAATAAGACCGGTTTCCAGTTCGCGAACGTTACTTTCTATTGATTTTGCAATATATTCAACAACTTCCAGCTTTAACTGCTTGCCAAGAATATCAAGTTTTTTCTGAAGGATTGCAACCCTTGTTTCGTAATTCGGAGGCTGAAGGTCTATAATCATTCCGCTTCCAATTCTGCTTACAAGCCTTTCCGTCATTTCTTTGATTTCTCTAAGCTTACGGTCGCAGGTAAAAACCATCTGTGCCTTTTTTTGAGAAAGAGCTTCGAATGTATAGAAAAGTTCTTCCTGTGTTGCTTCTTTTCCCTGAAGAAAGTGAATGTCGTCGAGAAGAAGAACATCAAGATTTCTGTATTTATTTTTAAAAGCAGTTGTTGTCTTTTCCTTTGTAGAAAGAATGAATTCGTTGGTAAAATTTTCTGCCGAAACATAGCAGATTTTTAATTTTTCAGGATTATTCCGGTGAATATAATTTCCGATTGCCTGCATAAGGTGAGTTTTTCCAAGTCCGGAACCACCATAAAGCAAAAGCGGATTGTATTTCTTTCCAGGTTCTTTTGCCGCAACTAAAGACGCATTATATGCAAAATTGCTGTTTTCGCCGGCAATAAAAGATTCAAAGGTAAATTTTTCATCAAGAGAAGAATGCTTTCCTTTTTCCTTAGCTTCCGGCTGAATTTTTGCGGCAGGAATTTTTTCTGATTCAGTTTTTTCTTCCGCACGTTTTTTTTCTGCAGGTTCAACAGGAGTGTGTTCAGCGGCTTTGCCAGATTCATCAGAAATAATACAGTTTAATTTAATATCAGCCTGGCCTGTAACTTCCCTTAATTTTTCCTGAACGATTTCAAAACTTTTATATTTTTCCATCATGTCTTTTAAAAATTGAGAAGAAACAGAAACAGTTATAGAATCCATTGTTTCTTCAACATATTTCATATTGAAGCGGAAAACAAATTCTTTTTCTTTATTCTGACTTTTATACTCGTTATGAAGCATTTCCATTGTATAATTCCATGCTTCTTCATACATTTTTTCTGGCATATTTTATTATTATCACTCAGTTAGAAAATTTCTTCAAGTCAAATTTATAAAAAAACATACGGAAAATTATATAATTCCAAACACTGCAGTTTGCAGCTTTTTCCCGCGTCCTTTAAACGTAGTATTTTAAACTCTTCCTACTTATTCCGAAATCTGATAAACTTAAAATATGGCTGAAAATGAGAAATTTGATTATGTTATAATTGGTGCCGGTCCTGCCGGACTTGCTTCTGCACAATATGCAGCCCGCGGCGGTCTTTCTACTCTTGTTATTGATGTTGCCGGAGCCGGCGGTCAGGTTCTTCAAATTGCAGATTTAGAAAACTATCCTGGAGTATTTCCTGCAATTGATGGTGCAAGCTTTACTATGAATATGCAGAAACAGGCTGAAGCTTTCGGTGCAAAAGTTATTCAGGCACAGGTTATTTCCATAGATAAAATGGGAGAAAATTTTCTCGTTAAAACAAAAAAAGAAGCCTTTGAATCAAAATGTCTTTGTATAGCAACAGGTGCAATTCACAGAAACCTCGAAGTTCCTGGAGAAAAGGAATTAACTGGACGAGGTGTTTCTTACTGTGCAACCTGCGACGGACCTTTCTTCAGAAATAAAAAAATTGTTGTTGTCGGCGGCGGAGATTCTGCCTGCAGCGAAGCAATTTACCTTTCTACACTTTCTTCCGACGTTTCCATTATTCACAGAAGAGACAAATTCCGCGCCCAGCAGGCTGTTATAGATAAAATGCTTGCTGCCGGTGTAAAGCCTGTTTACGACTCTGTAGTAAAATCAATTAACGGAAGTGCAAAAGTTGAATCCGTTACAATAGAAAATGTAAAAACCGGCGAACAATCAGAACTTCAGACAGACGCCGTATTTATTTTTACAGGAATGCTTCCGCAGACTTCTCTTGTAGAAATGCTTCCTAAAGATGAGGGCGGCTATATTATAACAGACGAAAATATGGAAACTTCTATTCCTTGTCTTTTTGCAGCAGGCGATATAAGAAGCAAACCGTTCCGACAGGTTGTTACGGCAGTTTCTGACGGTGCCATTGCTGCACACATCGCGAGCGAAAGAATAAGAAATTAAAAAGAATGACATCATGAAAAAAATTTTAGGCGTTATTGCAGCAGGAATTATTTTTCTTGCTTATGGAAAAACCAATTTATATTCCCAGCAGATAGACTTCTGGTCCGACTACCCTTCTGACCAGCTGGCAAAAATGATTACAGATCAGATGACAGATTCTGAACTTCTTTCTCAAACCTTTATGTTTGGCTGGGCAGGAGCAGAACCGCCTGAACTTTTGTATCAGTGGGTTTCCAGAGGTCTTGGAAGCGTAAAAGTTTTCGGCTGGAATACTGATGACATTCATCTTGTTGCCAAATCAATAAAATCACTTCAGGAAAGTGCTTCTACCAACAGATTTAAAATTCCGCTTTTTGTTGCAACAGACCAGGAAGGCGGAAGCATAAGACATGTAAAAGGAGACACTTCCATTACTCCGGGAAACATGGCAATTGGTGCCGGAGGTTACCCTGCAGACGCCTGGTACAGTTCATATTATATCAATATGGAAATTAAAGCCCTTGGTATAAATATGAATTTTGCGCCGACTGTAGATTTATTTACAAACCACGATTCTACGATTATTGGAACACGTTCGTTCGGTGAAGATCCGGAAAAGGTTGGAATACTTGGAGCAGCTTTTGCTTCCGGTTCAATGGCCGCTGGCGTAATTCCAACAGTAAAACATTTTCCCGGACACGGCGATACAAACCTTGATTCACACGGAAATCTTCCTCAAATTGATATAGATTTTGAAACCTTCAAAAACCGTGAATTGATTCCATATCTGTACCTTATAAAAGAAAAAATTCCTGCAGTTATGTCGGGACATCTCGCTTTTCCACAGATTGAAAGTTCTGGAGCTCCGGCTTCGCTTTCTAAATATTTTCTTACGGATTTGTTAAGGAATCAGCTTGGTTTTGACGGAATCATAATTACAGACGATATGATGATGGTTGGTGCTACAACTTACGCAGGGGCAATGTCTACCGCATTTAAAATGGCATTGGAAGCCGGCAACGACATCATTCTTTCTTCAACAACTGCAAAATTAAACGAAGCCTTATGGACACGCAATCTTGAAAATATGTCGATTGATGAAGAGTTTCACGACTGTGTAAAACAGGCCGCATACAGAGTTATAAAAGCAAAGCTTGATTATTTCAAATCGGGTAACGCCGCTCCAATTTATCCGGATGATGAACTGGTTGATAAATTAATTCCAAACCGCGAAGGCGAAAAATACTTTTTGGAGCAGGCCTGCCGTTCAGTTACAATAGAAAAAAAAGGGTCTGCAATGCCTATGACTAATGCAAATGGCGAACGAATTTTACTTATGGGTTCCCTGAACAGTTTTTTCCAGGCTGCAAAACAAAGATATCCTGATTCAGGAGAATTCCGTTTTTCTTACGAAACCGGACCAAACGAAACACAATGGGTTTTAGATAATGTTCCGCAGGTTGCTTCGGGTTACGATACAATTATTATATGCGTTTCCAGTGAAAATCATGTAAAAATTGCGCAATATTTCAAAAATAGCGGGAAAAAAGTTGTTATTTTTTGTACAATGAATCCGGATCTTGCAAAAGATTTGAATTGGGCTGATACTATTCTTCTAGGATATAGTTGGCGTTGTGATTATTCTTTAAAGGCTATGGTTTCTGCATTTGCTGGTGAATATGAACCTAAAGGAATAAGACCTTAAAAACATTTTAATTGTGAAAACGGTTATTTATGCCGAAAATTAAGAGAGGTTGCAGAAAATGAAAACTATCGGAATAAAGCTTGCAGACGGTTCATTCTATCCTGTTCTTCAAGAAAACATAGCATCAGAAAAGTCTTTAGATTTAACTACAGCTCATAATAATCAGACAAAAGTAATGGTCGATTTGTACCGTTCGGAATTATGTACTATGGACGATGCTGAATATGTTGATTCTTTAGAAATTAACGGATTAATTGCACATCCAAACGGTGAACCTGACATTTCCTTTATAGTTTCCATTGATGATGAAAATAAACTTTCTGCAAAAATAGTTGATACAGAAACTGGAACTCAAAGTAAAACAACAATTTCTCTGGTTTCCAGAACTGCAGAGGAACGTATGGTAACAGACGAATACGGAATTGCTGATTCTCCAAAAACAGAAGATTCTAAAGCCGGAGCTAAAGCAGCAGGTGCGGCAGTTGCCGGTGCCGGACTTTTAGCAGCAGCAGAAGCTTTAAGAAAACAGAAAGAAGAAAATGACAAGGCAGACGTAACCTTTACTCCGGACGGAGCAGAAGATGATATTTTTGCAACCACCAGCATCGCGCCGGAATCGGACGACACATTTGCAGCTAACGACGACACTGCCGCCATAGATGACACTTTCGCAGCAAACGACGAGGCTGCCACCGACGACGTTTTTACCTCAACAGAAGACAATTCTGCAACAGACGACATGTTTGTTTCAACAGACGAAACTTCAACTTCAGACGATATGTTCGCTTCTACAGATGATACTGCGGCTTCGGATGACATATTTGCTTCAACTGAAGAAACAGCCGGAAGCGATACTACAGAAGAATTTTCTACAGACGATTTACCAAGCTTTGACGACCTTGCAAATAGCTCAGATGACTCTGCAGCCGAAGAAACAATAACTCAGGATGATATTTTTGCTTCAACAGAAGACACAACTGCTTCAGATGATATGTTCGCTTCTACAGAAGATACCTCTGCAACAGACGACATGTTTGCTTCATCAGACGAAACAGTAACTTCAGACGATATGTTCGCTTCTACAGACGAAACTATCATCTCAGACGATATATTCGCTGCCGGAAATGACTCTGCAGAAGAAACAGATATTTTTGCTTCAACCGATGACACAATTGCTCAGGAAACCGTTTCTGCAGAAGACGACATTCCTGCTCAGGACGATACTTTTAGCACAGATACAACAATATCAGAAGAAGCTTCTTCAGATGAAAATTCTGACGAACCATTAATCAGCGACGACGACTTACCAAGCTTTGATGATATTTCTTTAGGAGATGAAAAAGTGAATAACGACGAAGACATTTTTGCCGATTTTGATGATTCCCCGGCACCTGCTTCCGGACTCAGTTTTACAGGCCTTTACGACAAAGAAACAGAACTTGGAAATTCTTCTGATTATGGAGAAGAACAAAGAAAAAAGACAAAAGTTCCTGTTATAATCTGCATTATCTGTGCAATAATCTGTGTAATTGCAACAGCGCTTATATTGTTTATTATTCCTTCAAGATACAATCTTATTACAAAAAAGAATTACACAGAAACAGAACAGATTGTTAAAGAAGAAGTTCCTCCAGTTGTAGAAAAAGAAGAACCTCCTGTTGTAGAACCTAAAGTTGAACCGGTTCCTCAGGCAAAAGAAGATGAAATTGTAATTATCGAAAAAGCAGAAGAAGTTATTCCGGAACCTCCGGCTCCTGTTGTAGAAAAACCAAAGAATATTTCTTACAAGATTAAATGGGGAGACACTCTCTGGGATATTGCAGATACTTACTATAAAAATCCTTGGCGTTACAAATATATTGCGCGCTACAACGGAATCAAAAATCCTGATTATATTATTTCGGGAACAACAATTATTATTCCGGCTGAATAATTAATATAGAGTGAAAATTGTGGAAAAATTTAAAAATTCGCTTAATTTATCTGCTTTTCTTATAATTTTTACTCTATTCATTCAGAGCTGCTCAGCAAAATCAGATTTACAGAAAAAATTCGGAACAGACTCAGATTATTTTATGGGTTTAAGGCTTCTTGAAGAGGGAAAAGAAAAAGAAGCCCGTCAGAAATTCATAAACTGTTCTAAAAAAGGAAGTCTTTACGCCGCAGAAAGAAGCGCTGAACAATTATGCTTTTTTGGAAGCATTCCGGAAAAAACTTCCGCTGCACAAAAATTATTGGCCGCTTACAAAGACAATCAGGAATTTAAATCCGACGTTCTTTTTATTGCATTGAATCAGTTTTATCTTGCAAAAGAATCTAATTTAGTTTTATCCAATTCAGAAAGCTTAAATTTACAGAACGACGAAAACAAAAGCATAAAAATAAGGATGCAGGTTCTAAGCGAAAAACAGATTGATTCACTGGAAAAAGAAGTTTTTGAATGGTTTACTTCCCGCGCAATTTCTACAGAACATTATCAGTTTTATCGCGATTCATATAATCATCCCGACTTTAACAGCACGGAAGAAATTTCCTATACACCGCAGGATTTTGCCCTGAACTATAGAATTGAACTTTACAAAAGAAATTATACTTACACTGCTTCAAAAGCCGAAGAACTTTTTGGATATTTTGAAAATAATGAACTTCCTTTGCTGCCTCAGTTAATTTCGGATGCAGGAAAATCTTTTTTATACGGAAGCGTTGATTACATTCCAAACGCAAACTTTTTTGCAGAGCTTGCTCAAAAATATTCAGGAACGGAATGTGAATATTATTTCTGGTTTTATGCCGGAAGATTATTCAGCAATAATTCACTTTATTATAATCAGGCAAAAACCTGCTTTGAAAAGGCCTTTAATTCAACAGAAGACACCTTTAAAAAAGACAACGCACTTTGGTATTTAATTTCTGAATCTCTCAGTCATTCTGTAGATACAATTATAGAAAGCATTGGAGTTTACAGCGAACAATGGACCGATGCCGCTTATTTTGATGATTTTTTTGAAAGCCTCGTTTCTTCATTACTCACTGCAGGCCGCTGGAATGATTTTTACAGAATCTACACAGAGATAGACGGAAAAGCAACGGATGAATCGGTAAGTGAATACGCATACATTTATGCAAGACTTCTTGAAGAAGGCCTTGCAACTCCGCCGGAAAATATTTCCAAACAGGATATTTATAAACAGGCAATGACCCGCGCGTTAAATTCCGGAAGTTCCTGGTA
>JAEEGK010031120.1_pt1 | contig 10534 bp, 7 predicted proteins | sample 8958771 | NCBI WGS metagenome assembly JAEEGK01 (sample SAMN16246547, study PRJNA631951) | gut metagenome | biome: gut microbiome; feature: rumen; material: SC-attached | host: Bos | place: Iran: Karaj | collected 2018-10 | reverse complement strand
CCCAATCCCCAATCCCCAATCCCCAATCCCCAATCCCCAATCCCCCTTTAATAAAAATAAAAAAAAATTGAAAAAAAACCCTAAATATAACAATTTATCTTAATATAAAAAACAATAAAAATAATAGATATTAATTAAAAAATAAAAATAATCTAAATTTAAAAAAATTAAATAAATATATTTTTAACCATTAAAAAAATAAAAATTACCATAAAATTAAAATCAAAAATTAAATAGACAAAACTTCTTTATTATCATTTTCATCTTCAGATTCATCTTCACTATCACTATCTTTATTTTGTTTTTTAATTTTAAATTTATTAGCCAATTTTTTCAAATCATTAGTAATAACATCACTACCTTTCATTTGAACTAAATCAACTTTATGTTTTAATTCATCAATTTTTTTTTGAACTAACAATAATGCAGATTTAATTATTTTTTTTTCATTAATAATTTTATTATTTTTTTCACTTATTTTTTTTATTTCTTCTCTCATATTTTCCATTTCTTCTTTATCACCTTCATATTGATTATTAAATAATACTTTTTCTTTATTTAAAGTATTAATTTCATTTAATATTTTTTCTTTTTCTTTTTCAACTTTTTCAATTTCTTCTTCCATATATTTATTTTCTTTTTTAATTCTTTCAATTTCAGAAACTGAAATTTTATTTTTTCTAATTATATTATTTTTCTTTGTATTAGTAACATTTAAAGCATTATTTAATACTTTAACGTTTCCTTCAAGTATATTAACATTTTTTTTTAATAATTCATTGTTCTTATTTTTTTTTTTAATTTCTTTTTTTAAAGGAATCATTACTTCTTTATTTATATTTGAAATTACTTGATTAAAGTCTTCTTTTGAATTAGTACTATTATAAGTTGATTTATTTTTTGAAGGAGATGTCATAAAATTATTTTGAGTATTATAATTTGTTGTATTAAATACTCCTGTTTCTGTATTTGATAATGAATTTATTTTTTGGGTTGTGTTTTGTTTGGATTTTGAATAATTTGAAAAATTTGTATTTTCTTTATTGTTATTATTAAATTTTGAAAGTGTTTTTTCTTTTATTTTTGTTGACATAACTAATATTATTTTTTATTTTTATTTTATTAATTTATATTTTTACAAATGTTTTATTTATATTTTTTAAAAAATGTATTATTAATTGGTGATTTAAATTTAATGAGTCAAAGAAGTTTCAACAGGAATTTAAGTGTTAAACTTAATCCTGTGGCATTAAGGGCAAGATATAGAATACTAGATTATTTAAAAGAAGAAAATAAAAATAATGATTTATATACGAAAAAAACTCCTTTAAAAAAAAAAGAATCTTCATATAAATTCTTTAATGATAATTTTAAATTATTAAATAAACTTGAAAAAAAATCGTTTCAGGAATTATTAAATGATGAAATAACTTGTTCAGAAAAAGTACATGATATAATTTATAAAGTAGAAAATAAATTCAATAATTATTTTTCAAGAAATAATAGTTTAATTCAATTACCAAAAATAAATAAATTAAATTCATCTATCAATAGTAATAAAAATGAAAAAAAAACAAATGAAGAAATTAAAACAGATAATAATCATATAAATAAAACAATTTTTCATAATATATTTAATAATAAAAAAAAAGTTATTAATAAAATAAAACATTCAATGGATGATTTGAAAAAGAATAAAAGTGTAAAAATAAAAGGTTTATATGGAAAAGATATAAATACTAATTTTAAAATTACACAAAATGGAGGAATTATTTTTACTAATTCGATATGGAGAACTAAAAATATTAATAATTTAGTAAAATATAGAAGAGGTATTTTTTTTAGACCTCAAGAAAAAAAAGATTATCCTTAAATAAGATTTAAAATTAATTTTGATTTTATTTTTAATTTTTTTTATTATTAATTAAATAAAAGAATGATTTTTTTTGAAAATGAAATCAAATTTTTTGATTTCTTTTTTTTTAATTATAGTTTTATTTAAAGTTTTGAAAAATCATATTTAACTATAATTTCAATAAATACTATAATTTAATTATTTTTGTTATTACTATTGTAATTTAAAAATACATCATCATCATCTATTTGCATTGCATCATTTTCATAATGATAATTAATATAATTATTTAATAAATTTTCTTTTTCATTTATTTCAAAATTTATTTTTTTATTATGTTGATTTTCTTCATCTTTTGATATTCTAAATTCAATATTAAAAGGATTATTATTATTTTCATTTTGTTTTAAATTTCTTTCTTCATTGTTATAATCTTTAAATACAAAATTATCATAAATATTATTTAAAGGTGTTAATGACATATTTTCATTTTCATTTATTTTTGATTCAATTGGAATTTCAATTGAAAATCTATGAGTTAAATCTTTTGAAATATTAAAAATTTTATTTGAAGGTGTTTGGGCACTTTTTTTCTTTTTATAAGTTAAATTATCATTTATTTCATCATTTTCATCATCAATATCAATTCTTAATTGAATTTTATTTCCATTTTTTTCAATTATATTATTATTATTATTATTATTATTATTACTAATATTAATATTTATGTTATTCTTATTATTATTTTCATTATTATTATTATTTTTATTATTATTATTACTATTATTATTATATCTACAATTTATAACATTTATCAATTTTTCTTTTTGTTCATTAGTTAAAATATTCTCTTTATTTTTATCAGAACTTAAAGTTTCAATAATATACCTTATCATATCATTATTATCAACATTTGAATTATTATCATAATTAATATCACCTAAACTTTTTTTAATTCGTAAAAAAAATTTTTGAGCATGTGATCTTGCTTGAGTACTTGATCTAGTTTTAATAATTTTTTGTACTTTTTTCCATTCATTTCCATATTCTAAAATTCCTTCAATAAATTTTTTATGTTCTTCATCAGTCCATCTTCCATTATTAAATATTTCATTTGTTTGATTTATTTCTTCTTCTTGTGAAGAAAGAGATGTTGAATTATTTTGATTTGGATTTAAAATATTAATATTTTGTTGATTATTATTTGTTGAGTTTTGAGTATTTTTTATTTCTTGTATTTTTATTAATTTTTTTTGGTTTTCTAACATTTTTTTTTTACTCCAATTTAATTTTTTTTAAGTTAAATAATTTTAAATAAGGAATATGAATAAAAAAAATTTTGAATTAAAAATATCATAAGATATTATTTTAAAATACAATATTTCATTCATCAATTTATAAAATATTTAATAAACAATTTTTTTTTAACATTTTATTTAACATAATACATACAATAATAATAATTAATATAATAATTTAAAATAATAACTTTAAAATTCACTAATCATTATCAAATAATGAATAAAAAAAATTTTATAAACCCAAAAAATCAAAAAAAACCAAAAAAAAAATCCCCACAAAAAACAATAATTCAAACATAACTCAAATAAAAAAACCTCTAAAAAAAAATAAAAAAAAATAAAAAACCAACACTCAAAAATTACCTAATTAAATATTCATCATAATCAAGTAAACTTTTACTAAAAAACCCATTATTATTCATATTAAAAACTTTCCATAATCTAATAGTCTCATCACCACTTCCAGTTGCAATAGAATCTTTTTCAGGTGAAGTAGCAAGAAATAAAACTCTATTTTTATGTCCAATTAAACTATTACATAATCTAACATCATCATTATTAATTTTCCAAATATTAATAGCAAAAGTATTATAACCATGAGTTGATATAAATTCATTTGAAATTTCTGAAAATTTCAAATCACAAATTTGACTATCAGTTTCAATTTCATTAATTAATTTAAAATTATTACAATTCCAAAACTTTAATTTTCTATCATTTACTCCTCCTCCAGATATAAAAATATTTCTTTTATAAAAATTCCAATCTAAAGCACGAACTGCACTCTTATGAGCTTTATTAAATATATGAAGTGGGATATTATTTTTTTTTATATCCCATATTATTATTTTATTATCATTTCCTCCACTTAGTAAAAATTCACCTTCTGGAGACCATTTTATTCCTGTTATTTCTTGAGAATGATATTTATAATTAAATATTGGTTTTGATAAATTTTCTCTTATATCAAATGTTTTTATTATTGTATCATAACTTCCAGTTGAAAATAAATTTGTTTCATTTGGTATATTTATTATTATTCCTATTCTTGATTCATGTGGTTTTGTATTTGATATATTTTTATTTTTTATTATATCAAATAAATATAAATTTCCATTATCTAATCCTGTTAAAAGTAATTCTGGTTTATTTAAAAAATTTAAAGATGAAATTTCATTATTTTGAAATTTACATAAATTTGAAACTTGAGTTGAATTTAAATTAATAAAAAAAATTGAATTTCTTAATGCAACACTTAAAATATTCTTTGAAGACCAACTTAAAACATGTATATAAAAATCGTCTATTAAATTAGGAGCATCTAATGCTCTTATTGGATATGGTTTTATTATTTCTTTACTAAATAAATTAAAGTCTGTTATACTTATATTGTCATCTTGTATTAAATCTGAATTTAAATCTATATTTAAAAATGATGTATTTTGATTATTGAATTTATAATTTGATTTTAGGAAGTTTTTATTTTGTCTATTTTGATTTTGAATTTTTTTACTTAATAATCTAATTCTTTTTTTAGTTAAGAAATTGTTATTTTTTTTATTATTATTTGTATTTGTTTTATCTTCAATTTTTTCTTTCGGAAGTAATTGAGATTTTAATAAGAATGAATATAATTTTTTTGCTCTATTCTTATCTCCATAATCACCGTTAAAAGGAGTATTTGTAAATTTAATTGGAGTTATAATTCCTTGATTATTTCTTTGATTTAATATATTTTTTTTTGCATTTATTAATTGATCAGTATAGACAATATTTTTTAAATGGAGTTTACATATTTTTCTTTCTGTTTGTGTGTTTCTTTCTAAAATAAATCTATCTGAATTTCCTTTTAACATAAAGTTTATTTTTATATTATTTCTAAATTTTAAAATTTCTTTATATATTAACTAAAAAAATTATAAAATAAAGTAAAAATTTAAAAAAAATTAAAATTTAATAATTATTTTAAATTATATATACATTAAAAAAAATAAAATAAAATGTCAACAAAAGTTGAATTATATAAAACATATTATTCTCCTTTTCCAAGAGAAAAATCAAATAATGAAGTTTTAAAAAATTCTTATAAAAAGAAAATAAACAATAAAACAGCATTAATTGACATTCCTCCTCAAATAACAGTATCATATATGAAAAAAAATCCATTTTACTTTGATTTAAAAAAAAATGAAAAAACTAAAAAAAAAAGTCATAGAGTAACATCATCTTATAAAAAACCAGGATATAACATTTATGAAAATAAAAAATTACAAGATATATTTTCAAAAACAGATAAAAAATTCTTTTCAGAAGATTTTTCAAATAAAATTACACCTGGTTGTGAAATAATAAAAGTACATGAAAAAAATAATAAAATTCCAGAAGAAGAAAGAAAAAAATTAACATCTCAAGATATATTAAAAATATTAAATAAAATAAAATTACCACCTGAATATAAAAATATGGGAAAAGTACCAAAATATATTCATGAATTTAAAATAAGACAATTTATTGAAAGAGAATATGAAAGATTAGTTGAAGAAGAAAAAGGTTATCCAAAAGGTACTTTTAAAGTTTTTGAAGGAGATAGAATTTTAATTTTAGAAAATTTAAAAATTTTAAGAGAGAAATTGATTGATGAATTAAATTTATTTCCTGTTGATTATTTTTTAAGAGCTGTTGGTATTAGAAATAGAAGAGCAGAAATTGAAAGAAAACTTGATGAAATTGAATATGCTATTAAAATTTTTGGTCTTCATGATGTTTTTTTGAAAATTTGTTAATTTTGTTTTAAATTTATGTTTTTTAGATTTTTTTATTAGGTTTTATATTTTTTATTATTATTTTTTTTTATTATTTAATTATGGATTTTTTTAAATTGTTATGAGGTTTTAAAATATTTAATTTTTATTTTTTATTAAAACAATTTTATTTATATTATTTTATGTTTTTTTTATTTATTTTTAAATAAAAATTACGTAATATTTTGAAATTAAAATATTATTAGTAAGTAATAAATTTACACATTGATAATAATAATAAGTTCTTAATTTCTGCTAAATTCTATTTTACCACTAAATTTAACAGAACCTTTTTTTTTATTTTGTCTTTTAGGAATTCGTGATATTTTTTCATATAAATCAATACCTTTTTTTCCATAAATTTTTTGATAAACTATATTTAAAAGTTAATATTGGAATTACCTTTTTTAATACATTTTTCTCTTTCTTTTGGTTCATTTCTATTTATGCTTGTATTAAATTGAGTAAGTAAAAATAATTTTTGTTTTTTTGGAGAAAGATTTTCAAATTTTAAACAATCTTCATATATATTTTCTTTTTTTAAAATAATTTTTACAAATCTAATCAATAACAATATTAAAATACAAGTAAAAATCTTTTTGTGTTCCAAAATAAGTAATAATAAACTAATAGAATCACCCATAATTATAAATATATTTTTTAAAGATCAAGTTTTATATAAACTCATTTAAAAAAAAAATTAAAATTAAAAAAATTTAATAAAAAATTTATTTTTCTTCTCCAAGCATATTAATATATCTTTGTCTAATAGTTTTAACATCATTAACTGCTTTATCTCTTTCTTCTTCCGCTTTTCTAATTCTTTCTTCAATTTGTTCTAATAAAGTAGAATAACCTTCCATTTCTCCCATTGCTTGTAATAATTGTTTTTCTCTTTCTTCAATTACTTTATTTAATTCATCATGTTTTATTTTTAATTCATTGTATTTTTCATTTGTTTCTTCATAATTTAATTTATATTGTTCTAATAAATTTTTTAAATTTGTATTTTCAATTTCATAATTTTTTATATTTTTTAATATTGAAGTAAATTCTTCTTTTGATTTTTTTAATTCTGTAATTTCAAATTTTATTTTTTTGTTTTCTGAGTTTAATTGAATTATATAATTATTCATTTCATCAATTTGATTTTTATATGTTAAATTTTCATTTTTTAATTCTTTGTTTTTTAAATTGAAATTATTTTCTTCTATCTCTTTTTCATTATTTAATTTTATTAATTGTTCTTCATGAGAAGAAATTGTTTCTTTAAGTGATTGAATTGTATAATTATCTTCTTCTATTTTTTTAATTAAATTATTTTTTTCTAATTGTAATTGTTTAATTACTTTTTTAATTTCTGAATTTTCATTATTTGTATCAATTAATTCTTGTGTACTTTCTGAAGACATTTTCTTTAATTTTTCATATTGAATATTTTTCTCTTTTATTGTTTGATTTAATTGATCAATTTTTATTTGATATTGATTTATTGTTTGTTCTTGTTTATTATTTTTTGATTTTTCATATTGTTCAAATGTTGATTGAAATTTTTGAATTTTATTTTGTAAAATTGTATTATTATTATCTAATTCATATATTATTGTGTCTTTAAATAATATTTCATTTTTTAATGAATTTATTTCAAATTGTTTAAATCTTCTAAATAATTCATTTTTTGATTTATTTCTTATTATATGATGAAGTTTATTTGATAATAAAAGTTTTTTACATGTATTTATTATAAAGTTTATTTTTATTTTATTTGATTGTAATATTAATCCTATAAAAAAAGAATGTTTTAATTTTTGTTGATAAAATAATAAAAATTTACAAAATAAATCAAATTTATTATCATATATTTGAATAATTTGTTGATTAATTAATTCATTTTTTGCATTTGGATTTACATTTGATAATATATAAATATGTAATTTGGTTATTTCTAAGTCTATAAATTTATTATTTTTTTCATTTTTAAATATAGCATTATTATTATTTTCAATATCAAATTCATTTTCATTATTAAAATTATTATTATTATTGATAAAATCAAATATTTCTACTGTTTCCATATTTAAAGTTTTTATTGGATAAAAAGTTTTATTTTTAGATATTAATTGAATATTTTCATTCACAATTGATAATGGAATGTATTTATTTTTTAAAATATCTGTTTCTTTTTCTCTTACTTTCCCTGATAGAATCTTTATATTACTTTTATGAATTGAAAATTTAATTTCATTTTTTATCTTTTTTGATAATAAACTAAAGTTTTCTTTTTTTAATTTAAAAACTTTTTTATCATTTTTAATTAATGGACTTATTTTAATAGTTATACTTTTTACTGGAATCATTTTAATTTCTTTTTTTTCCTTTCCTTTAATATAAATTTGTTCTTTTTTAATACTAAATTTAATTAAATTATTATTGTTGTTTTTCCCTTTTATATAAATTTGTTCTTTTTGAATATTATAATTGTGTATATTATTATTTTTTATTTGTCCTTTGATATAAATTTGTTCTTTTTTAATACTTAATTTTGGAATAATTTTATTTTTGATTTTACCTTTTATATTAATTTGGTTTCTTATAATACTGAATTTAGGTTGAATTTTTTTTTGAACTAAATATTTATGGGATATTCCTTTATCAATTTCCATAACTTCAAATTTTTTTTCTTTTTTAAAGCCTTTTTTTGCTTTATCATTAATATATTCTTCATTTTTATTATCAATAATTTCATTTGTAATTTTTTTATTTTCTCTAATTATTTGATTTTGATTTTTATATGATTTTTTAGGTATTGTTTTATTTATATTATCAAATATATAATCATTATTATTAATTTCACATTTTTCTTTCTTATTTTTTACTATTTTAAAATCTTTTTGATTTTTTGGATTATTTAATTTATTTATATTATCTTCAAATTTATTTTCATTAAAACTAAAATCATTATCATTATATTGTTCTTCATCATTACTAGAATTTATTATATCTTCATCTTTATTATTTATTTTTTCTCTTATAAATTTATTTTTAATTTCAAAATTATTTTTTTCTATTTTAAATAGAATTTTATTTTTTCTTTTCATTGTTTCGTTCTTTTCATAAACTAATTTTTTAATTCCCAAAATTTCTATCATTTCATTTTCTTCTTGAATTAAATTTTTAAATTCTTTTATAGGAACTTCTTTATTTATTTCTTCAATATTATTTTCTTTACTTTCTTTTTTTCTTTTATAATTATGACTTAAATTCTTTTGTTCAACAATATCATTCTCTGGTTTACTTTTAAAATTAATATTTATATATTTTTTATTATAATTTTTATCTCTATAAATAATATTCTTTTCATTATTATTTTTATTTTCATATTCATCATAATTATAACTATTTTCAGTATTATTATTTTCATAATTATTATTTCCTTTATTTCTTTCATTGTCATTTGTATTAATTTTAAAATTATTATATTTATTAATTTGATAATCATCTTTCTTACTTATATATATATTATTGTAATTATTATTAGTTGAATATTCTAACAAATTATCTGTATTTGTTCCAATTGATGCAACACTTTTACAAATTTTTATTTTCATATTCATATTAGTAATTACTAAATCTTGGTTTAAAGTCTTTTTACTTTTATCTCTTTTCATAATAAAAATATTAGGATTATTCACAATATTAGAATTACCTTTAATTACAAAAGAATTTAATTTATTAATATAAAAAATAGTATTTTTTTTTTTTCTTAAAATATCAATATTATTTTTTGAAATTTTATATTGTATATCTTTATTAGGAATTTTTTGAGTGTCAATATCAAAATAACCACTTTTAGAAATTTTTAAATTTTTAATCATTTCTTCCTTATTTTCTTTTGATCTTTTAATAAATTGCCATTTTGATAAAATTGTCATACAACATTCTTTCCTAATAAAAAATTTTAAATTAATTCCTAAATTTCCTACACCAATATCATTTAATTTTTTCTTTTTTGATACTTTATCAAAAGTAAAATTTGCTGAATTTGTTTTATATAAATTATTTATGTTGTAAAAATTATTTTTTATTTTCATTTTATTTAAACATTTTCTTAATATATTTTGAGTCTTTTTTTCTTTTGATAATACTAATTTTGATAATAAAGATAATTTATATTTTTGTAATATTTTATTTATTATTTTGTCTTTTACTTTTAATAATTTTACTAAAGAAAGAATTTTTTCATTTAAATCAGAGTTTTCTTTATTTAAATTTTCATTTTTTGATGAAATTTCATATAATAGTTTTTTCATTTTATTTATTGTTGTTGAATTTTTGGTTTGATTTTCTGGTTCATTCATTATTTATTTATTTTTAAAAAATAAAGTTTAAAGATAAAATAAATTATTTTAATATTTAAATTCATTTTTCATAAAAGATTAAAAATAATAAAATATAAATTTGTTTTTATAATAATTTTATATAATTAATGATTTAAATATTATTAACTAAGAATTATATTATGATAAAATTAAATCAAACAATTATGGGGATTGGGGATTGGGGATTGGGGATTGGGG
>JAEEGK010031119.1_pt1 | contig 10534 bp, 5 predicted proteins | sample 8958771 | NCBI WGS metagenome assembly JAEEGK01 (sample SAMN16246547, study PRJNA631951) | gut metagenome | biome: gut microbiome; feature: rumen; material: SC-attached | host: Bos | place: Iran: Karaj | collected 2018-10 | reverse complement strand
CACTGGCTGCTGCACGCGTGGGGTCTATTTTGACTCACCCGACCAACCCGGTCACATGTTCAGCATCAACCGTGGCACACAGCCTGGCGTGGAGAACGTGATTGAGCGCGGATGGAAATTCTATGACGAACGTCCGTGGGCGGCAGGTGTCTTCTATTGGACGGGGTTTGACTACCGTGGCGAGCCCAACCCCCTGTCTTATCCCGCCCATGACTCGGAATTCGGCATTTTTGACTATTGCGGATTTCCCAAAGACGAGGCCAGCTATCTCAAAGCATGGTGGACCAACGAGCCCGTGCTGCACATCTTCCCGCACTGGAACCTTCAAGGCCATGAGGGCGAGGAAGTGGAGATTTGGGCCTACAGCAACTGTGATGAAGTGGAGTTGACCGTGAACGGCAAGAAACTGGGTCGTCAGGCGATGCCCAAGAACGGTCACCTGAAATGGAAAGCCGTCTATCAACCAGGCCGCATAGTTGCCACCGGATACAAGAACGGAAAGCGCATCTTGAAACAAACTATCGAGACCACCAACCCTGCGGCAAAAATTGTGCTGAAGGCAGACCGAGGCCTCATCACCGCCGATGGACGCGATGTAGCCATCGTTACCGTTGAGATTCAGGACAACAAGGGGCGCCTGGTTCCTGATGCCTGTCCCATGCTGACCTGCACACTTGAAGGAGACGGCCGCATTTTGGGCGTCGGCAACGGAGACCCATCTTACATGGGTCCCGACCATCCCAATGAACTCGACTGCCACACATTCCAAATCCCGGCATTCAACGGACTGGCCCAGATTCTCATCCAGAGCGGACATACTCCCGCTGCCCTTCAACTGAACTGCAGCAGCAACGGCCTAAAGTCTGGAAATTTAACTATCACTGCCGAATTCCCTTCTAGTTTCTAGTCTCTAGTTGGCATCCGAAAACTAGAGACATGGCTGTCCGGCAAAAGTTATTTCCGTTTTATTTGATTTGTTTGCGTGTGCACGTGAAATCAAACATAAAATTGTCCTTGTTGTCTTTCTTGTCTTCAAAATTTTTGGGAGCTGGATAGCATAGTATTTATTGTACTTATTGTCTTCCTTTTCCATCGTAGCGTGAGGGGATGGGTGGCGGATGCATTAAAAAATTGTTGTCTGGGTTGTTGTTTAGTTGTCTTTGTTGTTTGAGTTGTTTTCAAACAACGGGGACATCAAAAACACGCAGTCGGCCGTTTTTTTGTTGGATTTATGGGAAATGGGCAAACCGATGATGAAAATTGGGAATAATTGATTACCTTTGTGGTTGGTGCCTCACAAGATACTCCAAACCGCCTACAATATAATTATTAACCAATAAATTCTGATAACTATGAGCAAGAAACTACTATTCCGATTGGTCGTCCTGCTGACGGCTATGATGTACGCCCTGGGTATGCAGGCTGCCATTGTCGAGGCTTATGCCTGCTACACGCCGGATAACACGACACTGACATTCTACTACGACAACCAGCGTAGTAGCCGTACGGGCAGGACCTACGACCTGAATACGGGCTCCAACGATACCGGATGGGACACTGACGACACAAAATACGATGTGACCGAGGTGGTATTTGCCTCCTCGTTCGCCAATGCCCGGCCGACAACCACCTACGATTGGTTTTACTTGATGACGAATCTTCGGTCTATCACAGGTATCAGCTACCTGAACACCAGGGAGGTGACCAATATGGCTCACATGTTCAATGGCTGCTCTAGATTAACGAGCCTTGACGTGAGCGGTTTCAGTACGGCCAAGGTGACCAACATGCGAAGCATGTTCAGAAGCTGTTCTGGTTTGACGAGCCTTGACTTGAGCAGTTTCAACACGTCCAAAGTGACCGATATGTACAGCATGTTCGATGGCTGCAGCAATCTGCGAACCATCTATGCGGGCGGTCGTTGGAGCACCGCAATCGTGACTTCCTCCGATGATATGTTCTATGACTGCTCCCGTCTCGTGGGTGGCAAGGGTACGACCTATGATTCCAGCCACACAGACAAGGCCTATGCCCACATCGACGGTGGCCCGAGCAACCCGGGCTACTTCACCGATATAGCCCCTCAGCCTTATGCCTGCTACACGCCGGATAACACGACGTTGACATTCTACTACGACAACTCGCGCGGCATCCGTACGGGCACAACCTACGACCTGAATACGGGCTCCAACGATGCCGGTTGGGACACTGACGGCACCAAATCCAATGTGACCAAGGTGGTCTTTGATCCATCGTTCGTAGATGCCCGCCCGACGACCACCTTCGATTGGTTTTACATGATGAACAATCTGGAGTCCATCACGGGCATCAGCTACTTGAACACCAGTGAGGTGACCAATATGGGTCATATGTTCAATAGCTGCTATAGATTGACGAGCCTTGACTTGAGCGGTTTCAACACTTCCAAGGTGACGGCTATGAATTGCATGTTCTATGACTGCAGTAATCTGCAAACTATCTATGTGGGCAGTGGTTGGAGCAGGGCGGCCTTGACAAACTCAGCGAATATGTTCTTTGAATGCTCCAGCCTGGTGGGTGGCAAGGGTACGACCTACAGTGGCAGTCATGTGGATGCGACCTATGCCCACATCGACGGCGGCCCGAGTAACCCAGGCTATTTCACCATTGGTACTGAGGCATACGCCTGCTACACGCCGTCGAACACGACGCTGACCTTCTACTACGACAACCAGCGCAGCTCCCGCACGGGAACAACCTACGACCTGAACATGGGCAAAGACATTCCCCGTTGGTACTTTGACGGCATCTGTGAGTACGTGACTAAGGTGGTATTTAACTCGTCGTTCGCTACTGCCCGCCCGACGTCCACCCGCGCCTGGTTCAATGAAATGCCTAACCTGCAGTCCATTACTGGCATGAAGGAATACCTGAACACCAATGAGGTGACCAATATGTCTTATATGTTCTTTGAATGCTCCAGCCTGACGAGTCTTGATTTGAGCAGTTTTAACACGTCCAAGGTCACCGATATGTATGGCATGTTCTATGAATGCTCCAGCCTGACGAGTCTTGACTTGAGCAGTTTCAACACGTGCAAGGTGACCGATATGGGGCCTATGTTCTGTTTCTGCGATTATCTGCGGACCATCTATGTGGGCGATGGCTGGAGCACAGCGGCTGTGACCAACTCCGAAGATATGTTCTATTACTGCAACAGCCTGGTGGGAGGCCAGGGCACGACCTACGATGCCAACCATATTGACAAGGCCTACGCCCACATCGACGGCGGCCCGAGCAACCCGGGCTACTTCACCGCAAAGAACGCCAGCCAGCGTGGTGACGTGAACGGCGACGGCAGCGTCAACATCAGCGACGTGACAACCCTGATCGACCTGCTGCTGGGCGGCGGCAGCATCAGCAACCCCGCAGCCGACTGCAACCAGGACAGCAGCGTCAACATCAGCGACGTCACCGCCCTGATCGACTACCTGCTCTCAAACCATTGGTAATGCTCGCGTTGCTCGCAGTTTAAAGTTTAAAGTTTAGAGTTTAGAGTTTAGAGGGGCATCCGCGTTCAAATTGGGGCGCGGATGCCTTCGTTAAATTCGTTAAATTCGTAGACCTAAAATCTTAGCGTCTTAGCGCCTTGGCGTGGGGCAATTGGGGCGCGGATGCTTTCGTTTCATTCGTTTAATTCGTAGACCTAAAACCTTAGCGTCTTGGCGTGAGGCAAGAGCGCGGATGCAATTAGTATAATTCGTTTAATTCGCCGACTACATAAATTTCAGCGTCTTGGCAGGAGGCCAATGGACGCGGAAGCCAAAAACAAATAAGTTGTTACCGTTGTTTAACCCGTTATTTGTTTAAGTTGTTTGAAAACCTTAGCGTCTTGGCGTGAGGCAAGAGTGCGGATGCAATTAGTATAATTCGTTTAATTCGCCGACTATATAAATTTCAGCGTCTTGGCAGGAGGGCAATGGACGTGAACTAGCTAGTTCCTGAGGATTTTCTTGCCGTCCTGGATGACGATGCCGCGGGTGTGGCCGGTGGCCATGATGCCGTCCAGACGGTAGGCATTGCCATTGGTGGCAGCAGGCGCGGGGGCAATCACATCGTTAAGGCCTGACGTCTGGCCGGTCTTCTCGAGGTACTCGGCCTGGGCCTTGGCCATCTGCTCACGGAATTCAGCACTGCCGTGCAGGGCGCATACGCCGATGCTGGCAGCCACACGGCTGGCGTCCACGTCGCTCTGCCAGTGGGCGCCCACAATCACGCGGCTCTCGCCGTACATCCAGCCACGGGCAAAGATGGTGTCGGCAGCGGCGGGATTCACCTCGGCCAGCAGCAGGGCGGCGGTCCAGCCGCGCATGGTGTGGCCCGAGGGGTATGAGCCCTCACCGGTCAGCTCGGCTTCCTCGTCGGTGAGCATCTTGTCCTGGAAGCGCTCAAAGGGGCGCTGGCGGTGATAGTAGGCCTTGGGGGCCACGCGCATGGCGTCGGTGGTGGTCATGCTGGTCACCATCAGTTTCCATATCTCGGGTGTGTTCTCGGGGCTGATGTGCAGGCCAAAGGGCACGTCAAACTCGGCCAGCAGGGCCTCGTAGGACCACACGGCGTCACGCTTGGCAATCTCGGCGCGCTCGGGGTCCAGACGCTGCTGCTTGCCCCATGAGAAACGCATCATGTCGTTGGCAAACTCGGGGCTGTCGAATGCGGGAGGTGCCGGCAGACACTTGATGAGGTCAGGAAGTTGATCCACAGTGAGATAGGGTTGCACTTCGTTCTGTGCATTCATCGTCATGGCGGCCATGATGGCGGCCAGAACAATTACAAAACTCTTCTTCATGAAAAATGACATATTTTTATTAGTGAGAATACTCTTTTCGGCTGCAAAGGTAGTCCAAAAATCCATTTTGCGTGGCTACCAAGTGCGTTTTTCCCAAAAAGTCGCCCGAACAGGGCCGGATATCGGGCATTTATCGTCAACGTTCACGTTATTTAGCGGGGAATTAAGGTTTTTTTGGGTATAGAGTATTACTTTTGCAGTCAAATTCAATAAAGATTATGTTACTGGACAAGATATTGATGCAGATACCGGTCGCTGCCCCCGACACCGTGGCGGCCAACAAAATCAAGGAGGCGACCAACGTGGTGACGGCCCATGTCGATTCGCTGGCCACCCAGCTCCACCCCGATTCCATCGCGGCGATGACGCCCGCCAAGATAGTGGACAAGTTCAAGTATCTGGACGTGGGCAGCCTGGTCACCTCGCTCTCGAGTCAGATCATCTCGCTGGGATTGCGCATCCTGGCGGCGATCGTGATTTTTTACATCGGCAAGTTCATCATCAACAAGATCTACAGCGTGGCGCGCGCCATCATGGTGCGCAAGGACTTTGACCGCTCGCTCATTTCGTTCCTGCTGAGTTTCATCAAGATCACGCTGCTGTTCCTGCTCATCATCACCGTCATCGGCGTGCTGGGCATCGAGACCAGCTCGTTCATCGCCATCTTTGCCAGTGCCGGTGTGGCCATTGGCATGGCGCTGAGCGGCACGCTGCAGAACTTTGCCGGCGGTGTGCTCATCCTGCTGTTGAAGCCCTACAAGGTGGGTGACTACATCGAGTTTGGCGAGTTGAAGGGCACGGTGCGCGAGATCCAGATCTTCAATACCATCATCAACACCTACAACAACGACCGCATCGTCATCCCCAACGGCGGCCTGGCCACCAGTTCGTTGAAGAACTTCAGCGCCGAGCCCTACCACCGCGTCGAGTGGCGCGTGGGCATCAGCTACGGCGACAACGTGGACACCGCCCGCAAGGTCGTGCTCGACATCCTGGGCGCCGATGAGCGCATCGTCCACACCGATGCCGACGTCAAGGAGGACGAGCAGCCCCAGCAGGAGGTGGCCGAGGAGACCGAACAGCAGTCCATGCCCTGGTGGAAACGCCTGTTCCACTGGCAGCGCCGCCATGCCGAGGAGCTGCGCGAGACCCACGAGGCCAAGCTTGCTGCCCTGCTGCCCAAACCCAACTATGCGCCCATGGTCGCCGTCGAGAGCCTGGACGACAGCCAGGTGACGCTCATCGTGCGCGCCTGGACCGAGATTGCCAACTACTGGAATGTGCTCTACGACGTCAACGAGCAGATCTACAAGCAGTTGCCGCAGCACGGCATCCGCTTCCCCTTCCCGCAAATGGACGTACATGTGAATAGTTAGGAGTTAGAAGTTGGGAGTTAGGAGTTTTGGGAACTACGTATTTCGCTAATTGCAAAAAGGTCATTATAAATTAGTTGAGTTCGTGTAATTCGTAGTTTAAAATGAATAGAAGAGTAAAGTTATCCATGGTTTTAGCGGTGGTGGCGCTGGCCTGGCAGCAGGGTGGGGCACAGGTGGTAAACTCCATCGGCGAGGAGAACATGAAGGTGGAGCAGGGCCTGAAGCCGCAGCCCAAGAAGGCTGAGAGCCCCTACGTCGCCGACCTGGACACCGAGACGCCCTATTTCCAGTGCGTGGATTCGGCCCAGACCTATATCTATAGCCACGACTGGCCCGTGGCCGAGCAGTGGTTGCTCAAGGCCCTCAAGGCTGACCCCGATAACCCCAATAACCCCAATAACTCGTTGTTGCTGAGCAATATCGCTACCCTGCAGCGTTATCAGGGACATCTGGCTGATGCCGTGAAGAACTACTCCCTTGCCCTGGACATGACGCCCCATGCGGTGACGCTGTTGCTGAACCGCGCCGCCCTCTACGTGGAGATGGACAGCGTGCAGCGTGCAATCGACGACTATGAGCGCGTGTGCGAGCTGGACCCGTATGACACCGAGGCGCGTTACTCCCTGGGTGTGCTGGCCATGGAGCGCGGCGACACCAAGCGGGCCGAGGACCTGTTTAACGAGATCAAGCGCATCAACCCCAATTCGGGCCTTTACCACGAGGGCATGGGCCTGCTGCACAAGCACAACGGCAACCACGCCCGTGCTGCCGAACTGTTCACCCAGGTCATCAAGGTGCAACCTAGCGCCCAGCTGCTGGGACACCGCGCCGACTGCTACCTGGCGATGAAACGCCTGAGCGATGCGGCCGACGACATTCGCACGGCCCTGGAAATGGCGCCTGACGACCCCTATCTGTACCTGCTGCGCGCCAAATTGAACAAGCTGCGCTTCGAGCGCGACGACATGAACCATGACATCGACAAAGCCGTCTCCCTGGGCCTGAGCCGCGACTACATCAACCAGGCCCTCAACGAGTAATCAGGACCCCCCCCCTGTGCCCCACGCGAAGACGCTAAGGCGTTGTTTTTAAATAATCAGTGACCTGTGAAGAGCCCCATTAGGGGCGACTAGGTCATAGGCAGGGGTGTAACGAGGCGACGCCGAGTGTAACCCCTGCAATAGAACACACCCATTCAAGCCCCATCGGGGCGGCAGTAAGTCTTTGCAGCACAATCTGTCACCCCTAGCGGGGTTATTATCTTGTAATGCTTGTTCACAGGGGTTCCGCTTCGCTCCACCCCTGCCTATACCCTGGTCGCCCCTAACGGGGCTCTTTACGACCAAAAAACTTCGCGTCTTGGCGTGGGGCAATGAGGGCGCGGATGCCATAGTATTTGTTGTATTTATTGTTTTCCTTTTTGGTGAGGGACGCGGATGCAGGTTGTTCGAGTTGTTTGAGTTGTCTTTAATTTTAAGGTCTTTTTCTTTATAAGAGGGCCGAGTGAAAAGTTTTTAGTACATTTGCACCTGCGATTATGAGAAAGAAGAAAGATATTCCGGTAATTGAGAATTTTGAGATAACGGGCGTGGCGGCCGAGGGCAAGAGCCTGGGCCGCTGGAACGACCTGGTGGTGTTTGTGCCCTATGGTGCTCCTGGCGACGTGATTGACCTGAAAATCGACCGCAAGAAGCACAGCTATGCCGAGGGGCATATCGAGCGACTGGTGAAGCCCAGTGAGCTGCGTGTGGAGCCCATGTGCGAGCACTTCGGGCTGTGCGGCGGCTGCAAGTGGCAGCATCTGCCCTACGAGTACCAGCTGCAGTGCAAGCAGCAGCAGGTGGTGGACGCGATGGAGCGCATCGCCAAGGTGCCCATCCCCGCCATCAACCCGATTCTGGGCTCGGCAGCGACAACCCACTACCGCAACAAGCTGGAATTCACGTTCTCGAACAAGTGTTGGCTCACGCGCGAGCAGCTCGACAGCGGCGTGGAGTTCCCTGACCGCAATGCGGCGGGTTTCCACATTCCCGGGGCCTTTGACAAGGTGCTGGACATCAAGCGCTGCTGGCTGCAGGACGAGTTGAGCAACGAGCTGCGCCTGTTCATCCGCCAGCTGTGCGTCGAGCGGGGCTATCCGTTCTATGACATCCGAGGCCAGCAGGGCTTTATCCGCATGACGATGACGCGCACCGCCAGCACGGGCGAGGTGATGGAGGTCGTTGTGTTCGGACAGGACGACCAGGCCGCCATCGACGACGTGATGGGCGCCGTGCGCGACCGTTTCCCGCAGATCACGTCGCTGCTCTACGTCGTCAACCTCAAGGTCAACGACTCGCTGGCCGACCAGGAGTTCGTGACTTACAGCGGGCGTGACTACATCGAGGAGGAGATGGAGGGACTGCGGTTCCGCGTGGGCCCCAAGTCGTTCTACCAGACCAACTCGCGCCAGGCCTATGAGCTGTACAAGGTGGCGCGCCGCATGGCTGCCCTGACGGGCGATGAACTGGTCTATGACCTGTACACCGGCACGGGCACGATTGCCAACTTTGTGGCCCGCCAGGCGCGTCAGGTCATCGGCATCGAGTATGTGCCCGAGGCCATCGAGGACGCCAAGCTCAATTCCCGCGTCAACGGCATCGGGAACACCCTGTTCTATGCCGGCGACATGAAGGACGTGCTCACCGACGGCTTTATCGCCGAGCACGGCCGCCCCGAGGTGATGATCATCGACCCGCCGCGTGCGGGCATGCACGAGGACGTGGTGAACGTCATCCTCAATGCCGAGCCCGAAAGGCTGGTGTATGTGAGCTGCAATCCGGCGACCCAGGCGCGCGACATCGCCCTGCTCGACGTGAAATACCGCGTCATGGAAATCCAGCCGGTGGACATGTTCCCCCACACCCACCACGTCGAGAACGTCGCCCTGCTGGTGAAGAAATGACGGCACTGCGGGCGGGTGTTGATAACTATTCCGCACCGCAGGCTTGGAGATTCAAATAATTATCCTATCTTTGCCTGTTAATATAAAGTTCAGGTAATATGAAAGCAAGAAAATGTTTGTTGGCATTGGCTGCCAGCGCATTAGCATTGACGGGAATGGCGATGACCCCCGACTGGCAAGAACAAGTGGACCAGTTGATCGCCCAGGGCGAGTTCGCCCGTGCCGAAAAAGTGATGAAATCCCTGCCCAAAAAGGTGCGCGTGGCCGATGCCGTGCGCATCGACTCGTTGCGCACCATCATGCAGCGCATCCGCACCGATTTCCGCATCACCCCTGAGGAGGGCGTGAAAATGATCCGCGAGAAGATGCCCGAGGCTACCGATGCGCAGATCGAGAACTGGAAGCGCACCCGCGCCCTGGAGGTGATGAACATCGACGGCAAGGAGATGTGGTTCCGCAAGAGCGTGGGCAACCTGTGGCTGCTGGGCAAGGAATTTGCCGCCCAGAATGCCGCCGACAACCATGAGAGTTTCCTGACACGCCGCAAATACTACCTGGAGGCCATGCGCACGCCCGCCGACGCGAACAACGTGCGTGACTGGCGCCGCATGAACATCACGTTCACCCTCGACGTCAATGCCGACGCCGTGCCCGCCGGTGAGACGCTGCGCGTGTGGATGCCGTTCCCCTACGAGAACCTGCGGCAAAAGAACATTCGCCTGGAGAGCAGCAACCGCCCGGTGACCTACAGTGAGGGCAGCAAGCACCACACGGTCTATATGGAGGCCGTGGCCGAGAAAGGCAAGCCGACGCACTTTGAGTACACCTTCTCCTATGACGTGGGCGAGCGCCACTACAGCCAGCAGGACCTGATCGCCATGCTGGAGCCCTATAACACCAACAGCGCCGAGTACAAGCGCTACACGGGCGACGAGCCGCGCCACGTCATCATCACCGACGAGATGCGCGCCCTGGCCCGCAAGATCGTGGGCAACGAGACCAATCCCGTGCTGCAGGCCGCCAAGATCTATGAGTGGATAGGCTACAACCTGCCGTGGGCCGGTGCCCGCGAATACAGCACGCTGGCCAACATCCCGCAGTATGTGATCGAGAACAATCACGGCGACTGCGGCCAGGTGGGCCTGCTGTATATCACGCTGGCGCGCTCGCTGGGCATTCCCGCCCGCTGGGAGAGCGGCTGGATGCTGCACCCCGACGAGATCAACTGGCACGACTGGTGCGAGACCTATTTTGAGGGCATCGGCTGGATTCCCACCGACCCGTCCTTCGGGCGCAGTGCCGTGGGCACCCCGCTTAACGACTACTATGCCACCGGCATCGACGTGTACCGCATGGCGAGCAACGAGGGCGTGGGCGACAAGCTGA
>JAEEGK010031118.1_pt1 | contig 10534 bp, 6 predicted proteins | sample 8958771 | NCBI WGS metagenome assembly JAEEGK01 (sample SAMN16246547, study PRJNA631951) | gut metagenome | biome: gut microbiome; feature: rumen; material: SC-attached | host: Bos | place: Iran: Karaj | collected 2018-10 | reverse complement strand
TAAGAACTAATTATATTTTAAATAAATATTATTTATTTATTTTTTATTTTTTTTTTCGTTTTTTTTTTTAGGTTGTTTTTTTTATTAAAATATATAAAAATTATTATTAAATATTATAAAAATCATTTTTAATTAAATTAATCTAATATTAAATAAAATATATTAATATTATATTTATTATAATTATTCTAATTTGAATGTAATTTATTAAGAATATTTTCAACAATTTTAATTTTTTCAGCGAAATTAATATTATTTTTTTTTAAAATATTATTATCATTTTTTTTATCAATTTGTTGAGTAATATTATTATAAGTATCTAAACATAAATTTAAATTATCTTCACATTTTTTTTTATCATTTTTCAAAAAATAAATAATACCTAAATTAAATAAAATAACCGCTCTATTATTATCTTTTTTTTCAAATCCTTTAATAGCTTTATTATATTCATTTAAAGCTTTATCAATTTTATTAATTTTTAAATAATAATCTCCTTTTTCTTTAAAATATTTTCCTAATAATTTTTCATCATTAAAATCTAAATAAAATTTAAATTTTTCTTCAATTTCATCAATTTTTTTTTCAAATTCATTATAATTTTTATCAATTAAATAAGTATTTAAATAAATAACTATAATTTTAACAATAATATTTTTAATAAAAGGAATATTAAATAAAGCAGTAAATTCATAATTTTTTTGAACATAATCAATAATTAAAGAAGAATAATTTTGAATTTCTTTTTTATATTCAATTTGTTTCATTTTATTAGGATCATTAAATAAACTAATATTTAAATTACAAATATTATTATAAATTCCAATTGTAAAAGTTAATAAATCGCAAGGTTTAATTAATTCATTATTTTTAATTTTATTAATTAAATTATTTATACGAACATTTGCTGTTTGAGCTAAAATATCAAAATTATTTAAAGCACTAATATTCATAATAGATTCATAAATATCAAATTGATTAAATAAATAATTAGTTTGAATGTAATTATTTTGATTATCTAATCGTAAAAAAGATGTTTTAAAATTATTAATAATTTCATTGTATTTTTGAGAATTTATTATGAAATTATCATCATTATTGAATAAGTTATTTGAATTAAATATTAAAATTATGAAATCATAAGCTGATTTAATATTTATATATTTATTATTATTATTATTGTTATTATTATTTTGATTTTCAATTTGTAAAATTTCGATTGTTTTTCTTAATTTTTTAATCGAACTTTTTAATAATTTCGAATCATTAAAAAATGTTGCTATATAAGCCATTCGACTTGCAATAGCAAGATAAAATTCCAAACCATTTTCAATGTTTTCGCCTGATAAAAGTTCTCTATTAATAATAGAATTTAAATTTTCTAATATTATTTTACAGTTTTCATAATCATTTTTTTTTTTATAAATATCAAAAATAGAAATTCCTATTTTCAAAGCAAAATTTTTTTTACTTTCTTTCATTTGATTAAAAGTTGTTAAAGCTAAAGACAAATATTCATTTAAATCATAATTATTTTCTTCTTTTGCGATTCGTAAATAAAAAATATTATTTTTTATTGAAATGTATTTTAAAAATGGTGTCATCATTTTTTCATTAACTTCATCATTTAAATTCGAAACAATTTCTATGCTTTGCGTAGTTGCAATAGCCAAATTTTTTAAATACAAATTTAATAAACCTGAATAATATTTAAATAATAAAAACTCTTCAAAAGTTTTTGATAAAGCAACAAATTTATTTAAATATTGTAATAAAAATTGAATTTGATTTTGTTGACTTAAACGAAATTTATCTTCTATTTCAATGATATTAAAAATAAAATATAAATTTGATTTTTCAACTGGATCAGTTAAATTTAAACGCGTTATGAATTTATTATAAAAATAGTTCTCAAATTCTTTACTTTCAAGAGCTTGATAATAAATAGTACATGCTAAATAATTTAGAATATATGGACTATTTGAAAATATACCATTATTTTCTAAACATAATTCATAAAACATTTTTATATCTTCTTTATTTACGTTACATTTATTATAATAATCGTTTGATTTACTGTAAATTATTAATCCTTCATTGCCTAAATATTCTAACATTTTGTTACAAAAAGATTGGATCATTTTTAAATATTTAATAATAATATTTAATTTATATAATTTTTTTTTGTTTATTTATATTTAATATAAAAATTATTTAAATATTAAAAAATACAAAATAATAATTATAATGTTTTATTATATTATAAATTACTCGATAATTATAAAATAAAATAATTTAATTATCATTTTCATATGTATTTACACAATCTAAAATTGCTAATTTTGCTTTGATTGAATTTATTAATAATCCTCCAACTTTTTTTGTTAAAGTTGGATTTTTTGTAATTCCACCTTGAAAACTTGCTAATTTTTCTGTTTTTTGTACTATTTCATCGATTTTATTTGTTTTATTTTTTATGTTATTTATTTCATAAAAAATATCATTTGAATTATTTATTTTTAAATTATTTGAATTTATTTTATAATCTAAATCGGAATTATTTAAATTTCTTTTATTTCGATTTTCTTTTAAATAATCGTTTATATTATTATTATTATTAATATTTTTATTTTTATTTTTATTTATTATTGTATTTAATGTTGTTTGATTTAAATTTATTTGTTTTGATTTTTTAATTAAATGTTTTTTAATTTCATTTTCTAAAATTTCTTTAGAATCTTTTTTTAATTTTAATTCCCAATTTAAATTTTTATTATCAATAATTTTTGGATTGTATTTTTTATTATTTTCAGTTTTAAATTCGGTTTGTAAATGAACAATCAATTTTTTATTTCGTGAATAATTATTTTTAATATTAAAATTTTTAATTTTTTTATTATAATTATTTTTATCCTTTTTTTATTATTATTATTAAAATTACTATTATTATTACTATTGAAATCATTTTTTTTATTATCAAATTCTTCATTAATAATTTTTTGAGCGAAATTTTTTTTATTATTATACAATTTATTAATTTCAGTATTTTTTTTTTCATTAATTTCAACTATATTATTATCATCCATAATTTTAAACAAAGGGTTTTTATATTCAGGCAAACGATTTGTTCTTTCTTTCCATTCATTTTTTAATTCTTTTGTTTTATTTTCTCTTTCAACGTTTTTATTTTCGATTTCTGTATCGAAATTTTTTTTAAATGATTTAAAATCGTCGTGACTCAAATGTTTAAAATGAAGATTATGTTTTAAAATTTCATTTTTATAATATTTTTCTTTATTTTCTTCAAATTGTTTTGGCATTGAAATGTACAAATATTCTTTTTTTTTTATTGGTTTTTCATTAATGAAATTTTTAATATTTAATAATTTTTCTTTATTAATTTTATTTCTTTCTTTTATTAAATCTTTTTCGATTTTCATTTTATTTAATAAATTTTCATTTTGTTTTTCTTTTAATTCTAAATTTAATTTTTCATCTTCTTTTTCTTTTTTTTTTAATGTTTTTTCATAATTTTTTTCTCTTTTTTTTTTTGCATTTTTTTGTTCTTTTTCATAAATTTTTAAAAAATTTTCTTTATTTTCAAAATTTTCAAATAATTTTTGTTTATTAATAATAATATTATTTTTAATTTCTTTTTCTATTTCGTTTTTTAATAATTTTGAAATTTCGTATTGAATTGAATTTATTTTTTGATTTAAAATAAATTTTTTATTATTAATTTCTTTAATTTTACTAATTTTAATATTATTATTAATTAAATTTTCGTCTGTTTCATTTTTTAAAAGATTTTCATTGAAATTTAATTTATTTAATTCTTTTTTCAAAACACATTCTTGTTTGTATAATAAATTTATTACGTGATTATTTTTATTATTAGTTAAATTATTTTCTGTTTTTGGAGTTTTCATTGTGTTTTCAAATGAAATTTTGTTATTTTTTAAATCGTTATGAATATTTTCTAAAGAAATTTTTAACATATTATTAGCACCGGTTATTATTTCATTTGGAATTGAAAGATTTTGTAATTTTGATTGTAAATAATTTTTTCTTGGAAATTCGTAATTAATATTATTATTATTATTATTTTCTTCATTTGATAAATAACTATTGTTTGTTAATAAAGGTAATTTATTATTATTATTTGAATTTTTTTCTTCATTTTCGTTAATATTTTCACTATTTGTAGAAGAATTTTTTGATCGAATTGTAAATTTTGATGAATTTTGTTGTTTTTTCGTTGATTTAATATGATTATTATGTGAATCTCCTTTATAAAATTCAGGATCATTTTCAATATCTGAATTAATATTAAAAGGAGGTTTTTTATTTTCTTTTTCAGTTTTTATTTCATTTTTTTTCATATATAATTTAATAATTTATAAAAAATAAAATCATATTAAATTATTTATAGAAAAAATTAATTTTATTTAATTTTTTAATCACTTTCCATATTATCAAAATCCGAATCGATTTTTTCTTCTTCTTCTTCAATAATATTATTATTTTCAATTAAATCAATTTAATTTATTATATTTATATTATTATTATTATTTTCATTATTTTTTTTAATAATAATGTCTTTTCCTTTATCATATAAAATTATGCTTCTATCTTTAATAACATCATGATTAATACTAAATAAAGGTAAATTATAATTAATATTTTTCTTTTTTTCTTCTTCATATTTTTCATTATTTTTTAAATAATCATCATCGAAGCTAAAAAAAGGCAAATTATCATGAAAATCATCCCGAAAAAATTTTTTTTCATCCATTTGAAGCACCTTTTCAATAAATCTCACATTGCTACTAACATCTCCTAAAAACATAGTATCAAAATTAAGATCATAATTAATAAAACTAATTTTAAATTTATTCGAATAATCATCAATTTTATTTTCTTTATTTTTATGTAATTTATAACACATAATATAATCAAATCCAATTTTATTATTAACTTCTAATTTTTTAATACTACCTATAATAATATCGCCTTTTGATGTTCCTAAAATTAAAATGTCGCCTTTAATAATTCCGTTCGCTGAATTTTTACCGAAAAAAAAATTCGGAATTTTTACTAAACAAATCGAACTTATTGAAAAATTATAATCTAAAATGTTATTTAATTCATATGTGCTGATTGGACATGAATTATCATTAAATAACCAAAATTCAATTATTGATTTTTGAGTGTTTAAATCGAATGAAATTATTATTAATAAATCTTTTTTATCATTTATTTCACAACATAAAATTATTCCTTTTATTTTCGCAAAAATGTACATAAAAGTGTTTGTTCGTAAATTAAATAAACTAATGTTACTTTTTCCATTAAAAATTTTATAAAAACAAAATAAAATTCGAAATTTATCACAAATTTTCATATTAATAATTTCAATATTTTTTTCATTAAAATTTTCTATTTTTTCGTTGTTTTTTTTATTAATTTTAAATGATTGTTTATTATTATTATTAAAAATGTTACTATCAGTACTAAAAACATTTTTTATAGAAGCGAATTCATCTTCAGGTGAATTAAAATTATTTCCTTTTATTTCATATAATAAATTCACTGGTTCGTCATTTAATTTACATTTAATTACACTTCCATCTGAACATGCGATTAATAAACTATCGTTTAAATGAAAATTTATGCAAGAAATTTTTGAATTATCTTTTATTTGCAAATTATTTTTTTTCATAATATTTATCGTTCGATTTATTGTTAAATTCTCTGTAAAAATGAAAAATAATTTGTTATCTTCTGTTACTATCGATATTAATGCACCTTCTTTACTTTTTCTGTTGTAATCACAAAATAAAACTTTTTTTGAAAAATTGTATGAAATGTTTAAATTTCCGTAAATTGGGTTGTAACTTAAAATTGATTGTTGAGTTATTACTATTAAACCACCTGTTGGAAATTCGTTTGGATTTATGTAAATTCCTAATATTTCTAATTTACCTTTTTTATCTGCTTTTATTTGTTCGACGAAATTACTTTTTTCGTTTCGAAATAAAATTGAATTTCCCATTTTTTATTTTTTTTTATTCAATAATAATATTATTAATATATTTTTTTATTATAAAATTTAGAAATTAAATTTATTTTGAGAGAAATAAATAAATAATTTTTAGATAATTAATAATTATTATTTAAAAAATAAAATAATTATTACATAATAATAAAAAAAAATCATATTAAATAATGTTAAAAAAATATTTATTATATGCTATTAAATTTTTTATAATTACTTTATAACTGAATTTTTCTTCAGAAATTTAAGAAAAAATTAATTTTCATTAATTAAAAGACATAATGAAAGATATTCTAAAGAAGAAATTATTTCAAATTATAATAATTTTAATGAAATTTTATAAATTATAATTAATGATCTTATTATAAATAATATTAGTAAAAAAAATAAAAAAAATTATTTATAATATTATAATTTGAAAAAAAAGTTCATTTTAAATTATATTTTAATTTTGTTACTATACATTATTTATAAACAATTATTTAAAATATTAAACTTTTTTCATAAATATAATTTTATTATAATAATTTCCAATAAGAAAAATAATATTAATCATAACTGTTCTTCCTCCATCTAAAAATAATTCAAATTTATTGGAGTAATATCTACAAATTAATTCTTTTGTATAATTTAAAAAACTATTCATCTTTAACTTTAAAATGTCTAGAAAATCAATTGAAGCTTCTGTATTGTTTTGAAATAATAATTCTTATTTTTGTTAGAAAAAAAACTCTTTTTCATTTAGGGTATTGTTAAAAGTATCTTTTACATAATGATCTTTTCCAAAATCCATCTGTTTAGGGAACACATGATCTGAAGTATAATTTGCAAACTTTAGTATAAAATTTTCATTTGGATTAATAAATTCAATAAATAAATAACTATTTAGAATGAAATGAATCATTTGGGTTTTTATTATATGTTTAATTAGAGATGAATAATTATAATTTAATTTTTGAATAAAATTTATTTATAATTTTATTAAAAATATAAAAGCAGTTATTATTTAAAAATAGTTTGAATATGTGATTTATAAAAGTTTCAAATCTTTTTGTATTTTTGTTTTCAAATTTATATTTATTCATTTATATATTTATTTTTTAAAAATATTATATTTTTAATTAATTTATAATTTATTTTTATATTAATATTAATATTTTTAAAAATTTATTCAATTTTTTTAATAATAAATTCATTATTTTTAAAATAAATTTAGATTATTAAGAAATTTCATTAGATAAAATAAATTAATTGAATATAAATTTCTACAATTTTAAATTTACTTTATTTTAAAATATGTTTCAAAATTAAATTTTTTCATTTATTTTAATTCAATAATAATAAATATATTTTTAAATAAATAATTTCATAATAATTTCATATTATACTATTTTAAATAAAAATTTTTACATAATAATTAAAATATATTTACAAAAAAAACATTTAAATAAAAACTAATAATAAACAACTATTGTCCAATAATAAGAAAATAAATCATATTCAATAAAGTTAAAGTAACAATACATGAAAAATTTTGTAACATAACTAAATAACCATATTCTTCAAAAAAGTACCCACTCATATTAACAACAACAGCAAAAGTTGTAGAGCTAGGTAAACACCATGGAAAAAATAATATTAATCTAAACACAACACTTGTTTTAATTTCTTTTTCATAAATTTCTTTCCAAAACCAAACAGCTAAAATTCCAAAAATTGGAATTATTATAAATCTCACTAAAAAAATTAACATAACATGTGTTTTATTTATTAAAAATGGTTTTTTGTTATTATTATTTTCTATTTTTTTTGATTTATTTTTAGGCAAACATGCAACGCCAATGACTAAAAATAAAAAAGGTGAAAAAGTATTTGAAATTGTGTTTATTCCATCAATGAAATTAAACCAAAAAATGTTGTTTGAATTAAATATTATTTCTCTAATAAATGATAAACCTAAAATTAATCCTAAATAAAATGAATTTGTTGGAGGAGCATTTAATAATTTTAATAATGAAAAAAAATCTATGTGAACGTCGCTCATTTTTATATTAAAATTTGGGTCGAGTTTTTTTTGTTCATTTAACCAAATTTCAAATTCTTTATCAATTTCTTTTTGATTATTTTCGGTTATTTTTATGTTTAAATTTATGGGAAAAATTGGAGGATTTTTTTCTAAATTATTTAAAACATTTGATTTGAAATTATAATATTCATTTTTTTTTTCTGTGTTTAAATTATTTTCAATCATATTAAATGCGTTTGTATAATATTCAATATTATTATTATTATTATTTTGAATTAAATTTTTATTATTATTATTAAAATCTGGAATTTTATTTTTTTCTTCAAAAATTAAAAAATCTTTAATTGCATTTTCTTGAATTTTATAATATTTTTCAAACATTTCCAAAACCGAATAATTTTTATTATTATAAATATTCCCAACAACTACATGCCAAATATATTTCAATTTAATTTCCAAATTTTCATTATTTCTTTTATCACTCAACAAAAGAATCATCCCAAAAAAATATAAACCTAAAGTTAACGCAAGCACACTTAACATCATAATTCCTTGAAATGTTTTACAAAAAGGGTCATGTTCAATAGGACCATTAGGAAAACAATATCCATATCCTATTACAATAGGTAAAGCACCAACAGCAGGAAAAGTCATCATTGCATTGAAAGATTCTTTAATTCTAACATCTAATTTTAACATTTTTTGTAATGAAAAAGAAATTATATATGTTATTATCATAGAAACTATGAAGTTTACTTCAATCACCCATAATAATTTTAATACATCATATGTGCTTGCGTTGGCTATTTTCATTATATGAAATAAAGGTATTACTATTCCAAAAGAAGCTTGACTGAAAAATTTACTTTTTTTTTCGTCTAAAATATTTTTCCATACTGAAAACATTCCAACGAACATATCAATGAACATTTGAAGAACTGCATAAAAACAATAGAGTAAAATAGCTAAAACATTCATTATTTTTAATATATTTTTTTTTTGATTTTTATTAATTAACAAAAAAAAATAATTTTTATATGTAATTAAAAATATTTTTAAATAAATATTAAATTAATTTATAAAATTATCTTCTAAAATATTAATAATATCCGGAATTTCTATTTTATATGAATTTTGATCAACTTTAATTTCACTTAAATCAACATTAATAATTTCTGGAAAATATTCATTATTATTATTAATATCAATTTTCATTTTTCTTAAACCAACACAATTTTCATTAAATAAATCTTTTAAATTACTATCAAAATTTGAATAAAAATTAATAATTTTTCCATTTACTAAATTAAAAATTTCTTTATGTTTTTCATTTTCTTGAAAATTTGTTGCTCCTCCAATGAAAATAATATTATTTAAAATATTTTTACATTTAATTCCTTTTAATTCAAGTTTTTTTAATTCTTTCAAACAAAATTTAATTACATTGCAACCTAAAGAAAATCCAATTAAAGAAATTGTATGAAATTTAAATATTGCTCTACTAATTAAAATATAAGCCAAAAATTTTCCAAAAATTTTTGAAATTTTTTTATTATTTTTTATCATTTTATTTTGATTTTCATTATTAATTTCTTTAAATTCTTTTTTATTTTCTTTGCTAAAAAAAAAATTCGATAAATAACTTATTGTATTTTTCGTAATGTTTGTTTTATAAAAATTTGAATCATTTTGCCAATTATAAAAATAATAATCTAAATTTTTTTTATTAATAATTAAATTATCGAAAATATTTTTAATTGGAATTTTTGAATTTTCTTCTGAAAATAAACCATTAATGCAAATACAAATATGAGAACTAATATTAAAATAATCACAAAATGAAAAATTTAAATTTTTAAAATTAATTTCTTCATAAAAATTATCTAATGAAATTATTTTATGTGAAAATAATGAAACTGAATTTTTTATTTTCGAAATTAAATTATTTTCTTCATTTTGTGCTTCTTCACTTGAATTATATTTTTTATATTCAATTGAATCAAAACTATTATTAAAAATTATTAAATTTTGATTTATAAAATTTTGAAAATTTTCAATAAATAAATTATTTTTTTTGTTTATTAAAAGATCAAAAATTCTATTGAATGTTATTTTTACTTTTGAATGATTATTATCATCAAATAAAACTTTTGTGTAAGATTTTAATAAATTTGATGTAACAAAATTTTCTATTATAAAATTTATTTTTGAACATATTTTTTCTTTTTTTGTTTTTTTGTATAAATAATTATCTATATATGAAATGAAATTTAATAATATTTTTCTATCGATTGAATTGCATATTAAATTTGGTGTGAAATTTATTTCGATTTTATTATTATTATTATTATTATTATTATTATTATTATTATTATTATTATTATTATTATTATTATTATTATTATTATTATTATTATTATTATTATTATTATTATTATTATTATTATTAT
>JAEEGK010031117.1_pt1 | contig 10535 bp, 8 predicted proteins | sample 8958771 | NCBI WGS metagenome assembly JAEEGK01 (sample SAMN16246547, study PRJNA631951) | gut metagenome | biome: gut microbiome; feature: rumen; material: SC-attached | host: Bos | place: Iran: Karaj | collected 2018-10 | reverse complement strand
TAAGAGGTTCAATTACTGTTACTTCTGGAGGAGTTGTATCCTTAAATGCAGCAGTTGTTACAAGAGCAGTATGACCTGCGTTATCAAAAGCTCTAAGATCAAGATTGATAAGTCCATCTTCCATGAGCTTAATATCAATATCTTCACTGAAGGTCATTCCAAGACCCTGAGCATCACCCTTAATATTAAGTGCATGCCATGTGTTACCGCCATCAAGAGAGTACTCTGCACGACGAACTCCAAGAGCATCTGCAATTGTTCCAGAAACCTTTACAACATTAGACAACCACTGATGAAGAACTGGTTCCTGAAGAACAAGCTGTGGACCTTCTGAGTCTGCAAGGAAGTTTCTTGGTTCTGTTTTGAACTCATCACCAAAGCGGTCTTTTACACTAAGAACAACATTCTTGTAGATTCCGTCTTTTGCAGCAGAAAGAACAATAAACTTGCCGTCTGTTTCAATTTCAAGACCTTCTGGATTTCCAACAATTTCTGCAGTAATAGGACCAGTAACATTTGCATAGAACATGTACTTTGATCCGTCAAGAAGAACCCAGTTAGAATCCTGTTCATCATAGAAGGTTCCTACACCACCGTATGTATAAATCTTTTCCTGATCATCTGTTACGTCTGCGGCAGTATCGCGGATTACTGTAATTGAGCCTGAAACAACCTGCTCAAGAGCTCCGGCTTTGATAGTAATATTAATTTTATTTACACGTGAAGGAAGATTGTTAAGAGGGATTTCTGCAATCCATCTTGTGTCTTCTGGTTTTGCAAGCTTAACAGAACCTGTCTGGCGCTGATCTCCACCTGCAACTTCTTCACCAATAATTTCATAATTAACTGCATTTACAGTTGCACCTGTATCAATATAAAGCTTCATGAATTTTGGTTCTTTAGAAACTCCATAAGGAAGAACTACAGGCATACCGCTGTAATATGGTTCTCCATCAACTTCGGCAATATTTGCGGCAAGAGTTGGAGCCTTCTGAGCAGTATATTTTGAGTTTTCATAAACAAGAGGATTTGCACCTTCAACCATATCGGCACGTGCAAATGTCTTGAAGTTTTCTTCAAGCTCATCCTGATATGTTACAATTGCATAAACATCAAAAGCATCAAGCCATGTAATAACCTGAGGTTTAGCAGCAGGAATCTTTCCATTAATTTCTTCAATTTCTGGAAGAGTGTTGAATGCAACTGCTTTTGCAACCTTGTTTCCACCTGCGCTTTCGGCAATGAATTCGATTATGTACATGCCGTCTGGAATATTGTAGGTTTCGAGGCTAAGAGAGAAGTTTCCGTCTACTCCAACAGGAATATTCTGGAAGCTGTTTTCTACAGCGCGAGGAGTTACCTTTGCAATAGTTCCATTCTTGTCCAGAGTTGCTTCTGCACCAATAATTCTATAGTTGAGTCCGCCAACACCTGTTTCGCATTTTACAGAACCTGTAATTTCGAGCGAAGTCTGGCGAGCCTTAATTGCTAAAGATTCCTGGTAGTTATTAATGAAGAGATTTGGAAGAACGTTATCATTCTTAAAGATAAGAGGACGAGATTCTGCAATCTTACCCTTGTCTGTTGTTACACGAACAATAACAGGTTCTGAACCACCAATTGCATCTCCTGGAATAAGCTTAATCTGATTTCCATCAAGCTGGGCTTTTGCAAATGGAGTTTGTGGAACAAGCTCTACTTTTGCAGCTTTTCCACCAATGAGATATCCTGTTACAGGGAAATCTGGATTATTAATAATAGAACCGTCTTCGGCAACTGTGCTGTCATCAAATACTACGATTGGATCGTCATTTTTTACAACAGCTGTATTTGTAATATAAAGCCATGCCTTATATTCTGTTTTACGATCAATAACATCTGTTACAGAAATTGTTACAGGAACGAGTCCCTTAGCAAAAGTTGGAGTAACAGGAATTGAGAATGTATATGAAGTTGGATTTTTAAGAACTTCGTCTCTTGGTTCCTGGCCTGCAACTTCAATGTGAGCCTCTTTAATTCCAAGAGCAGAGGTTGCTGTTACAGAGAATGTCTTTCCTGATTCCGGATGGATTTCCATTCCGTTTACAAAATCAACAGATTCTTTTCCAGAAGAAACTGTACCCTGACTGAATACAGGCGCAACTCCTTTTGAACCAATCTGAACAGAAGCAACAGGTCCTTCTACCCCATTCTCATCAATTCCCACAACAGTGATTTTGTGGTTACCGGCAGAAAGATCAGAAGCTTTACAAAGCTCGTAGTAATATGCACCCTTTGTTTCCTGAACAACCGGCTCCTGAGCATCAAGCTGAATTCTTACAGCCTGAACGTTATCATCATCAGTTACAAAACCTCGTACAAATACAGCTCTGTCATCACCAGCATAAATTGTATCTGGAATTGGATCAGAAATTGTTGCAATAGGCTTATCATCTTCCTGATTAAGATTAATAACCTTTGTAACATCAACAACGTTATTTGCACGGTCAACTGCTTTTACAGTGAACTTGCGTGATTTATCTTTAAGACCAATTGTATCAAGAGTAACAGCCCAGTAAGGGTTACCTGGTACAAGGTCAAAATCTCCGCTCATATCGCCAAAGGTCCATGACAAATCTGTTACGCCAACATCATCCTTTGAGAAACCTGCAACAGTGAATTTTCCGTTTACAGGATCTTCTCCAGGATAAACAATCTGAACATCAGGCTTAGTATTATCTATATAATAGAGGAAAGAATAAGCACCTTCGGAGGTTGCATTATCAATAGCTTTAAACCACAGAACGGCAGGACCATCCTGGAACTTACGTGTATCAAGTGAGATTGAGAATTCAACAGTATCAAACTGCTTTGTTTTCTGAAGCTTTACAGGGAACCAGAAGCCACCGTTATCAACAGAGTAATAAAGCTCTTTAATTCCGTTACCGTCGCTTACAGTACCTTTAAAGTTTACATTACCAGATACAAGCTGACCCATGCCAACATTTTCTACAGCAGTAAGAGGCTGCTTACGGTCAAGCTGCCATGTGAGCTTTACAGGCTTACTTACAACAGGTTCTTCGTTAATATCATAACCTGTTACTTTAATTGTATGAGGACCTTCTTCAAGGTTATTTGTATCAAGGTAATAAGACCAGAATTCTTTACCTTCTGCTATTACTAACTTTTCATTTTCGGTGCCTTCATCAAGGAGGAGTTCAACCTTGGAAACACCATCATCGTCAACACAAGTACCAACGATGTTAAGGTTACCAACAACGCGCATGTTAGTATAAGGGTTTGTAATACCACAAATTGGTCTGTCCGACTCTGGATCTACAAACAGGTTATACGGACCTTCTACGTGCTCATTGCCACCAAGGTCAGTTGCTGTAATCATGATGTTGTACTTTACAGCTTTTTTCTGAGTCTTTCCTTCAAGGTCAAAGGTCTCCTTCCAGCTGTTGACGTTATCAACATCAATTTCTTCGATATCGCCTTTTCCATGCGCAAAAGTGAAGCCACAAATACTAATGAGTAAACCCAAAACAAATAAACTTTTTTTAAACTTCATATTATTAAAACTCCTTTTAATGAAAAGATAGTTATAGTTTATCTTTTCAATTATCGGCAGAACCTGGCAAAATCAGCATAAAAAACTTTGAAGATATTTTTTTACCTTCAAATATTTTTTGCAGAGAATGAGCCAATTTTACACATATATTTTATACCATAAATAGGAGAAAAGCAAAAAAAATCCAATTATGAGAGACAATTTTTGGGGAGAGTGTCAGAATCAGTATAAGCCGTCAAAAATTTTGTGATAATCTTCAATCGTGGCTGCGTGAACTATTGCATTACGAAGCGGACCACCGTTTGGGATACCTTTTGAATAGGCGTGGAACCGTTTTCGCATTTCGAGACAGGCATGCTGTTCGCTTGTTTCGGCAGCAAGGCGTTCAAGCTCTGCAAAACCTGTTTTTATTCGAACTGCAGCGGGAACTGGCTCATACGAACCGGTTGTAAGTAAGCTTGTTGTGTCGCGGAATATAAAAGGATTTCCCATTGCACCACGGGCAAACATTACTGCATCTACACCAGTTTCTTCGAGCATGCGGCGGGCATCTTCGGGTTTAAAAAGGTCTCCGCTGCCAAATACAGGTACGCGGCCATTCACCATTTCTACATGCTCGCGTATTATATTCCAGTCAGAATGGCCTTCGTAACCCTGAGCCTTAGTTCTTGGATGGATTGTTATGGCGCCTGCACCTGCATCAAGGGCGGCTTGAGCGGCTTCTCGCCAGGTTATGAGCTTTTGTTCCCAGCCCGAACGGATTTTTACTGTTACAGGGACGGGACCCGCAGCGCCAACGACAGCCTCCACTACTTTAAAAAGCCTGTCTGGATCTCGTGTAAGCGCACTACCCGCTCCTGTTTTTACAATTTTTGGAACAGGACATCCGCAGTTTATGTCTATGCATTCACAATTTGTTTTTTCAAGGACGATAAGGGCTGCCTGAGCCATTACTTCTGGTTCTCCGCCAAAGATTTGAACGGCATAAGCTGATTCATTGCAGGCACGACGCATTAAAATTTCAGTTTTGAGGTTTTTGCGCACAAGGGCCTCGGCGCTAACCATTTCGGTATAGGTAAAGCACGCTCCGTTTTCTATGCATACAGAACGGAACGCGGCATCACTATAGCCTGCAACTGGTGCTAAAAAGAGATTTCCTTTGAGATTGATGTTTCCGAGTTTTATCGGATGATAAAGATTTTTCATAATCAATGTGGTAAAGCTAAAAATTGCTTTCGCAATTTTTTTAACGCTTTGCTATTGAACACCGGCCGCCAGCGGCCTTACACATTACTCAGGTAACTTGAAAGCCTTGCAGCTGTTCTTCCAGAGCTGTTCGCTTAACTCTTCCAGGTCCATATCAAGCATTTCGGCAAGGAAATTTGCTGTAGAAGGAAGATATGCTGGCATTGTGCGCTTTTTCTCGCGATATTCAGCCGGAATCATAAACGGACTTTCTGTTTCTATAAGAATGCGGTCAACAGGAATATTCATAACTGTTTCATGAAGGTTGCGGGCATTTCGGTATGTAAGGTTTCCTGCAAAACTGAACCAGATGTTTTTATCAAGACATTTCTGTGCATATTCAGCATCTTCGGAATAACAATGCAAAATTGCCCCGGAATCTGGCAAGCGTTCTGTTAAAACATCATAAACATCACGACCTGCATCACGATTATGAATAATTACAGGAAGATCATGCTTCTGAGCAATCTCAAGCTGTGTAATAAAAAGTTCTATCTGAGAGCGCTTGTCTCCAAACTGCTTGTAATAGTCCAATCCAGTTTCACCTACAGCAACAACATTTGGCAATTCAAGATATTTTTCAATTGTAGCAGCATAATCAGGACCAGGATTTGTTACTTCTGACGGAGCAACGCCTACCGCATGATACAAGCCTGGTACCGATTTAAGAGAATTATAAACCTTTGGAAAATCCATAAGGCTATTGTTAATACTTACAATTCGCTGAACACCTGCCTGCTTGGCTTTTTGTATAACGCGTAATTGTTCAATAGGATCATCGTATATAAGCCCGATGTGGGCATGAGTATCAAAAAACTTCATGGCTTTACTTCCTAAGATTTGTACTATGACTGTCTTTCGACAATGCTATTTATAAGCATAGCACAGGATTGCCTTACCGTCAAATTCTTTTTTCCTGCCCTTCCGTGTCAAAAAACGTTTGTTTTTTAGCACTTCCCGTGTTATCTTTATATATGGACGGTTTACCTGTTCTGGTGCAACCGTACTAAAAATATAAAAAAAGGGGCCAATTTCGTCCCTAAGGAGAATCATTATGGAAAAATCGATTAATGCAGTTGGATTTACTTTGGAACAGAAACAATCAGATATGATAGAGTCAAAACTTAAGCGTATTGCTTATGCCGAAGATTTAATTATTAACCTTACAATGAGAATCAAGCACGACAAAGCCTATTCTGTAGAAACAACAGTCAATTTCCGCTGGGGAACCCAAGCCCACGTTTCCAACGAAGACTTCGACTTCGGAGCAGCCCTCAACAAAAACATGGACATGCTCGACCAAAAAATAAACAAAGAAAAAGAAAAGAAACAGGAGAAGTAAAGAATTCTTAAGGTTCTCTCCAAAAAAACTGGCTCGACTGAGAGCCAGTTTTTTTATTTGGAGGCATAATAATCCCTTCTATAGAATTTTTTTATTTTTTTTTGTATATTATTTTTGTATGGCGGATAAAAAATTTACTGTTTTGGATTTGCTCGACCTTGAACTTTCAGGGCATGATGCTTTGCAATTAAAATGTATTGCAGGGCGCAGGGGGCTTCCCCGTGCAATTACAATTCCAGAAATCAATCGTCCGGGGCTTGCGCTTTCGGGATTTTTTGAAAACTTTGCCGGAGACAGAGTTCAGCTTTTTGGACGCGGAGAAACAGCCTACCTTTATAAACTTCATAAAGAAAAAAATATCGAAACATTAAAAAGCTTTTTTGCACCAGGAATTCCTTGTTGTGTATTTTCATATAACAGCGAGCCTACAGAAGAATTCCGTGAACTTGCAGAAGAAAACTGCTGCCCTCTTTTACAAACAGATTTAACATCTACAGAATTTACTACACGCTTAACTCGTGTTTTTTCAAATATCTTTGCGCCTCACAAAACCTTCCATGGAGTACTTGTAGAAGTTTACGGTATTGGTATTCTTCTTTCGGGTCACTCTGGTGTTGGTAAAAGTGAAACAGCGCTTGAACTTGTAGAACGCGGACATCGTCTTGTTGCAGATGATATTATTGAAATCCGCTGTGTAAACGGAAACACAATCCTTGGCCGTGGTGCTAATACAACAATCAGTCACCATATGGAAATCCGCGGACTTGGTATTATAAATATTTCGCAGCTTTATGGCGTAGGTGCCATTCGTAACCAGAAGGAAGTTCAGCTCATTGTTCAGCTTGAAGACTGGGATTCCAGCAAAGCCTACGACCGACTTGGAACAGACCAGACATATCAGGAGCTTTTAGGAGTTAAGATTCCTGTAATTGAAATTCCTGTTCGTCCTGGACGAAACCTTCCTATCATTATTGAAGCCGCTGCTATGAACGAGCGTCTAAAGGATATGGGTTACAACGCTGCTAAAGACTTTAATGAAAATGTACTTAAATGGATTGAAACCGGAGATGCAAAAACAGCATACTATGGTCACGATAATTCATACTAAAATATATTAAGGCATAAAAGCCGGGGAAATTATTATGATTGAGAAAATTCTTACTGTTCAGAATCGTGCAGGCATTCATGCTCGTCCTGCTGCAATTATTGCACAGACAGCAAACAAGTTTGAAGCCGAAATCACTCTTACACGCGACGATACAACAGTAAATGCAAAATCTATCATGGGTGTAATTGCTATGGGAGCAGGTTATAACACTCAAATGACAATGAACGTAGAAGGTCCAGATGAATCAGAAGCCGCTGCTACAATCGAGGCTTTGTTTGATTCAAAATTTGAAGAAGAATAATTCAAAAAAAGGGGGAGGATCATGAAAGGTATAACTGACAGACAAAAAGAAGTTCTCAATTTTATTTCTGATTTTACTTCAGAAAACGGATATCCTCCAACAGTCAGAGAAATCAGTGATCATTTTGGCATTTCCATTCGTGCAGTTCAAGATCATCTTATTGCCCTTCAGAAAAAGGGATTCCTTTCACAAGCTCAGAAACGTTCACGTTCTATAAAAGTTCTTTCAGACAGTCAAAATCAGCCATTTGTTGGAAAGGTTCCTCTTCTTGGTACAGTTGCAGCCGGCAAACCACTTTTAAGTGAAGAAAATCTTGACGGTTATGTAAATCTTACAGAACCTTTTGTTCGCCCCGGAAAAAATTATTTTGCACTCAGAGTACGCGGACAAAGCATGATTAATGCAGGTATTCTTGAAGGAGACCTTGCAGTAGTTGAACAGGCAAACGTAGCAGTAGACGGTCAGATAATTGTTGCAGTTATTGATGACGCAATTACCCTCAAACGCTATTACAAAGAAGCAGGAAGAATCCGCCTGCAGCCCGAAAATCCTGATTTTCAGCCAATTTATTGCCAGGATGTTCGCATTGTTGGTATTCTTTCGAATATAGTTAGAACTTATTAATTAAAAATACATAAATAAAACGAAAATGATACTACCAGTATATTTATACAACGGACCCGAATTTGGTCAGCGCGATGAAGCAGTAGAAGCTGTAATCAAAGCTCTGGAAAAAAAGTTCGGCGAAAGTGAACAGCATATTTACTATCTCAACGAAACGTCTATTGGACAGGTTCTTTCTGTTTTAGACAACGGAAATCTTTTTTCGAGCGCAACCTGTGTAATCTGTAAAAACGCAGAGCTGCTCAAAAAGAAGGAAGACCTTGCACTAGTTGAAGAATGGATAAAATCTGTTCAAGACTCCGGCGAAGAATCTTCGGCACTCATTTTTGTTTCTGATGAAATCTCGGTAGACTCAAAGCTCGATAAACTCATTCCTGCTTCTAACAAAAAGAAGTTCTGGGAGATGTTTGATAATCAGAAAGTACCATGGCTCACAGATTACTTCCGCAAAAACGGATATGGTCTTGAAGCAGATGCTGCACAGATGATTCTTGATATGGTAGACAACAATACCCTTGCCTTAAAAAATGAATGCTCACGATTTTTCCTCTGCCTTGAAAAAGGAAAGATTGTTACTCCGGAAGATGTAGATTCTTTCCTTACACATAACCGCGAAGAAAATGCCTTTACTCTTTTTAAGCAGATGGTTCAGACTTCTGATTCTTCCGAAAAACGTTTTTCTGATGCGCTTGAAGTTCTTCAGGGAATAAGACTTTCAAAAGAAAATTCTTCTGTTGTAATAATTGCGGGGCTTGCATCATGCTTCAGGAAGCTTGTTTTGTGGCATAAGCTCCAGAATGAAAGTTATGGTGGTTACGGAGCCGATGAAGCCACTCTAAAATCAAATGGCTTTGGAAGTAATCTTTTACAGAATCAATATAGGAAGGCTGCAAAAATCTGGACAATAGGACAGGCTACTGCAATACTTGCAATACTTGCTTCAACAGACATGCAGATACGTTCCGGCGGAACAATGATGGAAGATGTTCTTCTTCAAAAAATGCTTTTTGAGATTATTGTAAAAAAAGGCGCAACTCTTGCAACTGCAGAGTACTAAAGCTCTACTTTATTCAGCAAATCCTTTAACGCAATCAGTTCCTCTTTTGTAAGGGTAAGACCTTTGCCCATTTTTTGATGATCTGGTGACCAGCTGCGCAAATCATATTTTGCAGGTCGGCCTCCCCACGAAACAAGATTCAGCTCCATGTTCCAGCCGCCTTTTCCTTCGGCAACTGTGCCAATACTTTGTGTAATTTCAAAAGAAAAATCATCTGCCATAAAAACTCCATTCATAAGGAAAAATTGCTCACGCGAAGAACCGTGTTTTGCTCCGCTGAACGAAGAGGACGCTCCACAAAACACGAACCTTCGCTCCGCAATTTTTCAATATTAATTAATTTTAACATAATTTTTCTATATATACAGTTTTTTTTTACAAAAATGACCGATAATAAAGTTGTAAGATTGGGTTTTATAGGTTAAAATAAATTAATTCTTTAAAATGTGAGGATTATTATGAAAAAACTAGCTTTTTGGGCTCTTTCGGTTTTCTTAATCCTTTCGCTTATTTCCTGCGGTTCTAAAAAAGGCGCAGAAGAAACAGCGGAACCGGAACCACCGGCAGTAGAAGAAACTGTAGAGGAGACAATTGAAGAGACAGTAAATGAGGCTGTTTCTCAGGCAGAAATTGATTTGGCTTTGGCAAACATGGATAACGCAAGACAAAATGCTATTGATTCTGATGCCGAAGAATATGCTCCAGACTTTTTTGATTCACTCGAAGAAGAATATGAAGACCTCCGCAAAAGAGCAGCAAATGGCGAGGATGTTACAGCAGAATGTAATGATCTTGCAAAACGTTATGAAGCTTTGGCTGCATACGTAAAGGCTCGTGATGCAAAAGAAACAATCGATGATTATGAGCTTCCTCCACTTGCAAAGGCTGCATACGACAAAGGCTGTAAAGATCTTGATGACTTTGAGGCTATGTTCGATGACGAAAATGCAAAATCTGATGACCTGCTCGCAAAAGCAACTTCAGCTTATGGAAGTTTCAAAACAGTTCTTGTAGCACTTTACAAAGACATTGCAAAGGATGCTCGTGCCGATGCTCTTGAAGCAAAGAAAGATGCAGACTCTGTAAAAGCTGGTGTTTCAGAAAAACGCGAATATACACGTGCTGTTGAATTGTTCAAGAAAGGTGATGCAAGTTACTCAATGAACGGATATGAAGCTGCATGTGATGCTTACGATGAAGCATATGATATTTTCAGCACACTTTACGAAACAATTTATGACAAACGCCTTGCTGCTCTTGAAGCAATTGAAGCTGCTAAGAAGAGCGTAGAAGAAAGTGCTCAGG
>JAEEGK010031115.1_pt1 | contig 10535 bp, 6 predicted proteins | sample 8958771 | NCBI WGS metagenome assembly JAEEGK01 (sample SAMN16246547, study PRJNA631951) | gut metagenome | biome: gut microbiome; feature: rumen; material: SC-attached | host: Bos | place: Iran: Karaj | collected 2018-10 | reverse complement strand
ATCTTTTTCTTCTTTTTCTTTTTGTTCTTTTCTTTCTTTTCTTTCTTCTTCTTTTTTTTTCATTTGTTCTTCTTCATGTTTTAGTTGTTCTTCTTTTTTCTTTTTTAATTCTTTTTCTTTTTGCTTTTCTTCTTTTTGAAGTTTCTTTTTCCTTTCTTCTAATTTTTTTTGTTTTTCTTCATTTTCTTTTACTCTTTCTTCTTGTTTTTTTTTCTCTGCTTCTTCTAATTCTTTTAATCTTTTTTCTTCTTTTTCTGCTTTTTCTTTTAATTTTTTTTTTTGTTCTTTTTCCATTTTTTTCATTTCTTCTTCTCTTTTTTTCTCTCTTTCTGCAATTTCTTCAGCTTGTATTTTTTTCTTTTCTTCTAAAGCTTTTGCCATTTTTTCTGCTTGTTCTTTTTGCCTTTTTTCTTTAAACTCATTTTGTTTTGATGTTATTTCTTGTTGAATTTGATTTTCAATAACACTTGTAATATCTTTCTTTTGTTTATTTTTTATTTTTTCAACTGCTTTCTTTTGATCTTCAAATAATTTTTCCATTTTCTCATCTTTTTTTTCTTCATTTTCATTATTTTCTTCATCATTATTTTTTTCAGTTTCTTCTTTTTTTTTTTCTTCATTTTCTATTATTTTTGAACGAGCTTCTTTTGCTTGATCTAATGATTTATTTCTAAAATTTTCTACTGCTTCATATCTCATATCTAATATTTCTTTTGGTAAATTTCTACTTTCTGGATTTTTTAATTTATAATCATCTAATGACATAAAATATAACTCTGAAGGATCTATTCCTAGTTTACGACATGCTTCTAAAGAACGAGGACTGTTTAATCTTTGAGTTTTTGAATTAAAATCTGTTGATTCTAAAGTATTATATGTCTTCTCCTTTTTTTCATTTTCTTCCTATATTTTTATATATGATTTTTTACTTTTTCGGTTTCCATTTTTTTATGTCTTTTTAAAAAGTTTTTTTAGGATAATTGTAATTTATTATTTTTTTTATTATTTATATGAAAATAATATTATTTATTTTATTATTATTGAATTATAATATAAAACAATTTAAATTGATAGTTTAAATTAAAAATCTTATTTTTATCAAATTTAAAGATAATTTTTACTTTATGTTAATTTAATTGATGCCTCTTTTATTTTTTAAATAATCCTATTATTGAGCTTTCTAATTTAAATATTCTTTATATTCTTTTTTATGATTGATTAAGGAATATTTTTTGATATTTTAAATTATTTTTCAAATGAGATAATTTAATTAAAAAAACAACAAAATAAAAGTTTAAAAATATGAGTAAATCACATACAGAAATTTCAGTTAAAGAATTCGAAAACAGAGAATTACTATATACTTTATATTATGAAATATTAGGAGAAATAAAAGGAGAAAAAATACAAATAAATAAAATTGAATATGAAGATAATATTGCAAATACAGAAATTTCAACTTTAATAAACTTTATAAAGGAATCAATTTCAATTCTCATAGATAAAAAAATTGAAGAAGCAATTTTAAATAATAATAAAAAAGAAAAAAAAAATAATTTATTAGAAGATGAAAGGAATGTTTATGAAAGTCAATTAAAAAATTTAGAAAGTCAAATAAGATTTTATGTTAAAAAACAACTTCAAAATAAAATAAAAAAAGAATCTTTAGAACATAAAATTAAATCTTATATGGAAATGGAAGATGAATTTGAAGAAATGAAGGAAAAATTAAAATATGAAGAAGGTGAATTTATGAATAATGATAGAAAAGATAATGAAATAGAAATTTTAAGAAGAGAAAATTCAAATTTAAAAAAGGCAATTTTGAAAATAGAAAAAGAGAAAAATATAATTGAAACAAAAATAAAAGAAGAAAAAGAAAAAAATGAAGAGTTAAAAAGACAAAATGAAAAATATAAAGAAAGAAAAGAAAATAAAATAGAAATTTTAAGAAGAGAAAATTCAAATTTAAAAAAGGTAATTGAGCTTTTAGAACAAGAAAAAATTTTAGTAGAAAAAAAAAGAAAAGAAGAAAAAGAAGAAATTGAAGATTTAAAAAATCAAATTGAAAAGTTTAAAAAAGTTATTCAAAAATTAGAACAAAGCCAAAAGGATATTTCAACGAATTCAAGTATTAATATTAATATAAATAATACAATAAAGCAAAACAATGAAACAACAAACTCGAATTCTTCAAATTCAAAAAAAATAAATAATAATAGTCAAATTAAACAAAAAAAAGGATATTATAACACAAAAAAAAATAGTTACAATCAAATAGAAAATAATAATAATTATATAATGTCTTTAAATAGTATAATAAATAGTATAGCAAATAAAACTCCAAAAAAAATTAATAAAGGACATCACAAAACAAATTCAGTGGATATGGAAGATAATAAAAAAAAGATGATAATAACAAAATATTTTTCAAATCAACTTAAAAGCAATCAAAAACCAAAAAATTATTATTCTAAAATTAATGTGGCAAATAAAAATAAACCAATAAGTAATAGACAAAATATTAATCAAATTTCTTCTGTTTCTAAAATGTATAATTTAAATGGAAAAAATAATAAAAGTATAAATCGATCAACTTTAAATTTAAGACATAATTCAAGGGATCATTCTTAATTATATAATGTTTTATTATTATTTTTATTATATTTATATATAAAAATTCTTTTTTTTTAATTATGAATTAGTTTTTTTCTTAATTTTCTTAAATTTTGTTTTATTAAAAATATAAATAATTTTTATTAAATATGGAGGAAATTCAAGATAATATATCAAATTTAAAAATCAATCAACCAGGAAATAATTTAAATTATTCTGTAATATCAACATCATATCATCAATTAAGTCACTTCATAACAAAAGGAGAAATAAAAGATAAATTAATCCCAAATCCAAACTTTTCTCTTAAAAATTATGAGCAAATATTTGATAATAATAATTCACCTATGATTTTGGGAAAAGGAACCTTTAGTACAATATTTTTATATCAAAATAATCATACTAAAAAAAAATATGCCGTTAAACACATTTACAAAGAAAAAGTAATTGAATCAACAAATTCATTAAATATTGTAAATAAAGAAATAGACATTCATTCAAGATTCATTCATAAAAATATAATAAGATTATATTCACATGAAGAAAACACAGATAGTTATGATTTACTTTTAGAATATGCTCCAAATGGAAATTTATTCCAATTAATAAAAAAGAAAAATACTTTATCAGAAAATGAATGTTTTGCTTATTTCATTCAAGCAGCAGATGCAGTTTATTTTCTTCATGACAATAATATAATTCACAGAGATATTAAACCAGAAAATTTATTATTATTTAATAAATCAACAATAAAATTATGTGATTTTGGTTGGAGTACAGAATTAGAAATTGCAAATAGAACAACATTCTGTGGAACTTTAGAATATATGGCTCCTGAAATAATAAAGGAAGAACCTTATGAAAAATCAGTTGATATTTGGGCTTTAGGTGTTTTATTATTTGAAATGTTCTTTGGATTTTCTCCTTTTAAACCTCAAGAAAATTTAAATGATTTTACTCAAGCAATTTTAGGAAATATTTTAAAAGGAGATTTAGTTTTTCCTAAAGACAAAAAAATAAATCCTGATATGAAAAATTTAATTTCTTGTATGATTGATAAAGTAGGAAAAAAAAGAATTACTATAAAAGAAATTTTTGAACATCCTTGGGTTAAAAAATTTGAATATAAAATATATGGTTCTATTTCTACTGAAGTAAATAATTATAATTATGAAAAAATTTTTGAAGGAAAGAGAAATAATATTAATGAAAATAAAAAGATTCAAGATTGTTTTGATAAAAGTTCAAGTGTGAAAAATATTTTTACTGATAAAGAAAAAGAAGATAGAGCATTTTTCGATAATGTGTTGAAAAACACAAAAACAAAGAAAAAGAATAGAAAATTTTCTCAAAATAGAGCAGAAAAAGATAAACAAAATATATATAATAATGATTTTAATAATAATATAAATAATAATAATTTAAAAATACCGATTTTTGATAAAAATAAAAATCAAAGAAAAAATCACTTTGAAGAACTTAATGATAGAAATAAAATAATGAAATCAAATCAAAAATCAATGTCATACCAAAAGAAAGTAAGTGCAGATGAAATATATAATTCAAATAATAAAAATAATACATATTTTAATATTGAAGTTCCTTTATTAAAAGATAATAATGATTTTATTTCAAGTATAAATGAAAGTCATTTAGTTCATTTTAGAAAATCAAAAAAATTGGTTAATCCAAAACAATATCCTAATAATCATGTTGAAGAAGCTATTAAAATTATTGATGAAAGTCAAAATAATAATCAAGATGCTAAAAAAAATGATGATAAAAATTTAGGAATATTTTGTTGTACTTTCTTTAACTGTAATTAATTTACTTTTAAGAAAAAAAATTTATAAAATATTTATAAATAGGTATTTTTATCATTAATTATTTTATTACATTTTTATTATTCTGCTTATCCCTTTTTAATAATCTAAAAAAATAATTTTTGGTATAAAATTATTATATTTATTAAATTTATTTAAAATTTTAATTTTTTTTTGATTTAATAAAAATAATATAATTAATGAAAAACTCCTCTCAAAAATTTGCTAAAACAGAAAGTGATTTAAATGATAAATCAAAGAATAATACAATTCAATCAGCTCCTTTTACATCATCAGAATTAGTTTGTTCAAAATGTGGAACTCCTCATCAAGATGATCATACTGGAAAAACAACAATATTATATACAGCTTCTTGTTCTTCAAAACATAGCTTTTGTTTTAAATGCATATTCACACATTTTTTTTTAAATATTGCTGATATTATTTCAAATAGTGAAAAAAATAAAAAAAGAATTATTTTAACTTGTCCTTTATGTGCAAATTTAAGTTATTCTGGAGAAATAGTTTTTAATTCTATTGATTTTAAAAAATGTGTTAAATATTATATTGATAATGATATTCCTAAAGATTACAATAAAAATAATACTCCTTGTCCAATTCATAATAATAAATATGTTAATTATTGTGATACTTGTTCTAAATATATTTGTGAATATTGTACAAATGTTGAACATAAAAAACATAAATTTAAAAGTATAAATAAAAAAAATGAAGAAATGAAAGAAAAAATACAAAAACTACCTTTTAAGGTTAATAATTTTGAAGCAAAAATAAATGAAATACATACAAAAAATATGAATAATTATAAAGATATTTATCAAAGAACTATTAAAGAAATTGAGGCTTGCATTCAATCTTTAATGCTTTAAAAAATTCTTTTGAAAAAGAAATGAAAAAAAATTTTGTTTATTATAACACTTTCGTCGATATATTATCTATGAGTTATGGAACTTACTATTCTCAAGTTAAATTATTAAAATTACCTTTTACAGATTATGGAATTTCATATTTAAACTTTATGTATAGTATAAATGATGAATTACATTTAATAAAATTAAAAGTAACAAAATCGATATTTGAAGAAGTTGAAAGAAATAAAAAAATTTTTGAAGAATTAACAAAAAAAGAAGCAATATCATCCACAATAAAATTTACTTCTAATTTTACAAAAATAAAAGAATATAAATGTATAAAATCAATAGATGATCATACAAATTATATTAGAGATATGATAGTAAATATAAAAGAAAATAAAGTTATAACATGTTCAGATGATAAACTAATAAAGATTTTTGATATTAGTAATGATTATAAATGTATTCAAAATTTAAAAGGTCATAATGAAACAATAAATAAAATAATGTATATGCAAGCTCCAAATATATTATTAAGTGCATCAGAAGATAAATTAATAAAAATTTGGGAATTAAAAAATCCACAAACATATGAATTTAAATGTGAACATTCATTAAAAGGACATAATGGAGGTATAATATTATTAGATTTAATTAATGATGATAATGGTGAAAATAAAGGAAGCTTTGTTAGTGCTTCAACTGATAATGCAATAAGAATTTGGGATCCTGAAAAAGATTATAAAAAAGTTTCTGAAATTAAAGATGCACATTCAGCAAAAATTACAGGATTATTGGTTTATAAAAATAATCAAAAATTAATTTCAAGTTCAGAAGATAAAACAATTAAAATATTTGATTTACACTCACAAAATAATTTAATCAAAGCAATTAAAGATCATAGTGATATAATTACTCAAATACAATTATATAATGAAGAAAAATTATTAATTTCTTGTTCTAATGATTGTACTTTTGGATTATTTCATACAATAAATAATTTTAATTTAGTTTCTAAAACTAAACATCAAAAAATGCCAGTTATATTTATTAAAATAATATATAATACTGTATTTGCAACAGTAAGTCAAGATAAAACTATTTGTTTTTGGGATGTTTCTATTGAAGAAAAAATAATTGAAGAAGAACCAGAAGATCCAAAAAAAAAAGATAAAAAAAAAGAAAAAAAGAAGAAAGAAGAAGAAAAAAAAGAAGAAGAAAAAAAAGAAGAAGAAAAAAAGGAAGAAGAAAAGAAAGAAGAAGAATTAGAAGAAAAAGTTAAAAAAGAATATACAATATCATTAAGATGTATTGGAACAATTGATATATTTAAATGGCAAATTCATGATTTATGTTATTGTAATGAAAAAAATATTATTTATGTTGCTTCTCAAGATAAATTAATTCATGCTATTAAATTAATTAATACAGAAGAATATAATACAGATAATACTAAAAATTTAATTTGGAAAGAAATCGGAACTTTAAAAGGACATGAAAGAGATGTTACTATTGTTAAAATGATTGATTCTGAAGTAGTTATAAGTACTGGTAATGATTATAGAATTAAATTATGGAAAGACCAATAATTTTTATTTAATTTAAAGTGAAATTTTTTAAAATTTTTAATAATAATTTTTTTAAATTTTACCATTTTACTTTTTACATTTAAGTTTAACTAAATTTATATTTATTTCAAATAAACAACATGAAAAATAAAAACCAAAAATTCTTCTTTGAAAATAACGAAATTTCGAAAAAATTTTCTGAGTTTAAAAAATTAAAATTACTTGGTGATGAAAACAAAAAAGAACAAGAAAGAATTAATAAAAGTGAAAAAGAATCAACATCTGAAGAAGAAATAAATAATTTAGATGAAAAATTAAATAAAATTATTATAAATAATGAAGAAGAAGAAAACCAAATTAAAGAAAAAAGTAAAATAATAAATAAAGGTAATTTAAATGTTAAATCTAATGAAAAATCTGATAAAGAAGAAATGAAAGTAATTAATGAAATATCAAATGAAAATAATAATAATAATATAGATGTAGATAAAAATGAAAATGTAAATAATAATTTAAACAAGTTTTTTCCTTTTGATATTGAATACATTTTTCAAGATTTCCAAGAAATTAATGACATAGAAATGGATTTATTAAACAAAAGAAAATGTAATACTTTATTAAAACTTTTAAAGAAAAAAAAATATTGCAAATATTTTTTGAAACCAGTCGTTGAAATTTTAAAAGAAAAGGAAATAAAAGAATTATATAAAAAGGTAATTAAAAAACCAATGGATTTACAAACTATAAGTAACAATTTAAAAAATGATAATTATAATAATATTGGTGATTTTCTACAAGATTTTTCATTAATTGTTACAAATGCTCAAAACTTTAATCAAAAAGATTGTGTTGTTTTTAAAAACGCTGAAAAAATAAAAGCTTTTTCTCAAAAGTATTTTAAACTCAGTTTTAATATTGAAATAAATATGCAAAAAAACAGAAAAAGATTTTTAATTTCTCCAAAAAAAGATTTTAGAAAGAAAAATAAAAAAAATGAAGAATTGCTTTATAAAAAAAGAGAAAGAAATACTGAAAAAATAAAAGAAGAAAAAGAGATAAAAAATTTATCAAAAGATGATAAAAAAATTGAAGAAGAAAAAGAGATAAAAAATATATCAAAAGATGATAAAAAAATTGAAGAAGAAAAAGAGATAAAAAATATATCAAAAGATGATAAAAAAATTGAAGAAGAAAAAGTTGAAAAAAAAGATGATCAAGATGAAAAAAAAGAAAATTTATTTGTAAGAGAAGAATTAAGAGTGAAAAAAATAATAAAAATTGCATTATTTATTGAAACATTTAATGATTCACAAGTTAATCATCTTTTTACTTTGCTTAAATCTAGAAATATAATAAATAATTATAATCTTGAAGATGATTGTACTATAATAAATTTAAATAATTTTCCTGATAAAGATTTAGATATTACTTGGAAAATTTGTAAAGAAGTAGAAAATGAATATTAAAACAAACCACAAAATTTTTTAATGATTAAGAAATTAAAAATTAAATAAATTTATAATATTTTAAATTATATAAAATTAAAATATTTAAAAAAAAAAAATATATTTAATATATATTTAAACTAAATCATAATTTAATTTATTTTAATATCATTACAATTTTTTCTTTCTTCATAATTCTCATTTTTATCACTATCACCATTAGAATTATTTCCAAATCTATTAACAACATATTCATATTTAACAATTTGTTTCATTTTAATAGCATTAACTAAAGAAACAGGAGTAACTTCTTTTATAAATTGATAATAATCAGCATAAACTTTTTTAAGTAAGCTTTCAACTAATCTACAACAATTAGCATAAGTTGAATAATTTAAAGAACTAATACATAATTCTAAAGGTTCATCACTTTCTTCATTTAAATTACCTTCTTTATATCCTGAACCTTTTCCTCTTAATCTTATTTTAGTAGAATAATCGTTAAATTTAATACAACCTTCATATATAATTTTTTTAAGGAAATAACCATTTTTTCCTATTATTCTTTTTGTTACATTAAATGCTTCATCATTTTCTATTTGAACACTATAATTACATACATATTTATACATATATTCTCTATTTGAATAAGTATTAAATTTTATATCATTTTTCATTTGTAATGTCATTTTCTGAAAATCTATATTTGGTTGATTATTTAAATAATTTTGATTTATTTGGTTTTTCATCATTTGTTGTTGTTCTAATAATTTTTGCCTTTGAAGTATTTGTTGTTGATTTAATATTTGTTGTTTTTGAATTTGGATTTGTTGATTAAATATTTTTTCTCTTGTTTCTAACATTTGCTTTTGAAGTAACTGAAATTTTTCTTTAAATGGAATAAATGAAGGTTGATTTAATAACAATGAACTTTTAAATTGTACATTATTATTTATTAAATTATTATTTTGATAATTATTATTTTTATTATTAATGTCCAAATTATTATTTTCTAAAACATTGTTATGTGCTTTTATATTATTATCCAAAGATAAAACATCTTTATTTTGATTTGGAAATAAACTTTGATTGTTTCCTAAATTTTTTTTATTATCATTACTAACATTTATATTATTGGAATTTAATTTAATAGGAGTTTTAGAATTTTCAAGTAAATTATTACTAACATTTTCATTGGCGCAATTTTTTTGAGGTCTTTTATAAGAGTCATCAAACATATTTACTTTAATTAAATTATTATCATCTTTTTCTTTAAATTTACCAGAAAGAATATCATTCATTGCGTAATAAGCATACATTGCAGAAAAATAATATTTATAAAGAATATAAACTTTAGTTGAATTTGATGATATATTTATAAATTCTATTTCACCGAAAATTTCAAAAAATTTTCCTAAATCTTCTTTAATTAATTCTATTTTTGAATTTGGATTTATATGAATTTCAATTGCTGGAATTACAAAATTATATTTTTGTCTTAAAGTATTTTCAATTAATTTACTTATGTCACTTTCATCATCATTTTCTATTGAAAATTCTTTTGGAAGTTTTGTTAATTGAATTTTTGAAATATTATTTTTAATGACATTTGAATAATTTGGCATAATTTCTGATGCATAGTAAGATGAAATTAAAGAAGAGTAACTTTTATTTGACATTGAAGAATCTATCCAATTCATAAATTTTTTCTTTTAATTTAATTATTTTTTTAAAAGGTTTTTATAGAAAAATTTAAAGATTATTTTTGAATAAAAATAAATTTTTAATTAAAGATAATTTATAAAAAAATAAAATAATTAATAATATTTATATATTATAGATTCAATTGTTTTAAGATAATTATTTAACAAATAGATTTTGGATTGTTTATTATAGAAAATAAAATCAAGACTTTGTAAAGTATCCATTATAATTTGTAGTTTTTTTAATATCTGAAATATAAGGTTGAGTGAAATAAATTTGAAGTAAAAATATAACTATTATCAATAGTATTTAATTCTTTCAATTATTCTCAAATATTTTGAAGATAAAATAGATTGATTAATAGAATTCATTGGATTTTCAATATATTAAGCATAATTCCATTTAAAATCTTAAATTGTTATAATGATAATCAAAATTTATTTTAAGAAATTCTTTTCTAATTTTTAATATATTTTTTGTAGAATATTTATGTCCAAAAATTAC
>JAEEGK010031111.1_pt1 | contig 10537 bp, 6 predicted proteins | sample 8958771 | NCBI WGS metagenome assembly JAEEGK01 (sample SAMN16246547, study PRJNA631951) | gut metagenome | biome: gut microbiome; feature: rumen; material: SC-attached | host: Bos | place: Iran: Karaj | collected 2018-10 | reverse complement strand
ATAATTGAATTCAACATGAAATGGAAACATATTAGAATGATTTGTCCCAGTTATTTTAAAATTAGTAAAGTTAATATCTTCTAAAGATTTACAATTATAAAACATATGTTGACTTCCAACAATAATATTTTTTGTAAAATTAGATAAATTAATATTTTTTAAATTTGTACATCCAGAAAACATATTTGAAGTATTTGTAACTTTAGTTTTTAAATTTGATAAATCAATTTTTTCTAACATTTCACATCCTAAAAACATATTACTTGTATCAGATACATTTTCCATTGGAAAACTTGATAAATTAATATTAATTAAATTTGAACAGTTTTGAAATAAACTACTTAAATTGTTTAATTCATTTAAGAATGAAAATGTAATACGGATGTCTCCCATTCGTTTAAAAGTATAATTAAATGATTTATTTGAATCAAATTTCTCTTTTTGTGAACCAATAATTCTCGCTATATATTTATTTTTAATATCATTTTCATTTTTACCTTCATTATAATTAATAACTTGTACTTCCTTATTTAAATTATTATCATTCACTGAATAATATGCATAAATTTTAACACTATAATTTTCTAAAATTTCTTTTTTAATAGGACCAAGATTATTAGGATTATTTTTTATAATAGTTACAACAGTTTCTTTAGGATAAATTTTACTACTTAATATATTTTTAACAAATTTATTTGGAGTAATATTTTTATATTCTTCTATTTTTTTTTCTCCAACTAATTTTGTATATTTTCCTAAATATCCTAATTTAAAATGAAAATATAGTTTTTTATTTGAATTATCATTTATTTCTTGAATTTCTAATACTTCAAAACAAGAATATGGAAAAAATAATACTTCTTTTCTTTCAGGAAAAAATGATACTTTATCAAATTCAACATTTGTAGCATTATTTGAATCAATTTTTTTATCTCCTTTTATTATTTCAAAAAAAACTAATTTTTCTTTATCCTCATCTAATTTACATTTTTCCATTATTGTCATACCAATATCTTTAGATAAACTAAAATTTAAAAATACTTTACTAAAGCAAATACATTTTGGTAAGTTTTTATTTGTTGTTTTTAAATTTTTCTTTATTTCATTTATTTCAGTGATTAATAATTTTCCTCCTCTATAAAAATTTTGATTTAAAATAGGACTAATTAATTTATCTTTTAATCCAGAATATAATAATTTTACATAAACATCAAAATTATTATCACTTTTTTTTTCCAAATCTTTATTTATTATTTCTGAAAATTCTATAAAAGAAAACATTCTTAACCAATATCTAATAATAATTTTTAATGGTACATTATATTTAAATGTTTGTTTTAATAAAAAATCTAAATTTGAATGAATATTTTTAAATGTTTCATATAAAAATTTATTAAATTTGTAAATTTCTTCATCGCTTGGTTTAGTTATTGATTTATGATAATTAATTAATAATCCTAAATCATCTTTAGTTTTTATTTGTTCAAAAATAAATTTATCATTATTAGAAAAATATTTTAATGCATCATTAATTACCAACTCTTTTTTTATAGATTCAAAATCTTCGAAAATTAGTTTTTTATTTGTAAAATATAAATTATCTTTATTTTTTGAAATGTAATTTTCAAATTCTTTATTGTCTTTATTGTTTATATTATTAAAAACAATTATTTTTGGAATTAGATATAACTCATCTATTTTTTTATCTTTTTTAAATTTTTCATCAAAATCTTTAAAAATATCTGAATCAATAATAATAACACATTCTTCAAATTTAATATTTATTATTTTATCAATTCCTTCGTATATTGATTCCGTTATAAAACATTGAAATTTTTGCATAGATTTTAGATCTTCAATAAACTTACTATATGTTCTATCTTTGCTATTTTTACTAATCCAAATTAAGTTAGACTTAGCCCACTTTCCATATTCATAAAAAATATTATTATTATTAGATTTAAAAAATGAATGATTAAAATAATTCTTCCAACTTATTCTTTCATTTAAATCTATTTTTAACATTTTCATCAATAAATCTTTTAATTCTTTGTCTTTAATATCATTTAATTTATTTTGATTTGATATAATATTTTGAAGTAATTGATATTCAGTTTTACCATTAAAAGGAAATTTATTAAATAACATATAATAAATAATTATTCCTAAACTCCATATATCACTTTTATTTGAAATTTTTTCTCCTTTTAAAACTTCTGGAGATTTACATATAAAAATAGTATTTTGTTCTGAAATTGTTTTTGAATCTAATAGATTAATAAATTGAATCGAATCATAAATACATAAATTGAATGATAATTCAAATTGATTTAAAGATATTAAAATATTAGAAAGTTTAATATTTCCATGAATTATTCCTTTTTCTTTCATTATTTTTAAACTTTTATTTAAATCTAATAATATTTTTCTTATTTCATCAATTGATAAATGTTCTTTTCTCATTTTAATATATTCTTCTAAATTATATAAACATAAATCCATAATTAAATAAATACATTTTTCTGAATCAATTATGTCATTAATCATTATAATATTTTCTGAATTTATTTTCATTTTTTTAATATTTTCTTTTATTATATTAGTATCAAATTTTTGTTTATTTATTTCTTTAATTGCAACATAATTTCCTGTTTCAATATTTTTTGCTTTATAAACTGTAATATAAGTTCCTGAACTTAATCTTCCTTTTTTTAAATATTTTTCCCAAATATTTATTTGCGACATTTATAAAAAATATATAATTAGATTGAAATATAAAAGTGAATGTAGAATAAAGAAATAAATCAGTATAAAAAAGTATGAGAAAAAAAGAAAATAAGAAAATATATTTCATTATCAATAATGGAATATGAGTTTTTAGTTTAATTCATTTTACTAGAGAAATAAAAAAAGGAAAAAAAAAATAGATATCAAAAATATCATTTGAGAGGTGAAAGAAGTATTGTAACTCAAAGGAAGAGAAGAAAGGAAATGTGTTGCAATTATTATGTTCAAATAAGTAATTTTTCTAGGAATTTCCCTGATATTACATATTGGAAATGTGAAAAGAAAAGACATGAGAATAAGTATTGTTTTGTCAAATTTTTTAGAATTTTACTGATTGGTACAATAGGATAAATCAATGCTATTTTTGGAATTAGATTTAACTTATCTATTTATTTTTTAAATTTTTCATTAAAATCTTTATAAATATCTGAATCAATAAAAAACATTCTTCAAATTTAATCTTTATTATTTTTTTAATTCCTTCGTCTATTGAATAATTTTTATCTTTGATATTTTTACTAATCCAAATTAAGTAATATAAATTGTTTTGCATTTTATAAAATAATAATAAACTATAAAAAACAAAAAAAAGAATTATATTTAAAGTATTATAATTAATGAATTAAATAAACAATAATATTTAATTTATATTATTCAATAATTTAAAATAAGTTAATTAATAAACAAAAAATTTAAATTGATTTTTCTATTTTTTATTTATAAGATAAGTATATTAAATTTGTCTATTTTATATATTTGAAATAATTTATAATATTTATTTACTATATGAATTTAAAAGAATATAAATAAAATATTTTGATATTATTTAAAGAATATAAAAAAAGGCATTTTATATTTAAGGGACATATTATAAATAAATAACAATAATATATAATAATTAAAATATAAATTATTTATTAATTTATAAATTATATTTAAAAAATTATTTATTTAAAAATTAATTAATTATATTAAAAAATGATTTTAAAATAATTAAATGTCAAATAAAAGTGAAGTGACACAAACAAATTTTATTTTATTTGATGATATAAAATCAACACCAAATTTAATTCAAGATAAAATTTTTAGATGTCCAATATGTATGCAAATACCAAGAATTTCAATAATAGGAATATTAAAAAATTCAATGATTATTTATACATGTAAATGTGGAAAAAATGAAATTCCAATTAATTTATTTTTAAAAGAATTTACAGAAAATCAAATTTTATTTTCTAATTGTTCATATATAAAACATAATGAAATTATAAAAAAGAAAAAAAATATAAATGATAAATATAATAATAATTTAATATTTTGTTTTGAATGTAAAAAATGTTTTGTGAATCTTGTTTATTAATTCATAATTTAGAAAATTCAAATATTAATCATAGAAAAATACAAATTGAATTATTAGATACACATTGTCCTTGTAATAAAAATCCAGCACAAGGTTTTTGTTTATTTGATAATGAAAATGTATGTTATGAATGTAGAAATAATCATTTAAATCATCAAATTATTCAACCTTTTGATTTTAATTTAACTAATTTAGAAATTGAAACTTTTAAAAAGGATTTTATTGAAGTTTTTAATTTAATTAATGAAAAAAATAGAAATTATAAAGATGAAATTGTTAAAATTTTAAAACAAAAAATATCAGAAATTGAAAAAGCTTATAATGAAAGTTTAGATATTAATAATAAAATTTTAAAAATTTTTTCTAATTATTATTTAATGAAAAATGCTTATTCTTCATATTTTGTTTATCCAATATTATCAACTTTAAAAAATATAAAATTTAATAATGAAAAAAATCCTTTAATAAAAGATTCTTCAGATATAACAAAAATTGTTAAAGAAGGAATATTATTTTTTAAAAATTATTCTGTAATTGATTTTAATAAAACTTCTTCAAATTTAGAAGAATTAACATCAAAAAGAAATGAATCAATTGAGAATAAAATAATAAAAAAATTATCAAAAAGAATAAGTGTAAATAATAGTGCAAATATTGCAAATTATAAAAAATATCCTTTTTTAAATTATAAAAATAATAATAATATTATAAGAAATAATAATGATTTATTAACTTTAGAAAAAACAAGTTCAAATAATAGTTTTGAAAATGCAACTAAATATTCTTCTTTTGGGACAAAAAAAAAATATTCAATTAAAAATAATAAAGAAAAATCAAAATCAAAGTCAAAAGAAAAAGAGGAAATGAATTTTTCAAATACAAAATTTAAAAGAGGTCAATCAATTTATAGTGCATATAATAATCATCGTCCTGGTATTTCTCCCAGAAAAAAATTGCCTTTAATAAATAATGAAAATAAAAAAAGTAATAATCATTTAAAAAATAGTAAAGAATTTAATTTAAAAAAATTTGCTGTTCATGAAGAAAAAAATAGATATAATGAATTTTCTCAAGTTGAATTTGTATTTAATAAAAATTAATTTTTTTTTTAATTTTTTTAGTATTTGTAAGTTATTTGGTAAAAAATAATAATTTTTAATTATGCAAATTATCAAAATTTATTTAAAATTTAATAATAACTTAAATAATATTTTCTTAGATATGAATATTTTATATAATAAATTTTTCAATTGATTTAATTTAATATCAAAAATTGATTTAAATAATGAAAAATATTTATTAAATATATAAAATATGAAAACTCTCTTAAACATTTATTAAAAAAAATTAAAATAATATTGTATTAATTAAAAATATATAAATAAACAAATATTTTTAGATTATTTAAAAATAAAATGTTTAAAATTTCATTTATAGCATATATAATACTTCAAAAAACAATAATCTCAGTAGTAAAATTTGATTTTAATACAAATAAAACAATAATTCCAAATTTAGATTTCATAGATACAATAATAAAAAATGATATATATATAGAAATAAAAGTAGGTAATCCAAAATTAACAATTCCAACATATTTATCATTAGAACAATTCTCTTATTATATAACAGGAAAAAATTTATCAGGAATATACAATGAATACTTATCATCATCATATCAATTAAAAACAGACAGAGAATCATCATATTATAAAGACATGTTTGAAAAAGGATTTTTATCATCAGAAAATATTTATGTAAATGATATAAAAAAAAAAGAATTTGAAATTAAAGATTTTAATTTTGTTCTTCCTTCAAAAGAAGGAATAAAATTATATCCTTCATTAATTGGTTTAGGAATAGAATCTTATTATATGAAAACAACTGGTTTTTTATATCAATTAAAGCAAAAAGGAATTATTGATTCTTTTGGATGGACTATTAAATATAATAATAATGATAAAGGAGAAATTATTTTTGGAGGATACCCACATGAATATGATAATAATTATAATCAAAAATATTTTAAAAATGCTAAAGCTGAAAATAGAGGAAGTTTTATTAATTGGGATTTATATTTTGATTATATTAAATGGAATGATTTAATTTATAATCAAAGTAATAGTTTTAATGGTTTTATTTTATATACTGAATTAGTTATTACTAATAATACTATTATTGCTCCTGGTTTTTTTATGAAAATTTTTCAAGAAAATGTTTTTAAAAGTAATTTTTGTAATAGTAAAATTTATAATGATAAATATTATTATTTTGTTTGTAATAAAGATTTTAAAATTAAAAAATTTGGAAGTTTATTTTTTTATCATAAAGATTTTGAATATACTTTTGAAATTAGTTATAAAGATATTTTTATTGAAGATAATAATCAAATTTATTCTTTGTTATTTTTTAGTAAAATTCAATTAGATAGATGGAGTTTTGGAAAACCTTTTTTTAAAAAGTATCAAATGATATTTGAACCTGATAGAAAATTAATTGGATTTTATATTAAAAAAAATAGTTATTCTTGGTCTTGGTTAATTGTTTATTTTCTTGGAATTATTATTATTTTATTAAGTGCTTATATGGTTTATAAATATAAAAAATTACCTCATAGAATTAAAGCAAAGGAATTAGATGAAAGTCAAAATTATGAAAATTATTCAAAGTTAGATAGTGAAAAAAGTACATTGGATTTTTAAAATTTTATTGGTTTTATATATATTTTATTTAAAAATGAATTTAATTATGTAATATTAAAATAAGTTTTTTTCAATTTTATATCTTTTTGATTATAAATAATTATTAAAAATTAAATTTATTATCTGTATTTGTTTATTATTTTTATTTTTACAAACTTATCAGAATTTTGTTTTATAAAAAAATAAGAGTACTTTAAATTTTAGTAAGTGAACATCAAATATTAAATAAATTTCAATTTTGATTTTATATATATTTTCTAATATATTTTTCCATTTTAAATATATTTTATTTTAAAAAATAATTATTTCAAAATTATTTATTAATTTTTAATATAAATTAATAATTATTCATTAAAAAAAGTTAAGGTAATTATATAATATTGAAAATTATATATTTTATAACTATTTTATTCTATTTAAAATAATCATATTATAACTACTTTATAAAAAAAAGTTAGTAAAAAAATAAATTTAATTTTTTTTTTGACATATTTTAAAAAATATAAAAATGATATTTCTATTTATGAGTAAAACAAAATGATAAACTAATTTAAAAAAAAATAATTATCTAAAATTAAGTTAGGATTATTTAAAATCAAATATAGTTAAGACTTGTTTATAAATAGTTAAATAATATTTAAAAAATAAATAAAATGTCAGAACTAAATAAAATTGAATCTCAAAATATCTTATTCTCTACTACAAATTGTTCTTCAGATTATGATGAAAGTTCAAATAATGAAAAACAAAAAAGCTTTAAAGATGCATCAACTCAAACTGATAAAATTGGTATAATTCAAAGATTAAATCATTCTCCAAAAATGGAATTTCTAAATAAAAAAAGAAAAGAATTGTTTAAAACAGAAGTTAATTATAAAAAAAAACCAACTGGAAGAAAAAAAAAAAGTGATGTATCAATTAGAAAACATTCAAAATATTCAATTGATAATTCTATTTATAAAATAAAAAATAAAGCATTTAATTGTGTTGTTTTCACTATAAATAATATTTTAAAAAATAAAGGTTATGAAATTAAGAAAGTTGAATCTAATATTTTTAAAGATGGTTCAAAAATTTTTAATTTGGAATTATTAAAAAAAAAAATTGCAGATATTCTTTTATTAAAAGTTTCTTCAAAATATAGTATAACTTATGATAATAATAATAAAGAAATTATTGAGAAATATTCATCAAATCCATTAATTAATGAAATTTTAAATATGACTTTTGAAGAATCTATTCAAAAATTATTTTCTATGGATAAAAAAGATTTTCAAGAGAAATATAAATTTGAAAATAAATATTTATTTAAAAATTTAACATGTGAAGATCAACAAGAATTTGTTATTTTAAAAAATTTAATTGAGAATGGTTTAACAAATCATTTTGAAAAAATTAAGTCTAGAGCAATTAGAAAAGAAAAAGTATTTTAGAACAAAAAAAAATAAACAAATCTTTTTCCAATATATATAATTAATTATAAACTAACTCTTTTAAATTATATACAAGAATTATAAAAAAAAATCTTTTACCTTAACTTTTTATTACTAATATATTTAAAATTAAAGATATCTTCTATTAAAAAAAAGTTATTTTAATAAAAGAAAAAAATTAATATTATTTTTTTTTTTCATTAAAAAAAATAATTAAATATTAAAATTAAGTTAATTATTAATAATTTAAAAAAAAGTTTAGTATGTCATTTTTATTTAGATGTCAGGAATGTTATACTCCTTTAATTATTTCATTTTTTTATACAAAAAATTATAATGATGAAAATATATTAAATAATATGGAAACATCAAAAAAAAATTTAATGATAAAAATAAAATGTCAAAATTGTAAATATACAAAAATTAAAAATTTTCATGATTTAATTTCATTATATAAAACCTCAAAAATTATTTGTTTCAAATGTGGAAAAATATTTAAAAATAAATCACATTTTTATTTAGATAATTTAAATGAAGAAAATGAAAAAAATAAAAATAAAAAAATACTAAAAATATATTGTAAGGAATGTAAAAGTGAAGATAATAAAAATCCTCATTTTAATGATAATAAATGTAGATATTGTATAAGTAATTCTGATATATTATTTTTTTGTGAATCATGTGATGCTTTTTTTTGTATGAATTGTTTAAATATGCATTTTAATCCATTAGAAATTTCATTATTAGATAATAATAATAATGATAAAAAAAATGAATTTTTAAAATTTATTGAAGAAAATTATAAAATTAAGTTTGGACATTCAAAAAAAATTGATAATAAAAATGAAGATAAAAAAATTAAGGGAATAATATTTGAAAATTATAATAATAATAAATTTTTAGAATTTATAAATGAACAAAAAAATGATAAAAAATATATATTAAAAAAAACAAATGAATTATTTACTTTATTATTAAATAAATCAGAAACAAATTTTTTGATTAAAGCAATTCCAATTGATGAAAATAACTTTTATACAATTGATTATTCAAAAATTAATTTTTATAAAATTAATAAAAATAAAATAGAAAATGATTCATTTGTAACAATTAACTTTGAAAAAGAAATTTTAACAACATTATATTTTACAATTGAAAAAAATAAAATGTTTATCATTTCATTAAATAATCAATTAATACTTTATAAAGAAGAAAATAATAATTTTATTAAAATAAATGAATCTAATGAAGATTTAAATTTTACAAAAATTATTCAATGGATTGAAAATCATAAAAATACAAAATATTTAAGAGGAATTTCAAATGGAGTAATTTATAAAATAACAATAAATAATGAGAATTTATATATAAGTAAATTAAGTGAAGATATAAAAGATAAAATTAATGATTGTATTGAAATAAATAATAAAGTTTTAGTTATGTCATGTACTTATTTAAATAAATTAATTTTTTTTTATCATGAAAATAATCAAATAAAAGAATTTTATGGAATTAATTTATCATATAAAAATAATTTATATTTTTTTAGAGATAATTTAATTATTATTAAAGGAAATAAAAATTTATCAATTTTTGATTGTATTAATTTCACTATTTTAAAAAATATTGTAGTACAATTTGAAATTTTTTCCATAGTTCCTATGACAAATAAAGTTTTTATTAGTATTAGTAAAAATTATATTAAAATATGGGATTATGATTTAAGTGAAATAGATCAAATAGAGAATGAGTTGGAGATTTATAATGCTGCAATTACTATAAATAATAAAGAAATTATTAATAAAAATGAGAATAAATATATTAATTATAATATTATTGGTGTTGGGAAAAATGGGATTTTTAAATTTAATTTAAATTAAATAAATATTTTTTATTTAGGAAAAATAAATGAATCAATTAGTTATTTTTTAATTAAAAAGAAATACTTATTATAATTATTTTATCTTTTAAATTATTCAATAATAATTATTATTTATTAAATATTTAATAATTTTTTTAAAAGAGAAAAATTTTATATTTTTTGGTGATGATATCCAAAAAATAAATTATTTACTTTAATTATTATTATTGTATAAAATATCCTTTTTATAGTAAAGATTTATTATTTTTTTTTTTCAAAATTTCAACACAAGTTTAAATTTATAATTATATTTAATTTTTTAATTCTAAAAACTTAGATAAATTTGATTTAACTAATTTTAATAAAAAAAAGTAAATATAAATATATTTTTTTA
>JAEEGK010031110.1_pt1 | contig 10537 bp, 7 predicted proteins | sample 8958771 | NCBI WGS metagenome assembly JAEEGK01 (sample SAMN16246547, study PRJNA631951) | gut metagenome | biome: gut microbiome; feature: rumen; material: SC-attached | host: Bos | place: Iran: Karaj | collected 2018-10 | reverse complement strand
TTAACAATGCAAAAAAACACCGCCAGGCTTATCGCTTGACGGTGACTCGGTGGTTGGGGTACCCGGACTCGAACCAGGAAAGGCAGGACCAGAATCTGCAGTGTTACCATTACACCATACCCCAATTCTATTGTGCTGTCGGGAGCGCTTTCCCGAATTGCGGGTGCAAAGTTACTACTTTTTCTTGAACCCGCAAAACTTTTTGGCACTTTTTTCTAAAAAAACTCAAATTTTTCTCTTTTTTGCATCGTAATCGGATAAAAACTCTTACCTTTGTGGCCTAATTACACATCTTTTATTATTAATGGTAGAAACAGAGACACTCGTAAAGACAATCGTAAAGGGAATACAAGAGAAGAAAGGTAAGGACATCGTGGTGGCTGACCTGAGCGCCATCGACGGCACCATCTGCCGCCAGTTCGTCATCTGTCAGGGCGGATCGCCTGCACAGGTGGAGGCCATCACCGAGTCGATAGGCGACATGGCACGCCTGGAGCTGCAGGAGAAGCCCACGCGCGTGGTAGGACTGGAGAACGCCCAATGGGTGGCGATGGACTATGGCGACGTGCTGGTGCACATCTTCCTGCCCGACGTGCGCAGCTACTATGACCTGGAGCACCTCTGGGCCGACGCCCCGCTGATGCATATCCCGGACCTGGACTAGGGTCTGAGGGAGCCATCGATATCTCGAAATCACGAAATTCCGAAATTTCGAAATAAAAAAAATCTCGATATCACGAAATAAAAATCAAAAACAACCAAGGTGAATCAGAAACAGAACAACCAACAACAGCCCAAGATGCCCCGGTTCAACATGAACTGGATCTATCTGATAGTGATTGCCGCCCTGGCCATCTTCTACTTCACCGGCGAGGCCAACGGCGTGCAGCAGCCCCGCTCGGCTCAGAAGGAAGCCACGTACAACGAGTTCAAGGCACGCGTGGACAGCGGCTATGCCACTCGCGTGGTGGTTAACAAGGACACGAAGGTGATCAAGATGTATGTGAAGCCCGAATATATCCGCGAGCTGTTCAACCGCAGCAGCAGCGAGGTGGGCACCGAGCCTTACCTGCTCGTGGAGTTCAACGACTCGGGCAGCCTCGAGAACTTCCTCGCACGAATGAACGACGAGGGCAAGCTGCCTGAGGGCTATAAGTACGAACATGAGGAAGGTACGGGCTTCCTGGGCAGCATGGTGAGCATGCTCTTGCCCATCTTCTTCTTCGTGGCCATCTGGATGTTCTTCATCCGGCGCATGGGCGGAGGCTCAGGCATGGGCGGAGGCATCTTCAGCGTGGGCAAGTCGAGGGCTAAGATGTATGAGAAAGGCGGCGAGCTGGGCATCACGTTCAAAGACGTGGCCGGACAGGCTGGCGCCAAGCAGGAGATACAGGAGATCGTGGACTTCCTGAAGAATCCGCAGAAATATACCGACCTGGGCGGCAAGATTCCCAAGGGAGCGCTGCTCGTGGGTCCTCCGGGAACGGGTAAGACCCTGCTGGCCAAGGCTGTGGCAGGCGAGGCCGGCGTGCCGTTCTTCTCGATGTCGGGATCGGACTTCGTCGAGATGTTCGTCGGCGTGGGTGCCAGCCGTGTGCGCGACCTGTTCGCACAAGCCAAGGCCAAGAGTCCCTGCATCATCTTCATCGACGAGATCGACGCCGTGGGACGTGCCCGCTCGAAGAACCCCTCGATGGGCGGCAACGACGAACGTGAGAACACGCTGAACGCCCTGCTGACGGAGATGGACGGCTTCGGCACGAACAGCGGCATCATCATCCTAGCAGCCACCAACCGCGTCGACATGCTCGACTCGGCTCTGCTGCGTGCCGGACGCTTCGACCGCCAGATCAACGTAGACCTGCCCGACCTGAACGAGCGCAAGGAGGTGTTCATGGTGCACCTGAAGCCTCTGAAGCTCGACCCGTCGGTCGACGTCGACTTCCTGGCCCGTCAGACGCCGGGCTTCTCGGGTGCCGACATCGCCAACGTGTGCAACGAGGCAGCACTCATCGCAGCCCGTCACGACAGCCCAACGGTGTCGAAGCAGGACTTCCTCGATGCCGTCGACCGCATCATCGGCGGACTGGAGAAGAAGACGAAGATCATGACTGCTGCCGAGAAGAAGTCGATAGCCATTCATGAGGCTGGCCACGCCACCATCTCATGGTTCACGGAGTTTGCCAACCCGCTGGTGAAGGTCTCGATCGTGCCGCGCGGAAGGGCCCTGGGTGCCGCCTGGTACCTGCCCGAGGAGCGCGTGCTGCAGACCAAGCAGGCCATGCTCGACGAGATGTGCTCGCTGCTGGGCGGACGTGCTGCCGAGGAGCTGTTCATAGGCACCATCTCGACAGGCGCCATGAACGACCTGGAGCGCACCACGAAGCAAGCCTACGGCATGGTGGCCTTCGCCGGCATGAGCGAGCGCCTGCCCAACATCTGCTATTATAATAATACGGAGTACCAGTTCCAGCGTCCCTACAGCGAGACCACAGCCAAGATCATGGACGACGAGGTGCTGAAGATGATCGGCGAGCAGTATGAGCGCGCCAAGCAGATACTCACCGAGCATGCCGAGGGCCACGCCAAGCTGGCACAGCTGCTGGTGGAGCGCGAGGTCATCTTCGCCGACGACGTGGAGAAGATCTTCGGCAAGCGTCCCTGGGTGAGCCGCTCCGAGGAGCTCCTCGAGGCCCAGATGCGTGCTGATGCAGAGCGCATGCTTAAGGAAAGAGAGGAAAGTGGAGAGAGGAAAGAGGAAAGAGAATAGTCAAAACAGCAGAAAGTTGCGATATGAACGATTTCTTTTACAAAAAACTTGAAGCTTACAAGAAAGCCAAAGAGTTCACTATACGGGTATACCAGCTACAACGGAAATTCCCTTCTTATGAGCAGTTCGCCATCTGTGATCAGTTGCGAAGAGCGGCTGTTTCCGTACCCTCAAACATAGCAGAAGGTATGGGACGTATGGCCATCAAAGAGCGTCTGCACTTTCTAGAAATCTCATATGCATCTATCATGGAGGTACTTTGCCAACTAGACATCTCTCAATCAATAGGATATATCTCAGAAGAAGAATTAACAGAAACAGAAAACATTGCTATGGAACTTACCAGAATCATGTCGGGGCTAAGACGCTCATTAACTGAAAAGCTTCCTACACAACCCACCTGATTATCAAACGTAACAACTATTCTCTTTCCACTTTCCACTTTCAACTTTCCACTAAATAAAAAATGAACAACTTCATCGTCAGAACAATAACGGGAATCATCTTCGTAGTTGCCATCGTGGTCAGCTTCCTCAACCCGGTGGCCATGATATTCCTGTTCTCACTCGTCACGGGCATGACCGTCTGGGAGTTTGCAGGACTGGTCAACGAAAGGGAGAACGTGCACATCAACCAGTTTATCACAAGCGTGGCAGGCGTGCTACTGTTCCTCGCAATGGCAGTTCATGCACGCGGGCTGGACACCCTCAACCTGGCCTTCGTGCCTTGGCTCGCCACCATCATCTACCTGCTCGTCAGCGAGCTCTACCTCAAAGCCACCGACCCCATTGCCAACTGGGCCTACACAATGATGACACAACTGTACATCGCCCTGCCCTTCTCGCTGCTCAACGTCCTGGCCTTCCAGTTCACCAACTGCGACCTACCTTGGCTGCTGCCGTTGTCGGTGTTCATCTTCCTGTGGGTCAACGACTCAGGAGCCTACTGTTGTGGCTCGCTGCTGGGCAAGCATAAGCTCTTCCCGCGCATCAGTCCGGGCAAGTCGTGGGAGGGCAGCATCGGAGGCGGCGTGTTCGTGCTGCTGGCAGCATGGCTCATCTCGTTCATCACCACGCAGAAAGGCATCACGACCAACCTCACCACCCTGCAATGGATGGGCATGGGCCTCGTCGTAGCCGTCTTCGGCACGTGGGGCGACCTCATCGAGAGCCTCTTCAAGCGCACGCTGGGCATCAAGGACTCAGGCAACATCCTGCCCGGCCACGGAGGCATGCTCGACCGCTTCGACTCGTCGCTACTGGCCATCCCTGCCGTCGTCGTCTATCTGTTTACATTAGCATTACTATGATGAAAAGAATACTTACCACATTGAGTGCAGTCCTGACAGCGGCTGCACTTTTTTCTCAGATACCGGCTCCGCTGCAAGTCAGAGAGCTGAAACTCAAGAACGGCATGACCGTATGGCTCAATGAAGACCACTCACAGCCAAAGGTCTACGGCGAGGTGGTGGTCAGGGCTGGCGCCAAGGACTGCCCCAACACGGGCATCGCCCACTACTTCGAGCACATCATGTTCAAGGGCACCGACCGCCTGGGCACCGTCGACTATGAGGCCGAGCGCCCCTGGCTGGACAGCATCTCACATCAGTACGACCTGCTCTCGCAGACACGCGACGAGGGCGAGCGTGCAGCCATACAACAGCACATCAACAAGCTGAGCCTGCGCGCTGCCGACTATGCCATCCCCAACGAGTTCAGCCGTCTCATCTCGAAGTACGGAGGCAGCGGACTCAATGCCTCTACCGGACCTGACATGACGGGATACTACAACACGTTCCTGCCCCAGTACATCAGCCAATGGTGCCACCTCAATGCCCACCGCCTGCAGCATCCCGTGTTCCGCGGCTTCCAAGGCGAGCTGGAGAACGTCTACGAAGAGAAGAACCGAGGCTCGGACGGACTGATGGAGGTGCTCGACAAGGCGCTGAAGGCTGTGTTCAAGGACCAGCCCTATGGCGACCCCGTCATCGGTTCGACCGAGAACCTGAAGAACCCGCGGCTGAGCGATATGGAGGCGTTCTATAAGAAATACTATGTAGCCTCGAACATGGGGCTCATCCTCTGTGGCGACATCACCGTCGACGATGCGCTCATCGCCCTGCTGGAGCAGACCTTCGGGCAGGTGCAGACAGGACCTGTGCCCCAGCGCACGCCATCGCCCATGCCTCCCATCGCCAAGGGCGAACAGGTGCAGATCAAGCTGCCCATCCCCCTCGTCGGTGCTGAGGGCCTCGCCTACAGCGGTCCTACGGCTTTCGATCCCGATGCCAATGCCATGAAGCTGGCCCGTCTGTTGCTGTCGAACGAGAAGACCGGCATGATCGACTCGCTGGTCAGCAGTCACGCCGTGATGGAAGCAGGCCTGGAGAACTTCGCGCTCAACGATGCGGGGGTGGAGCTGATATACGTCATTCCCAAGCTGTTCGGCAAGTTGAAGAAGGCCGAGGCGCTGTGCCTGGCTCAGGTGGAGCGGCTGATGCAGGGTGACTTCAGCGAAGAGCAGCTGGAGCGCCTGAAACGACAATGCATCCTCGACGCTGAACAGGAGATGGAGACCATCAGCAGGCGTGCCGACATGATGGTAGATGCCTTTTCGCAGGGCTACACCTGGCAGCAGAAGCTCGACCAGCTGGAAGCGCTCAAGCTGGTAACGAAGACCGACGTGGTGCGGGTGGCAAGGAAATATTTCGGTGCCAACAGCCTCAAGTTTATCAAGAAGTACGGCACCGACAAGAAGGAGACGTTGCTGCAGCCGGGCTACGAGCCCATAGCTCCGAAGAACGCTGATGCCAAGTCGGCCTTTGCCCGCGAGTTGGAGCAGCTGCCAGTCAATGAGCAGGCCATCCGTCTGGTCGACTTTGAGCGTGACATACAGCGCTCCGTGCTGAGCGACCACGTCACTCTCTATTATAAGCCCAATCCCGTGAACGACATTTTCTCGTTCTCCATCCGCTATCAGAACGGCTCACGCCATACGCCGCTACTCACTCAGCTGGGTGAATACCTGCCGCAGCTGGGCACCGACTCGCTGACCAAGCTTCAGTTGGAGGCAGCCTGGGAGCGACTGGGCGTGACGCTGGAGGTGGTGCCGGGCGACGAGCGCTTCACCTTCACCATTACCGGGCGCGACAGCCAGCTGCAGCCTGCCCTCCGTCTGCTGGCACACTTCCTCACCTCGGCCAAGGCTGACAGCGAGGCACTAAAGGAGGTCAGGGAGAGCCGGCGCATAGAGGACAAGGCTTTCGGCAAGCAGAAGGATGACATACTGTCGCCGATGGTGTCATACCTGATCTTCGGACAGCAGTCCGACTATCTGCGCCAGCCGTCACTAAAAGAGGTGAAGCGCCTCACCACCGACGATCTCCATCGCCTGTTGTCCGACCTGCTCACCTACGACTGCGAGCTCTTCTACTGCGGTCGCCTGCCCGTTCAGTCTGTTGCGACTTTGTCGCAACAATCCCTCCCTCTCTCCCTCTGCCGCCAGCCCAAGCCCGACACCTACCGCCAGCCCATCGAGCCATCCGAGCCGGTAGTCTACTTCTACCATGTGCCCAAGTCGCGCCAGAACTTTGTAGGCACCTGCGAATCGCTGGGCAAGGCTCCCACATGGAAAGACCGCACCACAACCGAGCTCTGGGCACAGTACATGGGTGGAGGCATGTCGTCGGTACTCTTCCAGAACATCCGCGAGTTCCAGTCGCTGGCCTACAGCACCTCGGGCGCATTGCGCGAGCCTAACTACATGCGCCATGCCGATGATGCGCTGCTCTACTTCACCATCACAGGCACTCAGGCTGACAAGACGCTACAAGCCATGCATGCCACCGACTCACTCCTTCGCCAAATGCCCATGAAGGAGGAGAACCTCGATGCCGCCCGGCAGGAGCTGCTCAGCGACGTACAGAACAACTACCCCACCTTCCGCACCTTGGGTTACTACGTGGCCAACCAGCTGGCTGATGGCTACACAGCCGACCGTAACACCGAGAAGGTGAAGCTGCTGCCCCAGGTGACTGCTGCCGACGTGGAGCGCTTTGCCCGCGAGCATGTCGCTCCCAACAAGCGCGTATGGTTCGTCATCGGCGACAAGAAGAAAACCGACTTCTCCGCTTTGCAGAAATACGGGAAAATAGTGGAATTGCACAAAGAAGACATTTATAGATAGTGGAAAGAGGAAAGAGGAAAGTGGAAAGAGGAATGCTGAAAGAGGAAAAGTTGCGAAAATATTTGGTCAAATGAAAAAAAATGTGTTACTTTGCAAACGGAAACGAAACATAATTCATTAACCTAATAAAACTAAAGTAAAATGAAAAAGATTCTTGTAGCTATCATGGCAGTGCTCTTCGCAGCACCATCGTTCGCTCAGTACAGCAGTGGCGGTTTTTCACTCGACGGCAGTAGCGTCTACTACGGTCTTCGTCTGGGATTGAACTTCTCAGGTCTCAGCACAGACCCCGACGCCGACCTCGGCACCAAGACTGGCATGACATTGGCTGGTATCGCAGGACTCCGACTCAGCGACACAGCCCCAGTATTCCTTGAGAGCGGTCTCTACTACACTCAGCTTGGAGCCAAGAAGGACAAGATTACCCACTCGCTGAACTATCTGGAGATCCCCGTCCTGATCAAGTACGGCGTGCAGGTGTCTGACGACATCGCCCTCCTGCCTTACGTAGGCCCCTACTTCTCTTACGGAATAGGTGGAAAGGTGAAGTATCCCGACCCGACTGGAAAGGTAGGCAAGCACAGTTCCTTCAACAAGAACTACTACAAGCATCCCGACATGGGCTTCAAGATTGGCTGCGGTGCTGAATACAACATGCTCTACCTCGAGCTGGGATACAAGTTCGGCGTGGCAAACATCGCCAAAGATCCTGCTGAGATCGACGCTTCTGCTCACAACCATGCACTTTACCTGAACCTGGGTGTGAACTTCTAAAAACGATGAAACATCGCACCCTGTGGCTGCTCGCCATCTGCCTGCTGTCGACCCTCTCGGCAGGCGCATGGCGGGCAGTTTCGCCTAATGGCAAGATCTCGCTTGAGCTGAAAGAGGGAAAGTATGCCGTGAGCTATGAGAAGCAGCAGGTGCTGCTCATCGATGCTCCCAATGCCGATACGCCAATCGGTCCCAGCCGCATCAAGGCTGACTACCAGATGCTTATCGGCAAGCGTCTGCATTGCACCAACGAAGCTAACGAATACCGCATGGGCAACCTGGTGATGCGCCTCTACAACGACGGCCTGGCCTTCCGCTATGAGTACAAGGGCCTGCAGCATGTCAAGGCTCCTGCCGAGCAGACTGCATACATCATCCCGGAGGGCATCAAGCGCTGGATGCTCCAATGGAGCGACGGTTACGAGGGCTTCTACCCCATGTCGACCACCGCTAACGTGAAGGCGTTGGGAGGCTTTGGTGGTTCCACCCCACAAAATCGTCTTAACAACCATTGGGGATATCCGTTGCTTATGGAGCCTGCCGATGATGTGTTTGCCCTAATTACAGAAGCCAATATCGAGCGCCGGCAGAGTGCATCGAGCCTGTTCAATGAAGGAGAACGCTTCAGCGTGGTGCCCGACAAGAACGACTTGCAGCTGACAGGCGACTGGCACACACCTTGGCGTGTAGTCATCGTCGGTCGTTTGGCTGACATCGTGCAATCTACCTTAGTGACCGATGTCAGCGAGCCTTCACAGCTGGCTGACAACAGCTGGATCAAGCCCGGCGTCGTCTCTTGGGTCTATTGGGCTTACAATCATGGTTCCAACGACTATTCAATCATCAAGAAATATGTAGACCTGGCCGTCGCCCTCAAGCTGCCCTACGTGCTCATCGATGCCGAGTGGGACGAGATGAACAAGGTGGCCTCCAACGAAGGAAAGAACATAGAGGATGCGGTGGCTTATGCCAAATCAAAAGGCATCAAACCACTTATCTGGTACAACTCTTCCATAGGCTGGATCAATGGTGCTCCAGGTCCTAAGTTCCGCCTGAACAAACCCGAGGACCGTGAGAAGGAATTCGCATGGTGCGAAAAGATTGGCGTGGCAGGTGTGAAGATTGACTTCTTCAGCGGTGACAACCAGGAGAACATGGACTACTGCATCGACCTGATGGAGAGTGCAGCCCGTCATCATCTGTTGGTGAACTTCCACGGAGCCCCCATTCCTCGCGGATGGCAGCGCACCTATCCCAACCTGCTTACGACAGAAGGTGTGTATGGAGCAGAATGGTACAACAATGTGCCGACCTTCACCAAGAAGGCTGCCAGTCACAACGCTACCCTACCCTTCACCCGCAATGTCATCGGACCTATGGACTACACGCCCTGTGCCTTCAGCGACTCGCAGCACCCGCACATCACCTCGCATGCCCACGAACTGGCGCTGACGGTGCTTTATGAGAGTGGGCTGCAGCATCTGGCCGACCGCCCAGAGAGTTTCCTTGCCCAGCCAGCTGAAGTGCAGCAGTTCCTCAGCCATCTGCCCAACGTGTGGGACGACACCCGCTACGTGGCAGGCTATCCGGGTGAGAGTGCTGTGCTGGCTCGCCGCAGCGGCAACACATGGTACGTGGCAGGCATCAACGGAACCGACGAGGAGCAGACCATCAGCATCCCCCTCAAAGGCATTGTCAAGAAGGCGAAAAACATCTACCTCTTCGCTGACAGCAACGACAAGAACAGCCCTTGGAACATTACCACTGAGCGTCGTCTGCCTTCAGCCATCACCTGTCAGCCACGCGGAGGCTTCGTCTTGGTCATCAATCCGACTTACTGAATTCTGTTTGAATATATTTCTTTTGTGTATCATTTTTGCGCAAAGTTACACCAGCGAAAGTCAGTGTTACTTTGCGCAAAGTCTTTTATAATAATATATGTTAACTTTGCAGTCTGAAGTATAGGTGCTACACCGTGTTAAACAAAAAAAACAACCTAATAATAAAACAATTATTCACAAAAGTTATTCAATAATTCACAAAACCAAAATGTTATGTTAAGATTCAAGTCTTTTCAAAAGCCGCTAATGCTGCTGTTCCTGCTCTGTTTGTTCCCCCTGGGAGCATTGGCTCAGAGCACAATTAGGGGAACGGTGCAAGATGAAGCTGGTGAAGCGATTATCGGTGCTACTGTGAAAGTACAGGGAACCAATAATGGTGCGATTACCGACTTCAATGGTAACTTCAATGTTCAGGCTGCAAGCAATGCTACCCTGAATGTGACGTATGTGGGCTACGAACCTCAGAACGTACCGGTGAGTGGTCGTAGCAACATCACTATCGTGCTGAAGGAAGACAACACAACGCTGAACGACGTGGTTGTCATCGGTTACGGTGTCCAGAAGAAGAAGCTGGTCACAGGTGCCACAGTCCAGGTGAAGGGTGAGGAGATCGCCAAGCTGAACACCACCAACGCACTCGAGGCCATGCAGTCGAGCTCGCCTGGTGTGCAGATCACCCAGTCCTCTTCACAGCCTGGTAAGGGATTTAACGTAGTCATCCGTGGTAAGGGTACTAATGGCGACACTTCCCCATTGTACGTTATCGACGGTGTGATTGGAAGCCTTGACGGCATCAACCCCGCTGATATTGAGAGCATCGACGTGCTGAAAGACGCCGCTTCTGCAGCCATCTATGGTGCCCGTGCTGCCAATGGTGTAATCTTGGTGACCACCAAGCAGGGTAAGGCCGGAAAGAGTGAGCTCAGCTACAACGGTGCCATGGGTTGGTCGAACGTTTACAAACGTC
>JAEEGK010031108.1_pt1 | contig 10538 bp, 5 predicted proteins | sample 8958771 | NCBI WGS metagenome assembly JAEEGK01 (sample SAMN16246547, study PRJNA631951) | gut metagenome | biome: gut microbiome; feature: rumen; material: SC-attached | host: Bos | place: Iran: Karaj | collected 2018-10 | reverse complement strand
ATATAGAATTATATGAAAATAAATATGAATTTAAAATAATGAATGTGAGTGATTATTATGAATATAATAATAATGAAGTTGATACATTATTTAATAATTATAATCACAATATTACAACAATAGAATATAATGAAAAAAAAATATTATATTTAATAAAATTAAAACAACAAATTGATAAAAATTTATCTCTTACAAATTCTAAAAGAAATTTAATTTATTTTGGAATAATAGAAAATGAAAATTATTTTAATAAACAATTATTAATAGATTATATAAATAAAAAATTTTTTAAATCTTTTATAAATAAAGACCAAATTTTAAATTTTATTTATGAAAATTATTTAATAGAAGATGATATGAATAATGATAATGATAAAAATACATTATTTGAAGATATAATTAAACCTTTAATTGATGATCAATTAAATAATAATAAAATTTTAAGTATTGGAAATTTTAAAGGAAATGATAATGAAAATATTATTATTTTAAGACAAAAAGGAATTAGTTTTATGAAATTAGTTGATTTATTTGAAAAGATGGATGAAATAATTAAATATTATGAAAATGAAATAAGAAAAATTTTAAATAAATCAAATTCAAATAGCATTGATTTAGGAAATATTGAAGATAAAATTTCTACTTTTTTAAATTCTGAAATATCTAAGGAAAATACATTTAATTCTTTATTTTGTATTTTAAGTTTAATAAGAGTTTATTTAACTGAGACAAATTTATTATTATTAAATGAAAATAATTTAATTGAATATTTTAATGAAAATAACATATTTGATTTAATAAATAATGAAATTGGAGAAAATATTGAAAATCAATATAATATAAGTAATAATATTGAATTTTTTCATCAATTAATTTATGATATTTATTTTAATCATAAAGAAGCTATTAATAATAATATTATAAAAATTTTAAATGAATTTGATAGATATTTTGTATTAGAAGATAATGAAAATATTGAAATAGATTTTGATGAAAATAATTCTAATAATTCAAATATTAATTTTTGTGAACTTATATCAAAATTAGTTAAAAATAAAATTTTGTCTTTATTTAATATTTCTAGAGATATAATATGTTTTTTAAAATGGAAAGAAAAAAATTTAAATGATTTTGATGAAATAGAAGAAGAGGAAAATGAAAATTATAATTTAGATATAGAAATTACAAAAAATGCAAATAATTTTTTTATAAGAACTTTAACTTTATATTTATTAAGTAATCATAGTACTTTTTTTGAAATGGGAAATGTGTCCGATGATAAAAATTCTAGGAGAATATATAAATATAATTATAAAGATTTAGAAATATCTTATACACAATTTGTTATACAAGAAAAATTTTCTCAATATGCAGGTAATAATTTAATGGAAAATAAAAATAGATTAATACAATTTATTATTAAAACTATTTTAAATGATATATATTCTGAAAGTGAAAATAAAATTAATAATAGTTTTTTATTTAAAATAATAATTTATTTAAAAGATATAAAATTTTTGGAATTAATCAATCAGATCAATGAAACTTTATTTAATAAAATTTTTTCAATAAAATTAAAAATATTAATTTCTTTATTAAATGAAGAAAAAAATAAATTAAGAAAAGCTTTAAATGAATATTATACTTTAAAAAATTATAATTTACAATTAGCATATTTAGATATTAGAAAAGAATTTAATTTGGATTTTTTTTCAGGACAAAAAAATTTTATTGAATCTAATTCCGAAATTGTAAATGAATTTTATTTAATAACTTTTAATTATATGATAGATGATTTAAATTTAAAAAACGATAGTAATATAATAAATGATTTTATTTGTAAAGTTTATGATTTATTTAATTATGAAGAATATGAAAAAGGTTTAATACTATATTCAATGATTAAGAATAACAAATATATAAATATTTATAATAATAGTAAAAATTCAATTATTTTAAAATTTTCAGATTATATTAAAAAATTATATAAAGAAAAAATTGTTTTTAATCAAAGCGATTTTACATATTTTATAAATCAAATAAAATATTCCTATCCAGAACTATTATTAGATATATGTAATTATTTACATGATAATTTTTATAATTTAGATATTAATACTATTAAAGAATATATATCTGAAAATAAAGATGTAATAAATATTTATAAAATATTAAATTACATATATTCTAATATGAAACAATTTAAAAAATTATTAATGTTATGTTTAGATTATTCTGAATCAATAAAAAATACTATTGAAACAGACTCTTGTAATGATTTATTAGAATTAATAGGATTATTTAATGAAAAAAAAAATACATTAAATGATGCAATAATCGCTTATAAAAAATGTAAAGAAAAAATGGAAGATATAGAATTATTTGATATTGAAAAAGAGGCTTCATTAAATGAAATGAGATTAAAAATATTGTATTTATATAATGATAATAAAATTTCTAATATTAGAGAAAAAATAAATGAAGAACAAATAATAAGTATAAAAAGTGATGATAGAAAATTATTTGATTTAATTTTTAGATTAAATTTAATTAATTGTGCGGTACAAATGAATATAGTAAGATATTTAAATTATGATGAATCTCAATTATTTATTTATAATATGATAACTAATTTAAAAAGAGAAAATGAAAAAAATATGTTAAATTTGTTTATTAATCACTTAATAAATTATAAAGTTATTGATTGTATTCAAATGAATATTTTAAAAAATTTAATTGAGGATTAACAAATTAATTTTTTCTTTTTTAATATTAATTATTATTAACAATTTTAATTTAAAAAAATTTAAAAAAATTTTTCAATTATTATAAAACCAACCAAATATAAATTAAAATTAAATAGATTAATTTTTTATATTTGTATACAATTTTAAATTTTATAAAAATTATTTAATAAATAAAAAAATTTGATATAATTTAATTTATATTAATATTTGAAAACTTAATTTAATCGATATTTATATAAAATGTAATTATATTAATATATTTATAATTATAAATTGATTAAAATTTTTGAAATAATCAATTATTATTTTAATATATAAATAAATTATAATTAATTTAAATATTTATAGAAATATACAAACTATTTAAAATAAAATTTTAATTTGAAAACAAAAAAATTTATAAAAAAAGCTTTAACAACATTTATTTTTTTTTTCAATTCCAACATGATCAAAAATTTCATTTTGTGAATTATCGATTCTTATATTCTCTCCATTTAAACCTTCAATATATTTATTATTACCACTATTTTTTCTTTTTCTTTTTCTTTCATAAACATTCGTAAAATTTTCATTTAAATTATGTTTAATATTTTTTACTATTTGACTAACCAAATCATAAAAAGCTTTATCAACATTTTCATTTTCTTTGGCACTCGTTTCAAAAAATGCTAAATTATGTAAACTTGCAAAATTTTTTGCTTCTTCTGTATCAATTTCTCTTTTTTCAATTAAATCACTTTTATTTCCAATAATAACAATAGAAGCATTTTCATCTGATTTCATTTTAAAATCATTTAACCAATTTTCTAAATTTTCATATGATTGTTTTCTTGTTATATCATATACTATTAATACTCCCTTAGCTCCTTTATAATATGCTGATGTTATTGCTTTATATCTTTCTTGTCCTGCAGTGTCCCATATTTGAGCTTTAATATCTAAATCATCTATTTTTAACATTTTATAACCAAATTCAACTCCTACTGTACTTCGAAGATCAGGACTAAATTCGTTTTTTACATATCTAAGAAGAAGATTAGATTTACCTACTCCCGAATCACCTATAATTAATATTTTTAAAATCATATCATATTCTTCATCATTATCTAACATTTTATTTTGAAGATGAATTTAAATATAAAAATAAATTAATTAAAAAATAATTAAAATATTATTTTATAAAATCAAAAATATATTGAATAATATTTAAAAAATAAAATTATTTTATTTGAAATATTTAAAGTTTTTATTTCCATATTTATATTGACTTCTTGATTTATTTTTATTTAAACCAATATTATACTCTTTATTTTCTGAGTTTTCAATTTTTTGATTTTTCTTTGAATTTTGATTAAAATAATCATATTTATCGTGATTCAAATTATTTATTTTATTATTTTGATTATTATTTGTTTGAATTAAATTATTTGTATTATTCTTATTTCGTTTATATTCATCATTCAAATAATTTGAAATATTTTTATTATTATTCATTAAACTAATATTTTTATATGTATAATTTGAATGATTATTATTTATTTCTCCAAATGGTGTATAATTAATATTTCTGTAATTATTTAAATAATAATTATTATTATTATTATTATTATTTAATATGTTATTGTTATTTATTAAACCCATTCCAATAAAACTAATTTGACTTAAACCAGATTGTTCTTTATTTAATTGAATAAGTTGATGTTCTTTTATTTCATATGAAATAATATATTCATTTTGCTTTACAAAATTTTCTTGTGGTAATAATTTTATTTTTACTTTTACTTGTTGATTTGGGGCTATTTCTTCTCCATTATTTATTAATGTATTTTTGAACATTAATCCATCTTTTTTATTATTTTCAAGTATTTGACATAAATAGCAATCTTTAGGTAAAAATATTTTACTATTATTTGTTATTTTAATTTCAAAATCACAAAATTGTTTTTCTAAAAATGAAAAAGGAAAACTTTTTTGAACACCTTCATAATCAATTTGATATTTATTTTCATTATATTTTTTTGAATTTGTATCAATATTTTCTAAATCATTTTGTTGTTCTTCAAAATTTGAATTTTCTTCAGAATTTTTATATTTATTTTTATTATTAAAATTATCATTTGAATTTTCTTTTACATCTTCTTCTTCATTATTATTTGTATTTAAATTATTATTATTATTACTATTATTCAAATAATATTTTTTAACTTTTAATTTTTCATTGAAATTATTATTATTATGAACATTAAGATTATCAAATTTTTTAATTAATTTTTCGAAATTATCGTTCATTTGTGTATTTAAATTATTATAATTTTTTTTTAATTCATTAAATTTTTTATTTAAATTATCTTCTATATTTTTATTATTATCATTTAATTCATTATATATTATTTTATTTTCGACACTAATTATTTTATTTTTTAATTCATTTATATTTTTATTAATATCATTCAATTTTGTTTCAAAATTTATATTATTAGAAATCATTTCATTTTTTATATTATTAATCATTTCTTTCATTTCTTCATATTTTTTATTATTCTTATTATTTTCTGTTATAATTAAATTTATTATTTCATTATTTAATTCATTTTTATTATTATTATTATTATTATAAATATAATCCATATTATTATTATTTCCAGTCGTTGTTGTTCCATAATAACCATTATCTGTGACATATTTAATTTCTTCAGAAGGGATATTTAATTTTATATTTAAAGTAATAAATTGTTCTTCTAATTCCAATAGATTTTGATATTCTGATTCATTTGATATTTCTTTTTCCTCTTTTTTATCATCTTCTGGTATATAAGTAACTGTAATATTATCTTTATCTTTATCATCAATTTGGAAGATACTACAAACTTTATTAATAAAAGATTCAAAATTATCTTCAAAAAATATTTTTTCTTGCACATATTTTTTGTCACTTGATAAAAAATTTAAACTTAAGATTTTTTTATTATTATCTTCCATATATCTTAACTATTTATAATTTTTTTATAATTAAATTATATATTAATTATATAAATTTAATAAATAAATAAAAAATTATTTTAATATAAAATATATACATTTATTATAAAAATAAATTATATTTTTTTATAAGAATTGATAAGATAATTATTATTATTTTTATTATTATTAATATTTGAACTATTATATTTAAAATAAAGATATTGTCTTAAATTAACTTCTTTTGATAATTTTTGCTTTTTATATTTATTCATATTAGATATATTATTAATATTATTATAATTATTATTATTTATATTATTTGTATAATTAAAAGATAATCTATCATTATTCATTTGAATATTATTTTCAACACTATTATATCTTTTATGTCTTTTTATATTTTTATTATTATTAAGATTGCTATATATACTATTATTATTTAAATTATTATATAAAATATTTGTAAATTCAGATAAATAATTTTTTTTATTTAAATTATGATTATTTCTTAAATTATTATAATTTGTATTATTATTTAAATTAATATTTTTATTAAATTTTTTATAAGTATTGTTTGAATTAATTGAATTTATTTTATTAGGAGTAAATGATCTTTTTTCTCTTTCATTTCCTAAAATTTTAATACTTATATTATTTAATCTTTGAGTTAAATCATCATTCATTTTATGAATAGAAGATATATCACTTTCTATACTAGACATACTTTTTTCTCTAAATGTTGATAAATGAGTATTTTTATTTCTTGTAATATCATGTAATTTTTTATCAACTAATTTTTGATAAAAATCAATTTTATCTGAAACATTTAATTGTTTAGATTGTTTTTTTGTATTTTTTGAATAACTTCTTGATTTATTATTATTATTCATTGATGTATTGTTACTTTGATTATAAAAAAATATTGTATTATTACTATTATTATTTTTGCTATCTTTTGAATAAAAACTTGATAAATAATTTGTAGTTGAAAAATTTAATTTATTTTCTAAAATTTTGATTTTTTTTTCTTTTTCTTCAATAACATTTTTTAATTCTAAAATATTAGAATTTAATTTATTTTTTTCATTTTCTAATTTTTTAATCATTTCATTATAATTATTATCAATATTTTTTTTATTTTCATTATATGTATCAATTTTTTTAATTAATAATTTATTACTTTTTTCATAATTTTCTAATTTTTCCTCAATTTTATCAATGTATAATTTCATTTGATGTTGAATACTTATATGTTTTCTAATAGCAGCTTCTTCTTTTCTTAAATCACTTTCATAATCTTCATTTGAATTAATTAATTTTATGTCTTTTTTATATTTATTTATTTCTTCATCGACTTTCATTGAAATTATTATATCTATACTTGATTTTATGTATTCAATTAATGTCAGTAAACTTTTATTATATAAATTATTTTGTTCATTTTCTTTTGTTTCATTTGAATTTTCCGCCTAAAAATTAATTTTTTAAATTAAATTAATATTTTAAATATTACTTCATTAACTTTTCGTATTTTAACATTTAAATATAAATTTATTAAAGCTTTTTTAACTTGATTAATTTCTTTAGAATTCATATATAATAATTAATTTTTATTAATTAAAAGAAAATTTGAAATTAAATTTTAATAATTTTTTTTATTATTTAAATATAATTTTAATATTACTATTATTATAATATTAATTTATATTATTTAAAATAATTTAAATGAATATTAATAATGATCATCAAGAATTAATGGTTTTATCTATTGAATTAGGTGATAATGAAAAAAAATATTTAAAAATTTATAATGATTCCAAACCTGAAGAATTAGCATATGAATTTTGTTCCCAAAATAATTTAGATTATGATTCTTTAAAAGAATTAACTGAAGAAATTAGAAGAGCTTTTAATAGTACAAAAGTAATTAAAAATAATGTTAATATTAATATGCAAAAATTTAATAATCAAAATAATAATGATAATATTGAATATAATGAAATTATTCAAAATATAAATAATGATTATAATCAACAAAATCAAAAATTCACTTTTAATGAAAATAATCCAATTGAAATTCATGATTTAGATTCAAATGATAATGTAAATAATAATAATAATAATAATAATTTTTTTATGACTTTTAAACAAGCAAATCTTTTAAATAATTTAAATAATGAAAATAATAATTTAGATAATTTAAAAGATTTAAATAACACATCTCAAAATTATGATAATAACAATTCAAATAATAATGATAATTTAAGTAATAAATTAAATAAAAGTAATTATTCAAATAATTTTAAAGAAACTCCATCACATAAAAATAATCAATTTGCAAATCTTAATAAAAATCAAAAACTTTATATGTCAGATGTTACTAATTCAAATTCTTCATATAATCAAGGAAAAAAAAGAACAAATAATTCAAATAAACGTCCATCTAAACATTTTTTAACTCCAACTTATGCATCTTCTAATAAAAAAACTCCTAAAAAAAAAAATAATCAAAATAATAATTATAATAATAATAATAATATTGATTTATCAAAATCTCAAAATAATTATTCAAAATCTTATATGACAGGTTTTTCAAATAATGATAATTATATTCTTAATTACGGAGAGAGATTATATCATAAAGGTCTTAAATTACAAGAAAAAACAAACGAAAAACTCGAAAAAATAAAAGCAGATCGTGAAAGAGAAAATAAAAAAAATTGCACATTTAAACCAAAAATAAATCAAATTCCATTTCAAGCAATGACAAATAGATATAACAATAAATTATCATATAATGATGAAGATAATATTATATATTATAAAGATTATAAAGATAGTAAATTAGATATTCTTCGAGAAAAATATCAAAAAATCGAAAATTATTCTTTTGCCCCAAAAATAAATAACAGAAGCACAATAATAGATAAAAAAAAAAATCAAAGACCTCAAACACCTCGTTTCGAACAATTATATAACAATTACAAAAAACAACAATTAGATATTCAAAATTTAACTAATCAAGTTTATAATCCAGATAAATTTTTTAACCCAAAAATTAATAATTATAATTGCGCTTACACAAATATTAATTTCCAAGATCGTCAAAAAGTATATGAATCAAAAAGTCAAGAAAAAAGAAAATTTTTAAAAGATCAAATTGAAAATCCTATTGATACTCAAACTGGCCAAAAATTTTTTTCTCCTATGATAAATAATGATAATAATGTAAGAGAACCATTTGTAACATTTAAAAATTTGTATAACGATGCTCAAAAAACACAGAAAAAAAATGAAAAATTAGCCCAATTGATTCAAAATTCTGAATGTCCTTTTAGTGAAAATTATACGAATAATGAATCAAATGAGATTTTTCAAAAAAAAAAATTAAATGCATTTAGTAAAATATTTCATAAATTAGATAAAGATCAAGATGGATTAATTACAAATTTAAATGTTGAAACTAAAAATTTACCTAAAAATATTGTAAAAATAATTGAACCTATTGTAAACGAATTAAAAGAAGAAAATGAAACTTTAAATGAAAATGAATTTAAAACTGCTTGTGATAGATTATATGATATGTTATCTTATATGGAAAAAAGAGAAATAATTGAATATGGAAATGAAGAAATTATTAATCAAAAAAAGAAGAAAAAAGAAAAAAAAGAAGAATTTAGTTTTCGTCCTAAAATTAATAAAAATTATAGAACTAATTATTATTATTCTATGAAAAATGATGATAAAAAAAATAAAAAAAAAGATAAAAAAAATTTGTCTAATAATAATAATAATAATATTAAAATTGAACATAATGAAGAAGAAAAACAACAAGTTTTATATAAAGATAGTGGAGATGATGAAGAAAATAATTTAAATGATGATGGTAAAAATAAAGAAATAGATGAAGATAGTGGAAATGAAGAAGAAAATGTTTATGTTGTTAAAAATAATAAATAAATATTTAAAATTTTATTTAAAATATAATATATTTTTTTATTATATTTAATGATTTAATTAAAATTAATAATCTAATATTTAATATTTTTATTATATAATAAAATGTAAATTTAAAAATTAATAATTATTTTTTTTATTTTTTTTTCATTTTCTTCAATTCTAATTTCTAATTCTTTTTTAAATTTATCTAAATTTTCTAACAAAGTTTTTTTTTTATTTAATTTATCGTATGCAATATGACCAATAGTAAAAATACCATGAACTGCAATTGCAATCCCCCAACCAATAGGTCCAAAAGGAGCTGTACATACTCTAATAATACCTTCAGCAACTCCAATTCCTATATGAAGTAATCCATGACCTTTACTTAAAAAATTTTTATATATAGAATCATCTACTTTTATATTTAAATCATTTATATTTTTTGGGATTTGTAAAATTTCCCTTATTTCTTTTAATTCATCAATATATTCTGTTATTTTTTTTTCTGTAAAATTAATAAATTCTTCATTTAATTTGCTAATTTTAACGGGAATTTTATTTAATTCTTTTTGTGGATCAGAATTTGAATCATATAAATCATAATTTTTAATATAATTATCAATTTCTTCAAAAACAATTTTTCTAAGATTTTTTTCCTTTTTAAAAATACTTTCATAACATTCATTATAAGAGTTTTCAATTTTTTTTTTAAGATTTTCAATATTTATATTTCTACGTAAATCATTTCCCATTAAATTTAAATTAATATTCTCAAATGAATAAAGTAATTCTTTTATATAATTACTATAAATATTTTTGAAATTAAAATCTAAATTGCTTTTAATTATTTCAATTTGAACTAAAACATTAAGAAAAAATTGTTCTGCA
>JAEEGK010031106.1_pt1 | contig 10538 bp, 8 predicted proteins | sample 8958771 | NCBI WGS metagenome assembly JAEEGK01 (sample SAMN16246547, study PRJNA631951) | gut metagenome | biome: gut microbiome; feature: rumen; material: SC-attached | host: Bos | place: Iran: Karaj | collected 2018-10 | reverse complement strand
GATTTATAAATAATAAATGTTTAACAGATAGAGTCGGAGTAAGTATACAAGACTTTTATAAAAAAAAATATCAATAAACAAAAGAAATTTTTGTTTGTACTTTTTTATTCCAACTTCTTCAGAAAGATTCAAACCAGTGCCAAAATTTTTATTTAAACGTGCTGATATTTGCATTTTTGTTTTTGATATTAAAAATGAATATACTTTTAGTGAGATTAAAAATTTTTGGTTTCCTCAATTAGAAAATTTTCCAAATAATAATTTAATTCTTGCTCTTGTTGGAAATGAAAGTAATTTAAGTGATGATGAAAAAATTGATGATTCAGAAATTATTAATTATGCTAAATCAATTAATGTTAAATATTTTAAAGTAAGTTCTTTTACTGGAGAAGGAATTAATGAACTTTTTGAAGATTTGATTAAAACTTTTTGTGAATTAAATGATAAAAAACATAATGAAAATAAAAATCAAATAATAAAAATTGAAAAAAAAGATATGAAAGTAAAAAAAAAGAAAATTTGTAAATAAATTTATTTTTTTATAATTAATTATTTATTATTTTTTAATTTTTTTTTTACTTTAAGTATTATCCTGATTAATGGGGATTGGGGATTGGGGATTGGGGATTGGGGATTGGGGATTGGGCCCAATCCCCAATCCCCAATCCCCAATCCCCAAATATTTCTTAATAATTTTAATAATATTTTTTCTCATATTAAAATATTAATTATTAAATATTAATTTTTATAATTAAATAAAAAATATTCCATAAATAAAAATAAAAAATAAATAAACGAATTATAAAATTTATTTAAATTTAATATATTATATAGCAATTCATATTAATTAATTATATGATAAAAAAGCTTTCTTCTAATTTTTTTTAATGAAAAACTAACTATTTTAAAAATCATCCATAGATTTTAACACTAATTGTCTAACTTTCTTTTTATATTCTTCATTATGATCTCTAAATTGAACAGATGCATCAATATTAGCTGGAGAATCACAATTAGGTTCATTTAACATACTAACAACACTAACTAAAATTTGTTCAACACCTAAAACAGGTCTCCATCTTTCTTCAGCAGATTCTTGTTCATTAAAACGATCAACTCCTGGAGAATGTAATATAGATATACATACTCTACCATCTTTATAAATATTAGGGTGCCACATTTCTGTTATAAATTTCATTTCAGGTGGGTTTTGTGGAAAATCATCAGGAAATGTTAAAATTGCTTTGAAAAATCCTCCTTCATAAATTGTATCTTCTGGACCTGTAAAACAGACTGTCCATTTATAAAAATCATTATCATCTACTAAACCTACTGAAAAACCAAGATCTGTGGATTTCATTAAATCTTGAAGTTGTTTTTTTAATATTTCTGTTGAATATTTTTTTGAATTCATTTTTTAATTAAATTATTTCAAATTAATTTTAATAATTTTTTTTTGTTAAAAATTAATATTTTTAAACTATTAAATTTATTTTTATTTTATTTTTAATTTAATTAATTTAATATTAAAAATTTAATTTATAAATTGAATATTAAAATTAAATATATAAAAAATTTTATTAAATTAATCATCATCTTCATCATCATCTAAATTTAAATTTAATTCATTTTTATCAACTGAAATTTTTATTGTTTCTTTTGTAATATTCGTTGATAAATTTTTTTCTTCTTCTTCTTTTTCTTTTTTATTTGTTTCATTTATATTATTATTATTATTATCAATTTTATTATCATCTTCTTTTTTAATTTCATTTTCATTTATATTATTATTATTTTTATTTATATTATTATTATTTTCAGTTATATTATTATTATTTTCATTATTATTATTATTATTTTCATTAATATTATTATTATTTTCATTAATATTATTATTATCTTCTTTTTTTTCTTCTTCTTTTATTTTTTCATTTTGATTTTCTTCTTTTTTTTCAGAAATTACATCTTCTTCTGTTTTTGCTTTTTCTAATATATCATTTAATTCATCTATTTGATTCATAAAATTTTTTTCTTCTTCAGTATTACTTATACTAATTTTCATTGTGTCACTATCAGAACTATTTTTTTTTTCAAAATCATTTTCTTTACTATTTTTTTTTTCTAAATTATTATTTTCAATATTTTCATTCACTTTATTTTTATTTTCATTATTATTATTTTCTTTTTGTTTATTTTCTTTGATTTTTTTATTATTTTCTTCATTTAATTTATTCTCAAATTCATTTAACATTTTACTTATTTTTTCATTTCCCATAATTTTTTGAATTTTAACCATATAATCAAAATATTTTTCATTATTTAAAGCAGAATAATAATCAACAGCTTTTTCATATAAATTAAGTAAAAATTTTATATTTTGAGGAGAAGAATTTTCAAAATTACTATTTTTAATTTCCAATTTATTAATTTCCTCTTCGACCATATTAATTTCAATATTAGGAATTTTTCCAGTTTTTTTTCCTAAACTTTTATTAGTCATTTTATATTCTATTTTATTATTTTTTAAATTTTCTGTTAAAATATTTAAAATTTTTCCTCCTAATTTCGTTTTTAATTTAATTGAACAAAATTTATCTTTTTTTACCCAAAATTTTAAATCAATAGTATTTGTTGTTGAATTTTGATAAATATTACTTAAAGATTTTATGTTCGCCACAAAAATTAATTTAAAACTTCCTATATTAAAAATTCCCATGTCTTGAAACATTAAAAAATACTCATCTGATATTAAAATTAATCTATTTTCTTCATATATTTTTTTATTATTTAATATTATTATTTCTTCAGCATTTTCAAAAAATTTATTTTGTAAATTTTTTAAAATATCATAATCATAAATTTCATCTAAATAAAATTTTCCCCAAACATGATAAATTCCAGTTTTAATTTTAGTTAAAAATTCAACAATAAATTTTGGAATTAAAGTTATTATAAATTGTAATTTAAATTGATTTGACCAAGGAAATTTCATAATATCTTCTAATAAATCTCTTCCATCATTTAAATTAGGAAATGAAAAATTAGTTAAACATAAAACTTTTGGAGGAACAAAAGGAAAATATTTACCAATAATAATTAAAAATTCAACATTTTCGTTTATTTTAATTGGAGAATCTGAAATTAATTCTGGTTTAATTGTACAATATATATAAAATATATCTATAGTTATTCTTTTTATATAAATTGGAATGGAATATAATTCTTTTTGAAGAGTTTTAAATTGTTCATATAAATTTTCATTTATAATGGCATTTGGATCATTTAAATCATCATCAATATATAATTCCATTATTATTTAATGTTTATAATTTATTTTATTTATTTTTAAAAATAAAGTTTTATTTTTATATAAAAAAAATATTATTATTATAATAATATTATTATTAAATAAATTTAATCAATTTTTGAAAAACTTAAATCATGATTTAAACTAAATCCATTATCAACTTTTATTATTTCTCCTGTTATAAATTTAGCATCGTCACTTGCCAAAAACAATATTGTATTTACAATATCATATGGTTGAACAACATCATTATTTAATAAATTATATGTCCCCATTTTTTCCATAAATTCTCTATTTTGTTCTTCCTTAAAATCTTCATTAATTCCTACCCTATGAGAAGTATATGTTATTCCCGGGGCTACCCCATTAACTCTTATTCCAAATGACGCAAGTTCTAATGCAGTACATTGAATTAATTCATTAACCATTGATTTTGTTATTGTATTTAAAAATCCTGAATTAATTGGAATATATGATTCTAAACTTGAAATTGCAACAATGTTACCTTTTGTTAATTTTAAAAAAGGAACTGATAATGATATTAAACTCATAAATGATCTTGTATTAACATTCATTGCTTGATCAAAATCTGGATAATTTGTTGCCTCTATTTCAGACATGTTATATTGACCATGACATAAAAATAACATATCTAATTTACCATTTAATTTTGTTATTGCTTTTTGAAATTGTTCTTTTTGTTGCATATTTTTTGAAAAATCTATTTTTTCATATAATAAATTTTTTATATCTAAAATATCATTAAACATTTGATTAAATTTATCTTCATTTTTAATAATTGCTACTACTGTTGCACCTAATGATGTTAAAGTTCTTACTAAACATGAACCTACTCCTCCTGTTGCCCCTGTTACTATTATATTTTTATCTAAAAAAAATTTATGGTCTTTATAATAAGATAAATCAGCTTCATCAAGTTCCATTTAAATTTTATAATATAATTTTAATTAAATTTATTTATTTTAAAAATTAATTAATAATAATAATAATAAGATAATAAAAATATATTAAATGAGTTCAAATTCAAATAATATTATTAATAATAAAGCATCAAATGCCTCATTTTTTAATAACAAAGAATACAATTTAGAAGAAATTACAACAGTAATGTCATCTCAAATAATAGAAGATTATTTATTTAAAATAATAGTTATAGGAGATTGTGCAGTAGGTAAAAGTAATATCCTTTCAAGATATACAAAAAATCAATTTAGTAAAGAAAGTAAATCAACTGTTGGAGTTGAATTATCATCGAAAGTATTTAAAATTGATAATAAATTAATAAAAGTTAATATTTGGGACACAGCAGGTCAAGAACGATTTACTTCTATAACAAGTGCCTTTTATAAAGGAGCAAATGGAGCATTTGTAGTATATGATATAACAAGAAAAGAGACATTTGATAATGTTGATAAATGGATAAATGAATTAAGAATTATTAATGGTAATAAAATTTTGATTATTTTAATTGGTAATAAAAGTGATTTAAATTTATTAAGAAAAATAAATGCAGGTGAAGCTAATTTTAAAGCTAATCAATTAGGAATAAACTTTTTTGAAGTTTCTGCATTGGATTCTAGTAATATTCATAAAGCTTTTGAAGAAATGATAAAAGAAATTTATGTAAGAACTAAATTAGGAGGAGGAACATTTGATTATTCATTTCCTTTAAATAAAAATAATTCATTAAGTCAATTAGGAAAAACAAATGAAGATAAATGTAATTGTTAAAAAATATTTAAAAAGTAAAAAGGTATTTTTATGTATAATAATAATAATAATAAAATTAATAATTTTTTGAATTAATTATTTTATAAGTTTAGAAATATGTTTTATTATAAAAATATATTTGAATTAATAATTATATATAAATTAAATTAAATATTTATTTAATTTTTTTATAAAAAAAATGAATAATTTTAATAATATAATCAAGAATAATAATAAAAATCCTTTTTTTTCAATTAAAACACAAACAGATAATAATACTATTTCAACAATACCAATAGAAAATTTAATAGTAATAAACAATATAAAATCAAATTCAATTAATAATAATAATAAAAATAAAAACGAAAATAATAATAATTTAAATAAAAATGATAATTCAATTTATAAACGATCTTTTCCAAAAAATTTCACAAACAAATCAAGAAATAATATTAATGAAATGAAAATGTTACAAAGCGATTCAACTTCAACAAGAACACATCATAACACAAGTAGAAATGAATTACTTTATGAATATAGTAAAATATACACAGATAAATTAAATTCTAAACGACGTGAACTAAATTTAAAAATAAAACAAAATGCCAATCCGAAAATAACAGAAAAAGCAAAAAAAATAAAAAGAAATTCATATAAATTTTCTGATAGACTTTATCCTAATAATACTGTTATAAATTATTCAGAAGAAATTTATTCTGGTAATTATAATATTTATAATAAACCAAAAAAAATTATTAAAGAAGAAATTTTTTCATTTAAACCTAAAATTAATAATAATAGTAAAAAAATATCAAAAAATTTAGAAAAAAGTTTTAATAGATTAACAAAATCATTAAGCACGAATAATTTTAATAAAAATAATACTAATAATATAGAAAATGAATATAAAACTTCTGAAATTGAAAATATTAAATTTAAATATAATTATTTGAAAAAAAATTATTCATTAAATAATTTAAAAAAAAATAATAAAATTATAATTAAATCTCCTAATAATTTATATGAAAGAGGAATGGAAAGTATTAAATCAAAAAATTTGCAATATTTAAAAAATGAAGAAGAAAAAAAAAATTTATATAAAAATTATTCATATTCACCAAATTTAAATAAAAGTTTTTATAAAAGAAATAATAAAAATTATAATATAATTAATCTTGATAAAAAAAATAATAATATTAATTCAAAAGATAGAATTCAAAATTTTTATGAAAAAAATTTATTATGGAAAGAAAAAATAACAAATAAAAATAATCAAAAATTTGTTGAAAAATATAATAAACAATTTGATGAATGTACTTTTTCTCCAATTATTAGTAAAAAAATAATGGAAAATGATAATGATTTTATTAAAAAAAATATTATTCAAATTGCTCAATATGTAAAAAAAAGAAAAAATTTTTTAGAAAATAAAGAAAAAGAAAAAATGAATAATAAAAAAATATTTTTTGAATATGAATATTTAAATAAAAATATTGGAATATCAAATGTAAATAAATTAAAAAAAAATAAAAGTTGTATTTTATATAATTTTTTTTCTGAATAAAATATTAATTTTTTATAAATAATAATAAAATAATTTATTTTATTTATTATATAAATAATTATATATTTAAATAATTAGTTAATTTAAAAATGGAAAATTATGCTAATAGAAATTGGGATGAAATGAACAATAGAAAAGTTAATAATTTAAGTGATGAAATTATGAATAATAAAATTTCATTGAGAAAAACAAAGAAAAAAAAATATAATATTCGTATTTACAACAAAAATAAATTATCAGAATTTGATATTGATATTAAAAACTTAAATTTAAATGGCGGGTTTATTGAAAAATTTTTAAATTCAAATGATAAAGTAAATTATATAATAAATTATTTAAATAATAATTGTAATAATATAAATCAAAATTTAAATGAAACTAAATATATTTTAGTTCAATTAAATAATTTTATAGAACAATTAGATAATGAAAACCCTTCAAGTTCAATTGAATTAGAAAAATATATAAATGAAAATGTCATTAATAATTTATTTTGTTATTTATATAATTATAAAAATGAAAAAATAATAATTTATAATATTTTAATAATTTTACAAAATATTACTAGCTTAAGTTCATATATATGTCAATTTATTAGTTCAGAAAATAATTTGAAATTTTTATTTAATTTATTAACAAATTATGAGCATTTTTTGATATTAAATAAAACATTAGATATTTTTAGAAATTTATTACTTGAAAAAAAATTATTTTCTTATATTTTAAAAACAGTTAATATTTCAACATATATAATAAATGCAATTAATAATTTAAAAGATTTTCCAACTTATTTAATAAAAACATGTTTTTGTTTATTGCAATGTATAATAAATGAAATTACTTTTAATTATATAGAAAATGATTTAATATTAATTCTTCCTATTTTATCTCAATATAGTTCAACTAATGTCGACATAGAAATTTCTTTATATGCTTTAATTTGTTTACGTTTAATAATTTTAAATTTAGATGAAAAAAATTATTCATCAGAAGATTTTGAAGATTTACATATAATTTATGAATTAGAAAAACATTTAGAATATAATATAAATGAAGATTTAGAAATAAGAAAAGAAATAATAAAAAACGTATTTGAAATTTATGGTGGTTTATGTTATTTAGATGATATTTATATTGATAAAATATTTTTAAAAACAGATACAATAGAAAAAATAGAAGTTTTATTAAGTAAAATGATTAATAATTCTAATTTATTTGATACTGAAATTATAATGGAATTAAATACGTTATTATTTAATATTATGATAGATTATAATAATAAAAAAGAAATATTAAATAATTATGAAGTTATTGATTATTTATTAGAAATTTATAATAATCAAAATTTAAATAAAGACACTATTAAAAGTTTTATTGATTTATTTGAAGAAATTTTAAATAATTCAGATAGTAGTATTGTTCTTTCATTAATTAATAAAAATTTTTGTGAAAAAGTTATTTTATTTGAATTAAAAAAAACAAATAGTAGTAAAATTGAAGAAGAAATTATTGAAAAAATATTTAAAATAATTGTTGTTTTATTTGAAAATTTAAAAATTGAAAATTCGAAAAAGCATTTTTTAAAAATTTATTTTGAAAAAATTGAATTATCACAAATAATTAATAATTATGCATCAAAAATTATGAATAATAAAAATATAAATTTATTAGCAGGACAAATTTACGATTTATATTTAAAATAATTAATATTATTTTTAATTTTATAAATTTTTATTTTAAAAATACATATATATACAAAATAAAATTCTAATTAAATATATGAAATATTTTTATAAATTCATTTTATTTTTCAAAAGGAAGTTTATTTGGAAAAAGTTTTTGTAATTCTTCTCTTAATAAAATAAAAATTTTTTTACTTCTTTCACTATTATTTCTTACATCGTCATTCATACAAAAACATTTCAATTCTTTTGAATTATTTTCGATTGATTTTATTGATTGATGAACATTAGAAATTCTTTTAATTAAAAAAAATAAATTCCATCCTTTATTAAAAAAATAATAATCGCCATAACCTTTTTCTTCAGCATATGCACTGTGTAAAAAAGGCATAGCAACATCATATTTATTTCTTAATCTATTTGATCTAGTTGAATCAAAAACATTTTTAAAATTTTTATTAAGTTCTTGTAAAATACTTTTTCTCATAAAATAAATATTATGTAAAGGATATAATCTTCGTTTATTAATATTAAAATATTTATTTAATAATAAATTACTTAATGTTATTGTTTTATCCCAATCATTTCCACTGAAATTAGGAGAAATTGTATTAATTTTATATAAATTTATTTTTCCATTTCTTTTTATAAAAAAACCTGGTTTTAAAGGAGAATAAATGAAAAAATCATCATTTAAATATAAAAAACATTCACTTATACCTTTTATATTACCTAAAACTGTTTCGATGGCATTTGAATTAAATGTAGGAAGAACTTTTTTATCTGGAAAAATATCTTTATGAAAAACAAAATGAATTTTTATTTTATCTGATTCATTTATTTTTTCATTATATATTAATTCATATTCACCATTTGAATTTTTTTTATAATTTAAAAAAGAAGGAATTTGAGATTCAGAAGCAAGAACAATCCAATAATCTTTAATAAATTTTAAATTTTTAAATACAGATCTCATTGAAAATAAAAATGAACCATTTTCTCTATATCTATTTGAAAATTTTTTTGTTTTTATTCCACTAAAATTTTCAAAATTTTTTATCCATTCTGGATCTGTTGAATTAACATATGTCCATAATAAATCTATTCTTCCATTACATATTGAAGGTATTGTTTCATCATCTAAATTAGTGTAATTATTATCATAAACCTTACTCACAAGATGAGTTAAAGTATCATGATAATATTGTTCATTTTCATTATTTATATCTGGATGAATGTTTTGAATTACAGAAAATTTTTTTCTTGCTAAATTATTTATTTCATTTTGTGTTAATTTTTCTACATCATCAAATTTTAATAATTCATTTAATCCGATATTATTTGATTCTAATATTTTTTTACTTTCTTGAATTGAATTTTTTCCTTCATAATTTTTAAATCTTACTTTTTTATCAATAAAAGATGTATCGAGATTGTTCATAAAATTTTCAATATCTTTATTTGTTGTATTATAATTCTCCTCAAAAATTTCATCTTCTTTATCTTCAAAATTATTATTTTTGCATTTATAAATAAAATTAAATTTTTCATTACTAATTTCATATTCAGTAAAATTAGTATAATTTTCTTCTTTTATTAAAGTATAATTAAAACTATCATTTTCATTAAATTTAATTTTTGGTTCATAATAACAATGTAAAAAAATAAAAATAAATAATATTAGAAATAATAAGGAAAAAAATTTAAAAACCATTTTTTTTTATGAATACAAATAAAATTTTAATTAATAAAATATTTATTATAAATATTTAATAATTATAATAATATTATATTAAAATATAAACTTCTACTTTAAACAATAATATTCTAAAATAATATTCACAAAAATAAATATTTTATAATAAAATATTTTATTTATATAAAAATATTTTATTTAAAAATCATAAATTTTTGTTTATTATCATTTTTATTTTCAGGTTTAAAAATAAAATTATTGTTGTTATTTTTTTCTGAATTAATTTGTTCTGAGTCATTTTTTATTTCTTTATTATTATTATTTTCTGAAATTTTATAAAATATTTCATTTTTATTATTTTCTATTGTTTTTAATGATAAATTATTTAATTTATTATTTTCTTCATTTAATTTATAATTAATTAAATTTTTTGCTGTTTCGTTTTTATTAATATTAGAAAAATTATTTTCTTCATTATTTTGATTTATTATGTTATTATTTATTTTTGATACATTAAATTGATATTCATTATTAGCATATTCTATTTTTTTTTCTAAA
>JAEEGK010031104.1_pt1 | contig 10539 bp, 7 predicted proteins | sample 8958771 | NCBI WGS metagenome assembly JAEEGK01 (sample SAMN16246547, study PRJNA631951) | gut metagenome | biome: gut microbiome; feature: rumen; material: SC-attached | host: Bos | place: Iran: Karaj | collected 2018-10 | reverse complement strand
CTCCACTTCATTCCCTCCGCGCCCCGCTGTTTTCGCTGCGCTCAGGGGTATCGGTGCTGTGAGCCTTGGGCACACTCCAGCCTCTGTCGCCATTCTGCGCTCCCTTGCCTGCGCTTCACCGCCCGTCGCCATCGCCAGAGCACAACATCCAGCCTGGAACAAGTTCAAGGCACGATGTTGTCGCACAGAAATCAGCGGTATTGACGAGCATAAGCGCAACCGATACTGCGTGTCGGATGCGCTCACGCACGTCAGCATCATCACCGCACAATGCCAAAATCGCCCTGCATATAGCGCTTTTAATGAAAGCGAGTTTGTAACACGCTCCGCAGGGCGGTTGGGGGGTCCTGTGACAGAGATAAAAGGAAAAAATTTCCTTTTCAACCTTTAATCCGCTGATTATCAGCGGAAATTTATTTTGAAGTGCGGAAAAAATGTGATTTTAACAAATTCTCGTCCGTAAGACTATAGTCTAACTTGCTGATATAGGAATTTTTACGGCATTCTAAAGAAGGAAACCCAATTGTTAAAATTTTCCGCTTAATCATTCATGAAGTCCCAGCAGGTAACACGATGCATCAGCAAGACGTAAACATTTGAAAGCGGCTGTTATCCCCACTGAGAAAAGCGGTAACAGCATTCGTTGAAACCGTCTCACCGCACAACATAAATGCCGAAAATGCCAGGGCAAAGGACTTTCTGCCATGCTTCGGCCTTTGCACCAGGCCGAATTTGTCCCCAGGGCATGGATGAAACCGAACTGTCGCCCGATTTCATCTATGCACCTAAACGACATTACCGCACATTCGCCCTGCATATAGCGCTTTTTTGACGGCCATTTTCAGAAGCGCCCCGCAGGGCGGTAGGGGGCTCCTGAGAGAGAAACAAAGGGAAAAATTTCCCTTTTTAACCCTTTAATGCCTGATTATCAAGCATTTGATTTTTTCAATCCTTTACAAGTCGTAAAAAAACGTGCATTTTAACACTTTTTTTTCTGAAAGAACCCCGATGAATACAGGTTTTACGGCCACTTTTGAGACTACCCTCAAATGTTAAATTTTTGGCCGTTTTTTGTCACGCACTCACAAAAAGTCGCAACCAAAAACGACCTTCCGCTGCCGTCCGAAAACGCCAGCGGAAGGTACAATAACAGCTTCAATATAAACTATCTCATACCACACCAAATCGCTGGCAGTAGTAGAAAAAAGTGCCGATGCTATAGCCATTGGAGCAGGATCGCAGGAAACTCGAGAATTTCTGCTCTGTCTCCCTGGGTTTATACTTCGGGCTTTGGCGACTGACGATGTGAAAGTATTCCCGTCCAGCTTCACCCAAAGTCGCCAACGAGAAACCGATTGCGATCCAATCCTCATAGTTGTCGGTCATATCGATCTTCCGCAACTCGATCTCTTTGCAGGCTTGATACACCCGCTCGTCGGTATCGTCAGCAAAACCATTTCGCTGCCACGACTGCCATTGCGGCTGCCTGGGTTCATTATAGACACCTGTATATGCGACTGCTTCCTCATTAATATAGGGCGCTTCATCATAACTGAGGCAGCGCAACCTGCACACGTCGCTGCATGCAGCATCGATAGTAATACCAAGCTCTGCAAATTGCTCCTGTAGCTTCTTAAACTGCCGCTTGTGCTGACCTGGGTATTTGAGCGGTATGATTGCGAAGTAACCTGCGCCGCCAACAGATTTGGCAGCGTAAGCAACTTCTTCTATCCGGCTCAATACATTCTCTTTGAGATACTCGAAGTCGGGAATTCCTGTGTTGTCGTCCTCATCGATGTCGATACAGATTAATCCGCTATGAGCAACAAGGCAGTCTGCCTTACGACCACCACGGAACACACCGCTAGTGGTCATCATGGGCAGCTGCTTCTTGTAATAGTTCCTCACTTCTTTATCTGAACAATAACGCAAGCGTTTAATCTGCTCCTTATACAGATGTCCCAGGGCAAGAAACTCGATGAGCTTCATTTCCAGCGGTTCTGTGTCGCGAACATTGCTGAAAACGCTCACAACTCTGTCAAAAATAGGTATAGTTTGGTTTGTTTTCATATTTGTGTGAAAAGTTTTTGTCGAGGTTAATTAATTAACCTCAAAATGTAGTTTAACTCATTGAACAACAGGGTTTAATGTGCATATTTTGAATTAACCTCAGCCATAGTAGACAATTGAACTAGAAGTTAATCAGTCAACATTTTACATTCTATGTAAATCATTGACTATCAGCATGTGTTTTTAGTAGAGGTTAATGCTGAATTGTGTTTGAAACGCCTTGATTACAGCCAATTGAGACACTTTCCAGCATTAACCTTAACTTACTTTTCATTTTGATCCTGCTTTCAACACTGTAGAGATATACGCTGGTGATACGCCCAGCCCTTCAGCAAAGGCAGCTTGATTCTTGATGCCTTTCACCTCGTTTAATGAACGGATGAGATCAGCTTGTGTCATGGGCTTTACACCGCCTGGTGCTGCACCACGAAGAAGATCATAGACAGCCATTGCTGATTGCTCAAAGTACGCCATGCAACGGATGGTGTATTCCATCACATTGGCCGGTATCAGACCATCATCATATCCTATTTTGCAACAGATGGCATTCATCATGTGAACGATACCTGCCAAACGCATAGCCTGTATCTGCAGCTTGCTATACAAGGACATCAGGTAACTATCGCCTGTTGTACTTGCTATCTGCTCTTTCTTCCGCTGGAGTGAATTGAAATAGAAGTTGTAGAGTTCATCACATTCAGGGGAAAAAAGAATGGTTTGATTCTGGCTATAATTTTCATGGTAGGCCCTTCTGATGATATCGCGCCAAGCGTCGACAAGAGATTGATCCATGGATTCTTTCTCTCTGTCGGGAAACTCAACGATTTTAGGCATCGTGAAATTAAACCTGGTGTCTAAACCATTTTGCATATACCGTGGCTTCCCGAACGCTTCCACCAACAAACCTGGCTGAATATCGCCCACAATGCACATGAATGCGTCTTTGATGACGATAGGCCGTTCGTCTCCTTTACGATTGATGTAGATTTCATCATTATCATATAGACGGAGGAGTTTGTCTTCGGAACCACCTTTGGTATATCTCTCCATATCTTCAAAGTATCCCTTGATCTCAGGATAGTGTCCCAAGCCTCCGGTGCGACTGCTTAGAAAGATCTGATTGCGTGCTTCATCAGTGCAGTCACCTATAAGAACCTGATCAAATACAGGCGGGTGGCTCTCATCTCGTTCTTTGTCCGCTTTCCAAGCAGCATACTCAGCATTAAACCTGTCATAGTTTTCACTGTTGATTTCACTCAGAGGCTTGAGTACCTGTTTGATGGGCATTGTCTTGTTTGAGCCGCTTATTGCAATGTTGACAAACCAGAGCATAAGTTGGTTAGAATACTTGCCGTCAGTGACCCTTACTCGTTTGCCTATCGCGGTGGCAAAGGCTGCCAGTACAGCTACGATAGGAAACTCAATAGGGCATTGAAAGACCCTTACAACTTCCTTGATATATAGCTGAACTCTTTGCGGCAGTCCATCAATCGGCAGTTCAACCTCCCTGTGGAGGCTGAACTTGCCGTTCTGATTGTCTTTATTGGTGTTTCTCATAATAGATTTGACCTCTTACTACCAATAAGGTGGTCGATATCACTCTTGCGATACCGGCGTTTGCCACCAATTTCTACTTTCTTAAGCACACCGTTTTTGTCCCATCGATAGAGTGTCATCTTTGATACCGCCAAAAGTTTGGCAGCATCGTCAACACTGATCAACTGGCTACCAGAAGCAGCGGCTTCTGCCTCAATCATGGCAATGGACTTGGCACCGAGAAGAATCTCCTCGGCGAACTTCTTAAGATCCTCCAGGGAGACTTGGAGAATAATGTTGGGATTTTCAGAGTTTTGAAACATCTTAATAATGTTTTGAATATTAGGTGAATACATTTGAATAACTCGCTCCACTCGGTAGGCCATCTACTGCGAGCGTACGTTCACATTTACTACGTCTTTGGTAGGTTGGCGCCTCCAGTGCGTTGTCAAATGTGACGCCGCAAAAGTATGGTGTGATAGTAGGAAAATAAAAGACAACTTTTTTCATGGATATTTAGTGCGCCCAAGATAAATTTTCTTATTACTTTTGTATCATCTTATTACATGATGAAATGATATGAGAAATGCGATGTCAATATTTGTTAATCGGTTCAAAACCGATGAAGATTGCTATAAATTCTTGTCTGAAATAAAATGGCCAGACGGGCGATTTGCATGTGCAAAATGTGGCAATACGACATATCATAAGGGGCGCTCTCCTTACTCGCGCAGATGCAACCGTTGTAAGCATGACGAGAGCGTAACGGCTGGAACTATGTTCAATAAATTGAAGTTCTCGATTTTGATTGCATTCAAAATCGTCTTTAGTATGGTGGCGATGGATAAGGGAAACTCTTCAGTAGAACTTGCTGAAAAGCATGGTATTCAGCGTAAGACCTGCCAAACATTCAAACGCAAAGTTCAGCAAGCAATGGGCTCAATGCAACAGAAACGCTTAACAGGAACTGTTGAGATTGATATAGTCAACATCGCCAAACATCGTGCTCAAGATCCCTGGTGGGTTAAAGATCCTGAACGATATATTGCCATTGCTATAGAGGTTAGTGATGGCCAATCAGGAAGAGCGTTTGCTGTAGTTGTAAATGAGGACAAACAAACTGAGCTTATTCCAATTATAGAACACTATGTCCATCCTGATGCAACAATACTGACAACTGGGCATTATGGTTATAAAACGGCTATGAAGAAAAGATTCAAAAACCTTTCATATATTGAATGGGAAAGGTTTACTTTACTATATGGGCACTTTCTTGCTGTCCAGGATTGGATAGGCAAGGAGTATGGTCATTATACTTCGAGTTATTTGCAAGGCTTTCTAGATGAGTTCCACTTTCGTTACAATCGTCGACATAATTACTGGAGATACTTTGACTGTCTCATCCGAGAAATGGCCAAAAACAATTAATTCTGCGAGAATCATTGCCCAGTGAGTAGCTTTTTCCGGCAAATACGACTTTTACGAATTTTCCAACATCGAGGACACTGGTGGACACTGGTGGACACTGATTTTTTTGGGGGGCTCGAAGTAGTAGACTTTTCTATGAGGTTTTAACATTTTTTTGGCCTCACTGGTCTTCACTGGTTAACACTCGTCACTTTTAGGGTCTCGAAGTTGGGTACTTTTTTGGGGGTTTTAATACTTTTTCACGTTTGCACTATTGTTTTATTCGATTATAGGGTTATGAGTAAAGAAGTCAGGAACATTCGTTTTTCGAGAAGGTGAGTCGTTCGCTTTTCAACGAATTAACATCCTCTTTAGCTTCTGATGATGTTGAAAAGGGTGAGTGGTGGGGTAGAAGAATAATCGAGAAAAATGCCATTAGGATCAGAGAGCTTGCGTTATTAGCACAAGTCTTTTTATGCTTTGATCTTTGGGCAGTATCAAAGATTTCATTAAATTCGCACCGAATCTCATTTATGGGAGGAGATTGCGAATATAATCAAAATGTAAAGATATATGGAAAGTCAAATTACAAGGGAGGCAGCTTGGGAGCTGCTGAAAAAGTACAACAAGGACCCGTTTCACCTGCAGCATGCGCTGACGGTGGAATGTGTCATGCGCTGGTATGCCGGGCAACTTGGATTTGCCAGCGAAGTGGATTTTTGGGGTATGGTAGGACTGCTGCACGACATCGACTTTGAACAGTATCCTGAACAGCATTGCATCAAGGCGCCCGAACTGCTGCGTGCAGGGGGCGTAGGCGAAGAAATGATTCACGCCATCTGTAGTCACGCCTATGGCATGCACGTGGATGTAAAGCCCGAACATCTGATGGAGAAGGTGCTCTTCGCTACCGATGAGCTGACTGGACTGATATGGGCAGCGGCCCTGATGCGCCCGTCCAAGAGCGTCCAAGACATGGAGCTGAAGTCTCTCAAGAAGAAGTACAAGACAAAGGCATTTGCTGCCGGCTGCTCCCGCGAGGTGATTGAACAGGGAGCGGAAATGCTGGGATGGCCCTTAGAAGAGGTGCTGCAAAAGACTCTCGACGCCATGAGGGATTGCGAAGCCCGGGTGGCAAGTGAGATGGATGCCATCCTCAATGGCAATGGATAAACGCTCTCCCACTAAACCAGCCGACAACACACTTTTGTCAAGCAACAACTCTTCGTGTCTTTGCAAAAAACGCTAAAATACTGCAACATGAAACAGAAATTATTGTCATTAATGCTGCTGGCGGTATTCAGTTTGATTGCCGCTGCTGCGCCTAGAGAGGAAACGATCATCTCCCCTGATGGAAACATCAGAATTGTAGTCACCATCGGTGACCGATTGCAGTATAGTGTTTATTATGGTGAGGAGCAGGTGTTGAAGGACAATGTACTGGCCTTGCATGTGGGCAAGGGACGATTTGGCCAAAAGCCTGTTCTCAAGGGCCTCAAGCGGTCTAGGGTTGACGAGGTCATCAATCCTGTGGTGCCCATGAAGTATGCCTCAGTGCCCAATAGGGCCAATCAATTGTCATTGACCTTCAAGGATGGTATCGGTGTGGATTTCCGTGCTTATGACAACGGCATCGCCTACCGATTCAATATCAATAAGGGAAAGGGAAAAGTTGATGTGGTGGACGAAGGCGTGGAACTGAATTTTCCAGAGCCCTTCATCGCCCATATCTCGAAGACAGACTCCTATGCCATGTCGTGCGAGAAGCCTTACACTCACATCTCCACGTCCGAACTGGAGGTGGGGGACGAAATGACCTATCTGCCCATCCTGCTTGAAAGTCCTAGGGGAACCAAGATACTCTTTTCTGAGAGTGATGTCCGCGATTATCCCCATATCTTTCTGGCACCTAACGGCAAGAATGGTTTTTCGTCTATTTTCCCCAAATCACCCGAGGCATGGGAGCCCAGTGGTGACCGCAGTTGGAAGATTACCAAGGAACGCGACTGCATCGCAGCCAGCGTTGACGGACGACGCACGTTACCCTGGCGCTTTGCTGTCATCGGCGACGATGCTACGATAGCAGGGAACCAGATGGAAGTCGTGCTGGGTGGCAAATGCGAACTCGATGACGTGTCATGGATCAAGCCCGGTCAAGTGAACTGGGACTGGTGGAACCACTGGACCGTGTGGGGCGTGGACTTTGAGACAGGCATCAACAATGATACCTATAAATACATCATTGATGTGGCCTCAAACTTAGGGGTGGAGTATATTTTGCTCGATGAAGGATGGAATAAGAATGTGAAGGATCCCTTCACCACACGTGACGAGATTGATGTGCAGGAACTGGTGGACTATGGACGCGAGAGGAATGTGGGCGTCTGGCTGTTGCTTTCGTGGCTCACGGTAGAGCACCACATGGACTTGATTCCTTATTATGCTCAGATGGGTGTGAAGGGACTGAAGATTGACTTCATGGATCACAGCAACTAGTGGATGGTCAACTACTATGAGCGCATTGTCCGTGAGTGCGCCAAGTGCAAACTGATGGTGGATTTTCATGGCGCATTCAAGCCCTCTGGGCTGGAGCAGCGATTGCCCAATCTGCTGTCCTATGAAGGCGTGCTCGGACTGGAGCAAGGTGCCGGCTGTGAGCCTAAGAACAGCATTTGGCTGCCGTTTATGCGTAATGCCGTGGGGGCAATGGACTTCACGCCAGGTGCGATGCAGAATGCCCAACCCGAGGATAACAGAGGTACGGGTTCCCTGCCGATGGGCGGCGGTACACGCGCCTATCAAATGGCGCTCTACGTCTGTTTCGAAAGCGGCTTGCAGATGCTTGCCGATAGTCCCACCCGATATCTGCGTGAAGAGGAGTGTGCCCGTTTTATTTCCTCGGTGCCCACGACTTGGGACGACACCCGCATCCTTGCTGCCGAGGCTGGTGACTACTACGTCGTGGCCAAGCGAAAAGGTGACCAATGGTTCATCGGTGCCATCACAGGAGAGCGTAAGCAGCCCCTCGATTTGACCATCTCGCTCGATTTCCTGACCAAGCCGGGCCAATTGACCTATTTCCAGGACGGCCGCAATGCCCATCGCATCGCAGTGGACTACAAGAAAGGCGAGCAGGCAGTCACCCCGCAGACCCAGTTACAGCTTCACCTCGTCCGAAACTGCGGCTGGTGCGGCGTAATCAAATAACATCAATGTCTCTCGCTTAGATTTTAAATGATAATTGAAAAGTATACCACGAGAATAATTTCGAGCACTTAACACAACAAAAGCTCTCAAAAGAGAGCTTTTGTTGTAATTTTTCAAATTGGTCTGAATCGCTGATAATCAATTGTTTTTGGGAGCGCAAAATCTATTTGCCGATGCAGAAGTGGGCGAAGATTTCGCCTAGGATGTTGTCGGTGGTGATTTCGCCGGTGATTTCGCCTAGCCAGTGAAGACATTCGCGGATGTCTTGGTCGAGCAGATCGCCGCTCAAGCCGCTGTCAAGGCCGTCGATGGCGCGTGCGATGGCGTCGCGGGCACGGGTCAGCGCCTGATAGTGGCGGGCATTAGTGACGATGACGGCGTCGCTGTCCACGTTGGGCAATGAGGCGGTCTCGACGATGAGTTCGCGCAGAGCCTCGATGTCGTTGACGCTTTTGGCGCTGATGGCTACGATTTGTGTGCCCTCTGGCAAGATATCGTTCAGTTCACTCCTTGCGGCGACATCGTCGTCAAGGTCGGTCTTGTTGAGCACGGTGATGAGGGCCTTACCCTCGCAGCGGCCCAGGATATCGTGGACCATACTGGTGTCGGCGCTGGTGACGTCAACGACCCAAAGCACGACGTTGGCCTTATCAATGGCTTGCCATGTACGTTCGATACCCATCTGCTCAACGGCGTCGTTCGACTGACGGATGCCCGCCGTGTCGATGAAGCGGAACAGTGTGCCGCCCATCATGATGGTGTCCTCGATGGTGTCGCGCGTGGTGCCGTGGATGTCGCTCACCAGTGCGCGGTCGTCGCGCAGCAATGCATTGAGCAAGGTCGATTTGCCGGCGTTGGTCTGTCCCACAATGGCGACCGGGATACCGTTGCGGATGGCATTGCCGTCACGGTAACTGTCGGCAAGGCGGCCGATAAGGGTGTGGATTTCTCGTGCCAAGGTAGTCACTTCGCTACGGTCGGCAAAGGTGACGTCTTCCTCGCTGAAGTCCAGTTCCAACTCGATAAGTGCTACAAAATGCAGCAATTTGTCGCGCAGGTTCTTCAGCTCATCGCTGTAGCGACCGCGCATCTGGTTTATTGCCACACGGTGTGCCGCACGGGATTGAGCCTCGATGACGTCGGCAACGGCCTCGGCCTGTGACAGGTCCATGCGGCCGTTCATGAAGGCACGGCGTGTGAATTCGCCTGCGGTGGCAAGGCGGCAACCCGCATCGATAAGCGTCTGGATAGCCTGTTGCTGGATCCATGTCGAGCCATGGCAGGCCAGTTCCACCACATCCTCGCCCGTGAACGAGTTGGGTGCGCGATAAATCGTTAACACTGCTTGGTCCAGCATGTCGCCAGACGTGTCAATCAGGTGTCCAAAATGAACAGTGTGAGATGCCATGTTGGCGAGTGGCTTGCCTTGCCAGCGCTGTTGCACGATGGCGAGTGCCTCGGGGCCACTAACCCTGACAACAGCGATGCCGCCGCGACCTGAAGGTGTCGAGATGGCGCAGATGGTGTCATTCGTTAGATTTGTCAATTCGGTAGTGTTCATCGTCTTGGGTAATAAGCGGGCCAGTCTTTTATGTTTTCTTTACTCTCAATCACATTCTCGACCTTGTCCTCAAGCGAGGTGAGGAAGTCGTAGCCTGTCAGTTGCTCCACCTTGTCGATGGTCGTGGCATAGTTTGTCCAGCTGTTGGGCAGAGCCTTGTTTTCCATCACGAAGGCAATGGCACGGTTCTGGCCGGGTGAATAGATGACCTTGAAGAAACGCTCGGGCACGGCGATGTCGTCATGCTTGCCGATGTATTCCATGTCATCCGAGAGAATGGGGCCGGTGAGGACAATCAGCCTCTTGGCTGTGCGCGACCACTTGTGCACCGCTTCCTCGAGGTGCCGCCACTCGCCGTCGTTCATCTCATCGAGCTGCGGACAGATGTTGGTCATCAGGAAGCACTGCGTCATTGCGGTCTTGTCCCACCGCATGTCCATCGCCGGGGCCATGTGGCCGCGTGTGTAGCCGCTCTCCTTGTATTCCCACCAGTCGGGGCAACCTTTCACATCATGATCGCGTTCAAACTGGTAGTTGGCTCGGTTCTCGGCGTCACGCGAGTCGGCCATCGATGTCATGGTGTTTGTCAACTCATAGGCCACGCAGTTGGGAATGCGGTAGTTCTTGTTGAAGTACACTGTGATCGCTTTGTAGCGCACTGTCTGGTTCTCCAGCCGTTCAGGCAGTTTCACGTCCAGCAGCGACGCGTCGCCAGTGGACTGGTACTCTTTGCCCTCTTGCTTGTCCTTTTGAGGGTC
>JAEEGK010031102.1_pt1 | contig 10539 bp, 10 predicted proteins | sample 8958771 | NCBI WGS metagenome assembly JAEEGK01 (sample SAMN16246547, study PRJNA631951) | gut metagenome | biome: gut microbiome; feature: rumen; material: SC-attached | host: Bos | place: Iran: Karaj | collected 2018-10 | reverse complement strand
GGGATTTTGAATTTATTGATGGTTTAAGTTATGAAAATGCTTTTCATTTAATTAATGCTGGAGTTATTCTTGAATTAGATCATTTACATGATTTAGCTTGTGCTAAAATTGCTGCTTTTATGAAAGGGAAAACTCCTGAAGAAGTTAATAAGGAATTTACTATTGAATGTCAATTAACACAAGAAGAAGCAAAAGAATTAGGATTGGATGCTAATTAAATTTTTATTTATTCTGTTTTTTTTTTGAGTAATTTTTTAGCTTTTTTTTGCTTTGTTTTTTATTTAAATAATGTTGATTTATTAAAGAATGGAATTTAAATTCTTTTTTTTTGTTTTTTTATTTATTATAAAAGAATTTTATTTATATATGTTTATAAATTAAAACTCAATAATATATATTTAGGGATTTCGATTTTCAACTGAATATTTCCACATTTATTTTTTAAAATACCATACATTTACAATGAATATTATCATTTCTTCTTTTTACTATAGCATTTTCATCTCCTGTAGTTATATTCTTTGTATCATCCTTAGTTTCTTTAATATTATATAAAGAACTATCATTCGCGTTTTTCTTTTTTTCAACATTTTTATATTCTCTTATTGAAATATTAGAATTATTACTAATTTTATTTTTATTAAAAGAACTTTTCCTTTTTTCTTTTAAATTTTTATTTTTTAAACTAATTTTACTTCTTAATCTATGACTACTAGAGTTTTTACTTATACTATCATTATTATTCCAATCAATTAAAAAAGATCTTCCAAAATGAATAGGAGGAATATATTTAACCCTACAAATTTTCCTAAGAACATTTTTAAACAAATCAATTAAAAAATTATAATTAGGTTTATCTGTAAAATCTAATTGTTTAACATATTTAAAATACTGTTTAAATTGCTCAGGAAAACCAGAACATAATTCATCAATAGAAGTGGTTTGTTTAATATTTCCAATTTTTTCATAATATTTTTCATTATTTTTACATTTAATACCTTGCCAAGGTAAATCTCCTCTTAAAAAATATAATAAAACATAGCCAATACTTTCTAAATCATCTCTTCTACTTTGTTCAATCCCTTGATGAGTATAAACTGAACAATAACGTGCTGTTCCAGTTATATTTTTTCCAGTTTTATATGGAATATGTTTTCCATAAACATTTATATATTTTTTAGCTAATCCAAAATCAATTATGTATAAAACATTTTTATACTTATCTCTACCCATTGTAAAATTATCTGGCTTTATATCTCTATGTAAATATTGATTTTCATGTATATATTCTATTAATTTTAACATATCTATTCCTAAAGTACATATTGTTTTTAAAGAAAATTTTTTGTTCTGAGATTGGAAAATTTCACCTAAACTTTTTCCTAGTAATTCCATTACTAAAATATTATAACCTTTAATTTTTCCAAATTGAAATATTTTTGGTATTCCTAAATAACCTTTTAATGAATTTAATTTTAGATATTCTGATTCTAATAATCCTAATGGATTTTCAGGGTTATCAACTTCTGTCTTTATTGCTAGTTTTTCCTTTGATTCTTGATCTATTGCTGAAAATACTGTTCCAAAAGAACCTTTTCCAATTTTTTTTTCTATTTTATATCTATTTAATACAATTTCATTTTCGAAATTATTATCTTCTTTATTGTTATTTTTGGACATTTTATAAGTTTATATTTAAAAAAATTACTAAAAAAATAGATTTTTGTTAAAAGAAAGACCAAAGATTAAAAATTTAATTTCCAATGTCTTTTCTATAATCATATAATGACTTATTATTTCATAAATAATGTTTTTATATTACATTTATTTCTTATTATTTAATTATCAATGTAATATAAAATTGTTTTTAATGACTAATTAATTACATTTGTTTTTTTAAGAACTGTAATTATCTTAAATATATTAAAAAAAATAAACTATAATATTTAAATGAATTTATAAATAATCTATTAATATATACATTTGAAAAATAAATAAGAATATTATTATTATAACAATTATAAGTATACATATATTTTTTAATGAAAAGAAGTTTTTAACATATTCTTTAATATTTATTTTTTTCAAATTTATTTGTTGTTTTTTATCATCATTTAATTTATTGATCAAATGTAAGGGATTTTTATTTAAAATATCTTTTTCTTTAAAAAAAATAATATTATTACTTGCATCATTTTTATTAATAGAATTATTATTAATATTATTTTCTTTATCTTTTTTATGATTTAAATTAACTTTTTGATTTAAATCACTGGTCACATTATCATTGTTATTAATATTTGAATTATGACAAATTTCATTTTCTTTCAAATTTGCATTTAAATTATTATCAATTTCAACATTGATTATAGAATCAAAATTAACTGATTTTTCTACTATTGTAGATTTATTACTTCCATAATTTGAATAAAAAGAATTTTTTATATCAGTACTCAATGATAATTGTTCTAATTTAATTTGTTCAATAATATTATTATCATTATAATTATTTTCTCTTTCATAATTTAAATTATCTTCTGTGGCACTGGTTCTAAATTTTGAATTAATTCTGTCATAAATTCCATTAATATCTTCTTCAACCTTTTTTTGTTTAGAATTGTTTTTAGAATTATTCATCATTTGTTTAAGATGAAATTTTTGAAAATCATCTCTCATTTCTTTTATTTAAAAAAATTTAATTAGTAATTCATTAAATTAGATAAAACGAAAAAAACACGATTTTAAAATATATAAACTAATTAATTTCAATTAAAAATTAAAAATTCAAAATATAATCAAAATTATTTTTTTTTAATTTGAAACAACAATATTAGATATATTTTGTGCTTCCCCTTTCGGTTAATCCTTTATTATGATTAAAATCAATTGACATTAATTCAGAATGAATGTATTTTGTGTATTTAATCATTTTTTTTAAACTCATAGAATTATTAAATTTTATTTCACTTGATAAATTTCTTTTATGAAATAATTTTTTTTCTTGACAATTACAATAATTTTGAAATACTGAATTTTCTCCATAATAAAATAATCTACTTGATTTATTTTTTTCTCTAATTTCTCTTAAAGATCTTGCTTTTTCCATTCTATTATAAAAATTAATATTATCGTTTGTTTCTTTTTCTATTCTATTAAAATTTAAACATTTATGAATTTCAGGAGTAAAAGTATTTTTTTCTTCGCTATTAATTCTTTTTCTTATTTTCCCTTTAAATTTAAAATCTTCTTTTTTTTTATTAAAAATTTTAAACCTAACTAAAAGAGAATTTTCACAATATTTATCAACACTTAATTTTATTTGAGAATTTTTTTTTAATTTTGTTATTTTTGGATGAAAAGTACATTCTTCTAAATTTTTTTTGTTTATTGAAGATAAATTTGATTTGTTATTTAATTTATAATTTCTGTTTAATGCATCTAAATATAAATTTGCAAATATATTTGGTAATAATTTGCTTTTCTTAAAAACTTTACTATTAACAGAAAGAGTACAATTTCTTGAGTTTTTGTTTTTATATGAAATAGTTGAAGAATTAATTGTTGAATTTTGTGTTTTATTAAGATTTTTACAAATTGAAGAATTATTTTTCTGAAATCTTTTATTTAAATGTTTATTATTATTACTACAATCATCCCAAAAATTATCTTGAATATAGTCCATAGAAAAATTATTTATTTTTTATTATTTCTATATAATAAATTATAAATCAATATAAAATATATACATAAAAATAATAATTTAAAAAAAATAATATTTATGTCAAAAAATAATAAAAAACAAATAATAAATTTTTCATCCTTAGCAAAACAAATATTTATAGAACAAAATAAAATTCGTATAAATCCTCAATCTTACATTCCAAAATTAGAATCATATCTGACAAAATTTAATGAAAATATATTATATTTAATAAATGAAAATCCATTAAATACATATGAAGGAAAATCAGCAGTAGAAGAAGCAATTTTATTTTTAAAATCACAAAAACCATTATATGAATATCAATATAAAAATGAATTATCTTTTGCAGCACAAGATCATTTAAAAGACATAAGTTTAAAAGGATTAACATCACATGATGGAAGTAATGGAAGTCAATTACCAGAAAGAATAGAAAAATATATTGAATGGGATGATTTAATTGGTGAAAGTTTAGATTTTGGTTTTTATAATCCAGAAAATATAATATTAAGTTTATTAATTGATGATGGAGTAAAAGAAAGATATCAAAGAAGTAATTTATTTAGTGAAGAGTTTAAATATTGTGGTATTGCTTGTGGAAACCATAGAGATTTAAATACTTGTTGTGTTATTATTTATTCTAAAAATTTAAGGAAATTAGGAGAAAAATGTAATAATGGTGTTAATTATATTAATGATTATATTGAAAGGACTTTAAATAGAACAAAAAATAATAATATTTATCAAGAAAATGATATTGATGCTCCAAATGATACTGTAGATGTTAAAATTGTTAAAGAAGTGAAAAAAGTTAATGGATATGATAAAAATATTATGAAAAAAATTTATTTATTGAAAGATAATTCTTATCATATTGTTGAAATTGAAGAGAATTAAATGTATTTTTAAATTTTTTTTGTAATTTTATAATTTTTTGAGTAAAATTTTTTGAATTAATGATAAATTGAAAGAAAATATAAATAAATATTAAAAATCTAATTTTTATTTAATGATTTATTATGAAAAACAAGTACAAATATATTATCTATATTAATTTAATAATATAATCAAAGAATGGACTTAGTTTGAAATAATCATAATATAATAGTTTTATTTAATTCACTTATCGAATTCTTTTTTTATTCATAATATCATTGATGATATTGATAAATGCATTTTTATATAAATAAAAAATTTAAATATTCTTTAATCCAAAAAATATATCAATTATTTTTTAAAATAATTTATAGGTCAAATAAACATTAAAAAAGATTGGTTTAAATAATTATATAAATTTTTGATTTATTTGATTAAACTCGAACACCCTCCGTTTAATGATTTCTTTATTTCTATTCTATTAATTAAATATTTAAATATTGTTCATCTATGCTTGAAATATTTCTTAACTTTTAAATAAAACTATTTAAACTGAAAATCAATTTTAAATTCAAAATTTTCTTATACTTTTCAATATTTATTAAATTATCAATGAAAAATAATTTATTTTTATATATATTATCTAATATTGTTAACCTGAATAGATTAATTATCATTTTTAATAGAAATTTTATCTTTTTTTTGTTTTTTTAATTCTTCATAATTTTCTTTTCCATTTATTTTTTTATTATCAACAATATACTTTTCAGATTTAAATTGTTCATTTAATCCAGCTTGAATATAACCTGCCCATAAACCAAAATAATGAAAAACAATTGAACCAACAATTGATAAATTAATTTCTCCTAATAAATTAGAATGTTGATTTACATATATAAATTGATTACATGCATTTAACAATTCATTACAAATTTTATTCTGAGAATTTCCAATTATAAAAAGAGTATTTCCTTTAAAATCTGTTTTTTCAATTGGAGTTGAATCTTTTTTTAATTCTTTAAAATTTATATCAACACAACATAAATTTATTGAATTTTCATTACAATATTCAATTATTAAATTAGGAGATTCAAAAAATTGGAATTTCATTTTTTTTACAGTACCTTGATTACCAAAAAATTTTTTTAATACTTTTTTATCTTTTCCTAAAATAAATATTTCTTTACAATTAAAGGCAGATGCACTTCTTATTAAAGTTCCAGAATTACTTTTACCATATTCTGAAATAATTAATAAATAAAAATCATATTTTTCTTTATTTTCATTTAATTCCATTTTCACAAAAAAAATTAAAAAAAATTTAATTAAAATTTATTCGCATTTAAATATTTAAATTATAAAATATAAAATAAATTGTATTTATTAAATAAAAAGTATTTTATACTTCTTTATAATAAAAAAATTAAAAAATCAGTACAATCATTTCTCGATTTTCGATTTAAATTTCTTTATTTATGATTATTATTATTCAAAAGCAAGAGAGAATCTAACTATACTAGAGTTTTTAAAATCATATAAAGAATTATTTCTTGTTGATTGAGGAGATTTACTAATAAAATTATTTTTTTTAGGTAAATAAATTATTCCTGATAATTGAAATTTTTTTTGTTTGATAGCCATTTTTAAATCATTATTTATTCATTAAAAATTTGAAAATTAGTTAATAATTCCATTGATATTTTTTTTGATTTTTTCAAAATAAGAAAATAAATCTTTATTGAATTTTTCATACTTCTTTGTATTTTTTTTAATCATTTCTTTTAAACTTCATCTTATATATTTTTAATTTTATACTATTTGAATAAATAATTTATAAATTTTTGAAAAATTCTTTAAAATTTTTTTTTTCAAAAAGTAAAAATGTCCACTATAAATTCCCAACAAGATTACTTTTTCTCATATTCAAACAATGAAAATGACACAACTCAAAATAATATATTCGAAAATAATTCTTCAAGAAAAACTTACATAAATAATATTACAAAAACATATGAAATAGAACCTAAAAAACCACAAGAAAAAAGTGAAAGAAATCCAATTAAAAAATTAATAGAAAACATTCCTGAAACATGTTTAAGATGTAAATGTTCAATTCCTTTAATAATATGTCAAGATTGTTCTCCTTTTATTTATTTTTGTTCGAATTGTGATTTACATATTCATTCAATGCCAATTAAACAAAGTCATTCAAGAATAAAAATAGAAGAATTAAAAAGAGAGCTTCAAATTCAAAACAATAGAAAAAATAATGTTTCTATTGATTTTCATAATCAACAAATTATTAAAAATCAAAATCATCAATTTAATAGAGATAATTATTTAAATGATATAAAAAGGATATACGATAATGAAAAAACTGATTTATTAAATAAAAATTATTTTTTGGAAAATGAATTAGGAGAAACTAAAAAAATTATGAATGATAAAATTAATGAGTTAAATAATCAATATACTGATTTTGAAAATAAAAAAAATGAGGAAATTAACCAAATGAAAGAAAAATATGAATTTGAAATTAATAATGTAATAAAAGATAAAGATAATAGAATAAATCAATTATTAGAAAAAAATAATGAATTAGTTAAATATAATGAAGATTTAATTAAAAAGGTAAATTTATATGTTGATAAAATAAATATGACAAGAAAAGAAGATATGTCAAATAAAGAAGAAATAAATAAAGAGATAGAACAATTAAAACAAGAAAAAAACAATTTAATTAAATTTTATGAAAATAAACTACAATTTTTAGGAAATAATTTCTCAGATGATAAGATAACAATAATATCTTCTTATGAAGACCAAATTTTTAAAATGAAAAATGATTATTCTGATAATTTATCTAAATTAGAAGAAATATTAAAAAAAAGAGATGATGACATTAATAATATAATAGAACAATATAGAAAAGAAAAAGAAGATTTAACTACAGAATTACAATCTTATATTCAACAATTTGATTCTTCTGAATTTGCATATAAAGATATGTGTACTAAATTAAATAATCAAAAAATAGAAATTGATAATTTAAAGGAAAAATTGGATAAAAGTTATAAAAAATATATTGAAGAAATGAATCAAAGAAAAAAAATCGAAAAAGAAAATGAAATTTTACAAAAAAAGAATGAAGAATTAACTTCTAGTGTTGATAGATTAAACAGAATAACTCATGGAAGATTCAAATCAATGGCTTCAAAAAGTGTTTATTCTGCTAAAACTGATTATTAAATTTTTTTATCAAAATTTTTTATAAACTTATTTAAAATTTACTTTACAAATACATTTATAATTAATATATATAATCTAAATATTCTGCTTCATCTTTAACTAAATAATCTTTTACTTTTGTTTCTATTAATCCTTTTATCATTGCTAAACAAATTTGATATTTTAATTTTATTTTTTCAAAATCTAATGTAGAACCAAATTCGATTGGTTTAATAGACTTTTCTTTATTATATATTCTAATAAAATATTTCCTATAATCATAAGCTCCTTGTTTAAAACCTTTCATTATAATTTCAATATAATCAACATTATCAAACTTAAATAGATATTCTCTTTTTGAACCAAAGAGATTAATTTTTTGTTTAGTGACAAAACCTTTTTTTCTATTTATTTCAAATTTTTCAATTTCTCCAATATAAAATAAATAAAAATCTAAATAATAAAATCCAATATTTAAAAGTACAACAAATTGATAATATAAAGTATTAGTATAAAAATAATATAAAAAATATGTCGCTAAAATATTAAAAGGTAAAATAGTAAATCCTGGTATCCATAGACTCCAAGGATATTTTGTAAATATATATATTGGTAATTCCAAATATGACAATAAATCTTTTCTTAATTCAGATCTTGATTTATTGAATCTTAATCTAGAATAAAATTTTTTCCAAAATGGATCTTTACTTGTTTCTTCAAAACTTTTCTCTTTTTTTTTAAAAGATGAATATGACATAATTATATTTAAATTAAAAATAAAAAAATATTATTGAAAAATTATCAATTAAAGAATAATTTTTGTGATAGTGAAAAAATAATGAATGAAATAATTACAAAAAATGTTTAGTTCAAAACACAAATTTTAAATTTTGAAATTATTTTAAATTAAAAGAAAAAAGAATTATTTTTATATTTTAATTAATAATATCAATATTTAATTCCTTTTTTATTTTTTCAATAATTTGAGTGATATCATCAGTTAAAAGATTATTTTCTTTATTTAATATATCTTCAATTCCAGTGGCTCTAAGATTTTGACAAAAAGGATTTTTATTTCCTAAGACATTACCACTTTTAATAAAGCAATATATAATTTCTAAGGAGAGCTTAATAATATCTTTTTCTGTTTCATTTTTTAAAAATTTTTCAACTAAATATTCAATAAAAACTGTTTTACTAAAATCTGCAGCAACATCAAAATTATTTATATTTAAAACATTTAATATTATTAATAAACCTGTTTTTCTTACACAAAAATCAAAATGAGTTAAAGATGTTAATATTACAGAATTTAATATATTATGTCTTGTGACTTTAAGTATTATATTTAAATCATTAGATTTTATAATAATTAATATTGTTTCTAAAATTTTTAAATGAATATTTGGCCTTTCAATTGTATTATATATAAAACTAAAAAACTCTAAAATTTGAGTATTATTTAGGATATTTAGAATATTATTACTTTCAATTTTTTCAAAATAATTAATTAAAATTTTGAAAACTGTAATTAGATTTAATTGAAGATAGGCGGGATAATTTAAGTAATTTATACTAATCAACATATTGATAAAATTATAATTGTCTTTTATTAAATTTACAATGGTAGTGTCATCTGATTTATCATATTCATTTAAATAATTTAATCCAATAAGTGAACATGCAATTACTTCGTCTTCCTGTGCATTCGATAAAAATTTATAAAAAATTCGAAAAAAATTTTCTTTTTCTTTTGAACTGAATAAATTTACATTTTTTGCCATTACTGCAATAAAATGAAGATATTCAATTAATTCTTGATAATTATTTGTGATATTACTAGCATATTTATTTAAAGATAATTGTAAAAAATTATTTTGATATAATTTATTACGACAAATTTTATTTTCATAACATAAATTATATAAAAACTCATATAAATTTGTGACTATATATGAGTTATCATTCATAATTATTTTTTTATAAATTTCTAAGAATTTATCACTTGAAAAGAGTTCATAATAATCAAATTGATTATTAATTGAAGGAAAATTGGTAAAATTTATAAGTCCACATAATGAATCGTATAAAACGTAAGGATCATTATTTTTCATTAAAAGGTTTTGGATATTTTCAATAAAATTATGCTCAAGAAATTTATCAATATAAAATTCATATGTTTTATTTGTATTTTTTGCTTCCTCAGATTCAGAAGCTTTAACAAAGAAATATCTTTGAAATAAAAAAACTCCAAATTTAACATAATCTTCATTTGAACTATTTAAATATTCTAAAGATTTTTTTATGGATTCATCAATATTTTCATCTTTTATTCTAAATGAGCTTGCTTCTTTTTCATTAATTTTTAATTTGAAAGGACATATTTGAAATTTTTTATTTTTTTGATTATTTAATTTCCTTTGAAATAACATATTTTGCTGGAATTTTTGTTTTCTTAATGTGAGTTTGAAATTTTCTCTTGTTCCGATTAAGTTTATTGGTTTATCTAAATAATTATTATTTTTAATTTACTGTTTTTAAAAATATTGTTTCTTTGTTTTAAATATTCTTCTTCCATTTTTTTAATTTAAACTTAAATGTTATATTATTAAAAAAAAATAATTAAATATATATATAATTACCTATATAATTTGTTTTGATTTATAACAAAATTTAGGCATGGGGATTGGGGATTGGGGATTGGGAATTGGGGATTGGGGATTGGGCCCAAT
>JAEEGK010031101.1_pt1 | contig 10539 bp, 5 predicted proteins | sample 8958771 | NCBI WGS metagenome assembly JAEEGK01 (sample SAMN16246547, study PRJNA631951) | gut metagenome | biome: gut microbiome; feature: rumen; material: SC-attached | host: Bos | place: Iran: Karaj | collected 2018-10 | reverse complement strand
AGTCGGGGAGCTGAGTGCCACCACCCGCATTGTTGAAAATGAGGTTCTCGGAAATACCAGAGTTGTCGGCACCCATATCGAAGTAGGTCCAAGTTGTGCCATTGAGTTTCACGGTTCCTGTTGGAGCCATGCCTGGCCAATCGCCGTTGAGGTTGTTCACATCGCCCCACATGTAGAGGGTGATGGCATCCCAACCCGTCTGGTTATCGACATAAACCACGAATCCGTCGTGCTCGATTTCAGGCTCGTCGCCACTCCAGTAGTAGCTTTCCCAGCGCTGTCCCCAGATGTTGGTGAAGGTGCCCACGCTTGGATTGTCGGTATGCCATGCCTGTTCGCCCTTCGTGGTGTATTCCTTACCTTGAGAAACGGAATAGAAACGGAATCCATCGGCAAGGGTCTTGCCATTGATGAAGATGGAAGGGTCGAGATAGATGCCCCACTTCATGTCGCTCTTAGGTGCTTTCGTGAGCAGATAGGCGTCATTGCCAATGGCTGTGCTATCGCCATTGAAAGGTCCAGTGATATAGATTTCCTCATCGGCTGTGGTGCCAAAAGGTACGATGAATTCGAGCAAAATGCGGTCGGCACGCGTTTCGAACTGCTGGCGCTCATGGTCGAAAATGATGTCCTCGTCGCTGGAGCAACTGCTGAAAAAGCCCATGAACGGAAGCACCAGTGCCAAAATCCATAATATATTCTTTTTCATGATGGAATGAATTTTTAATTGATAAGTTTTTAAGTTGATGAGTTTTCGCGGAGAATTGTATCTCCGTTAAACTTTAAACGTTTAGAATCTCAATAACTTGGATTCTGGATGAGTCCAGGATTAACGGAGAGAGCTGATTGTGGCAATGGATACCACTCATACTTGGTGTTACGCTTGGCAGGAAGTTCTACACCATCTTCGGTGGCACGTCCCCAGAACCACCATGTGCCCTGTGTGAACTTGTTGAAGCGGCGGAGATCGGTGCGACGGCGATTGCCTTCGCCCAGATATTCCTTACCCCACTCGGAGAGCATCCAGTCCATATCGAAATTGCTGAAGCCAGGACCTGGCTCACTGAGTGCTGCACTGCGGTTGGCACTGGTATAATAGCGCTGACGAACGGCATCCACATATTTCTTTGCCTCTCCACCATTGCCCTTGCGCATCTCGCATTCAGCCACGTTGTAGTAAGCCTCTGCCAGACGGAACTGAACATCGTCGATAGACTTGAAGCCATTCTGACCATCATCTGGATAGAGCGGATATTTCACGAGACGTACACCTGAATTGGTTTCTCCCCAACGAGGATTCATCACCGTTTCGAGCTGGCGACCTTGATTGAGGAAAGTGCCGAGTTGGTCCACATACACGAGGTCCTGACCATCGCGGTCGGCATCAGCTTTGAGGATTTCGCCCGTTCCGAAGTTGGCACGAATGGTTCCCTTCAGGAACATACCTGGGCCATGAGTCATAGTAGCTGTGTCGTAAACGTAATTCTGCTTGCGGATGTCTCGGTCGTCAAATCGTTCGTATGGAGCACCCAACTTGTCATTATAAGGAGCATCGAGGAAACAGTTGGCACCGGTGGTTCCACCCGTAGGGAGAACGGTTCCAGAGTTGTCGAATGATGGCACGAGGCATACGCAGTTCCATGCACCAATTCCATCGTAGGACTGTCCGAAATAGTCTGCATAGCCATACCACATGCCCACCATCGTGCGCACATTTGAGATGGCATTGGCAGCGCCTTGTCCATCTTCAGCCGCCAAAGCGAAAATCACTTCGGGACAACTTGTGTTGTTGATGCTGTAGATGTCGCGATAATTCTCAGCCAGCGCATACTTGCCAAAGTCTCCATTGATGATTTGTTTCGAAAGTGCCTCGCATTCATCATAATGGTTCTCGCCGATGAACACTTCCGCATTGAGCAGCAGGCGGGCTTTGAGCAAGCGGTTCATGGCTTGGTTGGCACGGTTCTTCAACTGATTGTTTTGGTCAATACCCAACGCGCTGTTCGATTCGTCGAGTTCGGTAGCAATGAAATGATAGATTTTCTTGCAGGAGGTGTTCCAGTCAGGGTCGGCTGTGCCTGGCACCTCACTCGATGCAGAAGTGTTGAGCGGCAGTGCTCCTCCCCAAATTTCGAAAATGCAATAGTAGTTCCAAGCACGGATGGTGCGTACCTCAGCTATGTATTGCTTCAACTGCTGGTCGCTCATGCCAAGACTGCCGGCATTGAGTTTCTCAAGGTCGTTGAGCAAGAGATTGGCAAGACCTACTGCTGTCCATGCACTGCTCCATGCATTACGGATGATGGTTGACTCCGAAGTCCAGTTCTGCCAAGAGAGAACGGTCTTCATGGCTTCGTCCCATCCCCACAGACCACCATTCCACACACGCCAAGTGAGCTGGTCGGCAGGATACTCGGAAAGGTGGAAGAAGTTCTCTCCTGCAAGGGTAGAAGAAGTCTGATTATAGATGGCAGCCACTGCACCCTTCACACTGGCTTCATTCTGATAATAGACAGATGCATCAATACGGTCATATACCTTCTCGTCGAGGTCGGTACATGCGGTAAGCCCGAATGCAACGGCAATTGCCATGATGCTATATTTGAAAACTTTCATAATTGAGTAAGTTGTTGAGTTAATAAGTTTTTGAATTGATGAGTTTTAAAGCAACGGAAATGATTGTTTTCTGCTTGAAAATGTATGCTCATTTCCTCTATTATCTCTTTTTCATCAATGGAATCGCAATGTTACGCCAATGCTTGCCTGAGTGGCTTGTGGATAAGCACTGTTGGAATCTACACCTGGGGTGATGCCAGTAGAAGTCACAATCGAAGGGTCGTTGCCCTTATAGCCCGTGAGCGTGAAGATGTTCTTCACCGTGAGATAGACGCGCAAACTTTCAACAATCTGGCGACTCTTTGGATGGAGGTTATAACCCAGTGTGATGTTGTCGAGCTTCAGGTAGTCACCCTTCTCAAGGAAATAGCTGCTGATGACTCCTCCACCCGACTCGATGTTGGCGAAGTCTGTGTAGGCAGTGCGAATCACGTTGTCGGTACCACAGCCTTTCAAGCCCATGCCATATTTACGCATATTGAAAATCTTGAAGCCTAAGGCACTGCGGAACAACATGCTCAAATCCCAATTCTTCCAACGGAAGGAGTTGTTCCACGAGAGGAAATGACGTGGTGCGCCATTGCCGATGTTGCGCTTATAGGAAGGATCTGCCTGCGACACAGGAACGGCTTTGCCTTCGTTGTCGTAGATGAGAAGCAACCCTTCGTTGCTGATGCCTGCATGCTCGTAGCCAAAGAACTGACCAATCTTGCCACCTTCGAGCACTCGGAAGAAGTATTCGCTCGTACCTACGCCTGGCTTCTGATAGAGGTCGAGGTATGCCATCTGATACACGTCGCTCGAAAGCTTGGTGAGTTTCGTAGTACCCGTGCTCCAAAGCAAACCTGTTGTCCATTGGAAAGCAGATGACTTAGGCAGTACATCGAATTCCAGAGATGCCTCCACACCCGTGTTCTTGGTGGTTCCCACATTCACGAGGATGGTGTTGTAGATGAATGGTGGCTGCGGAGCTGTATAGTTATAAAGAAGGTCCTTGGAACGGCGGTCGAAGAATTCCACACTACCTCTCAAGCGGCTGTTGAGCGTAACGAAATCCACTCCCACATTGAAGGCTGTGCTCTTTTCCCATGCCAAGTCAGGATTTGCGTTGAGTGAAGGTGCATAACCACTCACCCAAGCACCATCGATGAGGTAAGCGCCATATCCGCTATAGGTGGCAAGCGACTTGTAGGCATCGAAGTCGGAACGTCCTGTCACACCGTAAGAGATGCGAGGTTTCAGACTCTGGAACGTCTGAGAGAGTGCTTCTGCAAATGGAGTCTTGGTGATTTCCCATGCCAAAGATGCTGAAGGGAAACTACCCCATTTCTTGTTCACACCGAACTTGGTGCTACCTTCACGACGGAAAGATGCAGAGGCGAAGAGCATGTCACGGAAATTGTAGTTCAAACGAGCGAAGAAACCAATCAGCGTGGATTCGCTGCTGCCTGCCCAGAGGTTTGCCTTTCCGTCGGCAAGCGCACGTCCGTTACCAATGCCAAAGTAGCTCATGGAGTCATAGACAAAATCCTTGTTCTCATTACCGCTTTGCTCCCACTTGCTACGTTCCCACGAATATCCGAACACAGCCTTCAGTTCGTGGTCGGTGAGCGAGAGCGTGTAGTTCACGAGCCATTCCAAGCGGTTGGTCCACCACTTCTGATAGTTGACGTTGGCACGTCCTGCATAGCCGTTCCAGAAAGATTCGCTCGAAGTGGAAGGCGTATAGAAGTTCGACTTTTGGTCGTTGTACTGCAAAGCATAGTTGAGCGAAGTATTGAGATAGTGCTTGTCGGTTTGCAGTATATTCACCTTCACACCTGCATCGCCCAAGAGGTAAATGCGGTCGCCTCGGCTCACGTTGTCGCGGAGGTCGCCCACAGGATTATGGATGTCGGTAGGCGAGTTTGGCTGATAGTAGCTGCCATCATCGTTCTTCACTGGAATCGTTGGATTCATGGTGAGCGCTGTATCGAACAGCCCGTTGTTGCCCCAATCTTCATGCACCTTGCGTGCTGAGAGGGAAGAATTGAACTGAACTCGGTTGTTGAGCACACGCTGTTCACCCACGAATCTGGCTCCGTATTCCTCACGACCCGAAACGATGTCCATACCGTTTGCCTTCTTATAGTTGAGAGAAGCACCGAAGAAACCGTTCTTCGTGGAACTATCAATGGAGAGATACTGGTTGAGGTTGTAGCTGACAGGTCGAGTGATTTCGCCCCACCAATCGGTGTCGGCACCATAGTCCTGCCCACGACGGGAACGACGGAACTCATCGGTAGTCAAGATGGAAGGTTTGTCCTTCTGGAAGTTGAGGGCGATGTAACTGTCGTAAGTGACATTTGTCACACCTGCTGTGCCCGAACCCTTCTTCGTAGTGACGAGAATCACACCGTTGGCACCACGAGTACCATAGATGGCAGCCGAACCTGCATCCTTCAGCACGGTGATGGACTCCACGTCCTGCGTAGCAATGTTGCGAAGGTCGCCACCTGCTATACCGTCAATCACGATGAGTGGACCATTGCTTGCCATGAGTGAACCCGCGCCACGAATCTGGAAGTTGGTCATGGTGTTTGGATCGGCATCGGCAGAGGCACTGACATTCAAGCCAGTCACCTTACCCGCAATGAGAGCCATTGGGTCGCTGGCTGCACCCTGATTGAATTGCTCCTTGTTGACTTGTACCACGGAGCTTGATATTTCCTTCTTGGCGAGCGAGCCGTAACCCACCACAACCACGTCGTTCAACTGAGCAACGTCTTCTTTCATGACGATGTCCAAGCCGTTCTTAGCCTTCACTTCCAGCGGATTGAAGCCTACATAGGAAACCACCAAGGTAGCACCTGGCTGGCACTGCAAAGAAAAACGTCCCTCCATGTCAGTCACTGCACCCGTCTGTGTTCCTTTCACTACGACGTATGCACCGATGAGGTCTTCCCCATTTTCGTCCTGGATATGTCCACTAATCGTGGTCTGCGCCAGTGCGTCCATGGAAAGAAGCATTACCGCACATATTGCTATGAGTCGGTTGATTAGTTTTTTCGTTCTCTTCATGTTTCTGAGTTTTAATTGATTAATTGTATGTTGGTTCTATTTCTTTTCTATCCTGATGGCAGCGCCGCCACTTCGTGCCAAGCGCAGCGAGAGCGTGCTCTTGCTGTTCACCTCCACCTGTCGGATACCCATAGCGTATGGATTCTTTTCATAGTCGGCATCTACACCATCCTCGTAAATCATCGCCTTGTAGGTGGCACACTCGTCCAAGAAATCGAGCGGAAGCGAAAGCGTGCGCGACTCTTCATTCGTGATGCTCCCCACAAACCAACGGTCGCCGTTGCGCTCCTTGCGAGCAATCGTCACGTATTCGCCAATCTTGCCGTGAGGAACCACGGTGCGGCTCCATGTGGTAGGGCAACTCTCTATGAAGGTGAGAGCTGGTTGTCCCTCGTAGTTCTCAATGGCATCGGCAGCCATCTGGAGCGGACTGTATATCACCACGAACTCCGCGAGTTGTTTGGCAAGTGTGGAATGTGGATGCGTCCCTTTCACTACCTCCGAGAAATTGAAAATCGCAGGGGTGAAGTCAGTAGGTCCTGCCAATCCACGAGTGAACGGAAGCGTCACAGTGTGGGACGGTGGATTGCCGCCTTTCGCGTCCCATGCATTGTATTCCTGTCCGCGCACACCTTCCTGAGTCATCAGGTTAGGCCATGTGCGCTGAATGCCCGTAGGCATGGCTGGCTCGTGGTTGTCAATCATGATGTGATACTTGGCAGCGGTTTCAATCACCTTGCGATAATGACGGATGCCATACTGCGACTTAGCCAGTTCCTTGCCATCGAGCAGATGCCCCACGTAACCCGTCTTCACGGCACGAATCCCCAATCTCGAATACCAAGCAAAGGCTTCGTCCATCTGCTGCTCAATGAGTTTCGACCTGCCCCACGACTCCATGTGACCGATGAAACGCACACCTTTCTCCTTGCCGTAGCGACACACCTCATCCATGTCGAAATCGGGATATGCTTTCAGATAACTGACTTCCTCGCCATTACCCCATCCATAGTTCCATCCTTCGGCAAGCACACCACTGAAGCCATGTCGAGCGGCAAAATCCATGTATCGCTTCACGTTCTCCGTTGTGGCACCATGCCTTGGTCCCTGTTCCCATGTGTTCTCCTTCTTGTGGATGCTCCACCAAATACCAATGTATCTGCCTGGTTCAATCCACGATGTATCTTCAATCCTCGAAGGCTCGTTCAGATTCAGCATGAGGCGCGAAGTGATGAGTTCTCCAGCCGTTCTTCCAATCGTCATCGTGCGCCAAGGCGATTTCATCTCTCCCCTTGCATACACCTTCACCCCATTCTGCCAAGGAGTGAGAGCAGTCTGCAATGTCACCACACCCGCCTTCTTGTCGTGTATCCGAACTGGAGTGAGGTTGATGCTGGCATAGTCCTCCAGTGCAGCCTCATGCAAACTGAGGTAGAGATCTTTTTCATATTCAATCGTGAAAGGAGTGCAAACCGTGTCCTTTTTGCTAATCAAGTCGCGTGTATAGATGCCTTCGAAATACTCCGTGTGATTACTGGGAATAGACCATGCCTGCGCATCGTGGACGAAGGCAAATTCCGTAAGTTCCTCCAGCACGCGAATTTCCTTACCCGTATGTGTGTCTGGCAAAACATATCGGAAGCCTATTCCATCGTTGAAAACGCGGAAAACCAAATTCATCTTTCTTCGGTTTCCACGCTTCTCCTGGAAACCGACAGTCAGTTCATAATAATGGTTACGAACTTCCTCGTCCTCGCCCCAGACTTGCTTCCATGTCTCATCTTTCGATGTTTGGCGTTTGCTCACCATTTTTACATGAGCACCCACTTCGCCATCGTCGAGCAGGAATCCCAAACGGGAATCATCTACTATCAAAGCACCTTGATACTTCACATTGTAAAAAGGCTTACCGGATTTCACACCGACAGTTACCATCACGGAACCATCGGGTGAAAGTGCCGATACGTTGGTAGCATGAGCCACTTGGTAACTAATTAATACCAAAAAACTAACTATTAACCATCTATTTACTAATCTATTTTCCATTGTGCTATAGAATGAAGAATTTGTTAAGTGATTGCAACGAATCGTTAAGTGATTGCGATGGCAAAGTTATATGCATTTATTTCGCTTCACAATAGCATCAAAGAAAAATCTAAATCATCAAAACACCCAATCGCTTTATTTTCAGTCCTTTACTTTCTTAATCATTACATAAATATCAAGATTATTACAAATAAAAAAAGTCTTGCTATTGCTAACAAGACCATTCTTTTAAGCAAAAAAGCTGACTCGAAAAACGAGAAACAACGAACGATAATCCTCTACTCTTCCATCCTTTTCACATCCTCCTCGAAACTCTCCTTCTGTTTTGCCTTCGCCTTCAACTTGGAACGATAAGTGTAGATGGTAGTGATACTTGACCGCAAAATCGATGCAATCCTCTGATTGTCTGTGAAACCTAAGCGAATCAATGCAAGGATGCGCAGTTCTGTGGTCAGTTTCTCTCCGTGTGGCACAATTCGCGAGTTTTCCTCGAGCAAAGCATTCACCCGTTCCACAAAATGTGGATAGATACTCAGAATGGCTTCATCAAATTGCTTGAAGTAATCATTGGTCAGTTCGGCTAAGTTTCGCTCACTTTTCAGTTCTTTCATCAGTTCCTCAAATTTCCTGTCCCTCAACAAACGGCTCGAACGCTTGTTTTGTTCATCTGCCTTATTGATAAAAACGCCTCCCAATTCAAAGAATCTACCGATATATTCCTCTTTGATGCGCCCCGACTCTTTGATTACTCGGTTCGTTTGACTCAACTGCTCGTTGGCATCGTTCAGTTGCCCCACCGTCTGCTCCAATTGCCGATTCATCTCTTCGTTGTGGGCATTTGCCTCTTCCAGTCGGCGAATCAATCGGGAACGATAAATCCTACTGATAATCAGAATAAGCGCAACAAGCGAAATGGCAACTAGCAAGGCTATCATGATATTTTGCGCACGAGAACGAACCTTATAATAGGCATCTTCAATCTGAGGCATCAATTGTGCAGCCTGCAAGTTGCGCAAACGGGTGCCATAGAAAGAAGCATCCGCCATAGATGCATTGAGATAGCGGAAAGCACGCTCGGTTTCTCCCTTCTCCAAAAGCAACATCGACAACTCACGTAGAGAATTGTTTTCCCGAATGGCACAGCGCTCATCGTTGATGGCAGAGAGCAACAAGTATTCCTCCCGCTTCTGCATGTCGCCCTTCAAAGAATAGAAATATGCCAATGTGCTCATCAATACGGAATGAATTCGCCCACCTTGCTCCTGGCGACGATAATTTTCCAACAAATCAATGGCTCCATCCACATCACCTGTCTCAGCCCGATAGGTGGCTTCGGAGAAGATTCTGAAATAGTCGTCTTGGGGATTCAAGGCAATCATTCGCTCTCGATACATCACCACGCTGTCTTGATACTCCTGCGAATAGACTGTTCCTCTCGCCTGCTCCGACATGAACAAATAGTACTCCTGCATGGCATTGTAGTATTCGGGAAGGGTGGTCTCGCTCAATTCATCCACAGGTATATTCTGCAACACAGTCCGTGACTTGTCGAACAATCCTGCCACAGCAAGAAGATGCGACAATCGCAACTCACAGGCATGCACACGGTCCAAATGCCCCCGACTTCGTTCAGAATCTATGTTCTCCACAATATACTTCATGGCAGAGTCACAGCGGAAAGCCATGTATTCATCGTAAAGACGCATACGAATCTGATATCGGTCGTCGTCGGTCATACCCCTTGCCCCAAGACCCTCACGTATCAGTTCTATACGCTCCTGTTTCTTGGTAACAATCTTTTGTTCCTGTTGGAGAAGAGAATCCAGCGTATGGTAATGAGCACGCAATGGGTCGTTGGCAAAAACCATCGATGAATTCGCCAAAAACAAAACAAACACGCATATCGTTAGGTAAGTATCTCTCATGGTGCCAAGATAAGAAGAAAAACTGAAAAACATGATTCACCGGCAAAGATACAATCTTTTTACTAATCACCACATGTTATTGCCAAAAAATCTCCAATTGTCATTGATAAAAAGAAAGGCTGAAGCAATAAATAAAAAAGAATGTACTAGCATTCTCCTTCGATTGTACTGGTACGCTCTTTCGATTGTACTGGTACGCTCCTTCGATTGTACTGGCACGCTCCTTCGATTATACTAAACCTTGTTTTCGAATGCACTAAACCTTTTGTTCGGCGAAAGCCAATCATTTCTTTGATTCTACTAAATTGCCGAGCCCTCAACGTTAACACGGCGAGGGCTCGTTATCGAAACGGCGAGCCCTCGTTAAAACGATAACGAGCCCTCGGCAACTAGTTGAATCTAAGGGAACGCTTCAGTAAATCCCAAAATGCGGTTCTGATAATCCTAAAATGCGGTTCAGTAAAACCACACCTGCAGTTCATGAAAATCTACTAAAACGATTCGGGGAAAAAAGCAAAACAGCCTAAAGATAAGTCTCTTTCAGCTGTTTCAGATAAGAGAAAAATTGTTTCATCGTCGAAAAAACATCTCGATAGAACATTTTTTCATGCTTATAAAACATCGTTTTTCTTCCTCTCTCCGAAAAAGTTGTATCTTTGCAAAAACCAATGCGAAATATGAAAACAAGTAATCTCATTAGATTTGGCTACCCTCCCCCTCGGGGGAGTCGGTGGGGGGCTTTTCTCATCATCGCCATGATTATTGTCACACAAGTATATGCACAGACTCCTGCGCCTTGTGGACCAGTACCCAACGAGAATCAGCTTCGTTGGCAGGACATGGAGATGTACGCATTCATCCACTACTCCATGAACACCTATACCGACGAGGA
>JAEEGK010031099.1_pt1 | contig 10539 bp, 7 predicted proteins | sample 8958771 | NCBI WGS metagenome assembly JAEEGK01 (sample SAMN16246547, study PRJNA631951) | gut metagenome | biome: gut microbiome; feature: rumen; material: SC-attached | host: Bos | place: Iran: Karaj | collected 2018-10 | reverse complement strand
CGTACTGAACATGGAGGCATGGACGGAGGGACGCATGATTCTCAGCGATGAGCAGAAAGCAATGCTGAAGGATCAGGTTGAGGCCTTCCTGAAGTTCGTGTGATATTATTTTATAACCAATAAAAAAGAGACTTATGAAAGAATTGAAAGGAACGAAGACCGAGCAGAACCTCAAGGAGGCTTTTGCTGGCGAGAGTATGGCGAGAAACAAGTACACGTATTTTGCTTCGCGCGCCAAGAAGGATGGATTTGTACAGATTGCCTCGATCTTCGAGGAGACAGCTGCCAACGAGAAGGAGCACGCCAAGATGTGGTATAAATACCTGAATGGTGGTAGCGTGAGTGATACCAAGGCGAATCTGGCGGATGCTGCCAATGGCGAGAACTTCGAGTGGACGGACATGTATGCCCGTATGGCCAAGGAGGCTCGCGAGGAGGGCTTTGACGAGATTGCCGAGAAGTTCGAACTCGTAGGCGCTATCGAGAAGCACCATGAGGAGCGTTATCGTAAGTTGCTGAAGAACATCGAGGATGCTGTGGTATTTTCTCGCGAGGGTGATGTCATCTGGCAGTGCAGCAACTGCGGCCATATCGTCATCGGCAAGAAGGCGCCTGAGGTTTGTCCTACCTGTGACCATCCGCAGAGCTACTTCCAGATTAAGGCAGAGAATTACTAATAAGATATCCATTAGAAAAGGTGGAGATACATCGTTGACGGATTGGATGATATAGGATGTTGACTGTGACAATAATCCACGCCATCCGGAGCTGAACGTGGCCATCATGACGAGCCACTATGCTTATTCATGCGGCAACCTGTTGCCTTCGCAGATGAAGGACTACGGCTATTTGATTATTGGTGAGAAATCTGGAGGAGGCACTTGCAGCATCCAACGAATGTGTACGGCCGAGGGCTTTTGCTATCAGCTTTCCTCGGCTCGCGCACGACTTATCAACAAGGACGGTGAAAACATCGACGGCGGCGTAGAGCCTCACATTACCCTTGAGGTGAAGCAGGCCACGGCTAAGGATGATGACGGCGACGATGTGAAGTATTCAGATTTCTCTGCCTTCTATGCCCCCAGTGTGGGAGAGCAGATAGTCAACTGGTATGCTAACAAGTAATAGTGACCATGACAGCGAAGGAGATCATACAACACATGGAGTCGTTGCAGAATGACGAGCAACGGCAGATACTCATGAGGTTCTTTAAGACGGGTCCTGGTGAATACGGCGAGGGTGATGAGTTTCTGGGACTGAAAGTCCCACAGACGCGTGAGGTGGTTAAGGCCGTTCCAAAGGATTTCCCTCTGAGCGAGGTGCCTGAGTTGCTGATGAGCCATTGGCATGAGGTGAGACTCTGTGGGCTGTTGATCCTTGTGGCAAAGTTCGAACGATTAGCGACGAAGAAATTGGAGCGCGATGAGAATGCCATCAAAGGCCGCGACGAGATCCTGACACTTTATCTGCAATACGCTGAGCAGGCGAACAACTGGGATCTCGTTGACCTCTCTGTCCACAAGATTCTCGGCCATTGGCTGCTTTTGCCTACTCATCTGGGGAGTGACAATAAAGACCCTAGAATAAACATTCTCGATTCTTTGGCACAGAGTGATAACCTTTGGAAGCAGCGCATGAGCATTGTATGCTCGTGGAAGACCTCGCAGATGGGCGATCCATCGTGGTGTCTACGCTATGCCGAGATTCATCTGCATCATCCCCACGACCTGATGCACAAGGCCGTGGGTTGGATGCTCCGTGAGATGGGCAAGCGCGTCTCGATGGACCTCCTCCGCGACTTCCTCCGTCAGCACGCCCACGAGATGCCTCGTACGATGCTTCGCTATGCCATTGAAAAGATGCCGGAGCGGGAACGGCAGTATTGGCTGGCTTATGATTAGCGCTGGAGGAAAGTATCGACCTTTGCAGCGGTCTGCTTACCGCTGGCCATAGCGCGGACTACAAGCGATGCACCATTGGCAGAGTCGCCACAGACGAAGACATTCTTGGGATACTCAGGATGCTCAGGCTTGAGGAATCCCATGGCCAGCAATACGAGTTCTGCCTTGATGATTTCAGGCTTGCCCTTTTCTACCATGATAGGACGACCACCATTGGGATTGGGTTCCCAGTCGATTTCCTGTACCTTTACGCCAGTCAGTTTGCCATCTTTACCCAAGAACTCCAGGGTGTTGATGTTCCAACGACGTGTACAACCTTCTTCATGTGAAGACGTGGTCTTGAGGGTGCGAGGCCAGTTGGGCCAAGGATTCTGAGGATCTTCTGGACCTTCCACGGGCTTAGGCATAATCTCAATCTGAGTAACACTCTTGCAGCCCTGACGATGGGCCGTACCGATACAGTCGCTACCCGTATCGCCACCACCAATCACGAGGACATCCTTACCTTTGGCAGTGATACGTTCGTCCTTGTTAAATTCCATACCAGCCAGGACACGGTTCTGCTGAGAGAGCAGTTCGAGGGCGAAGTGAACACCCTTCAGTTCTCGGCCTGGAGCTTTGAGATCGCGGGCAGTTGGAGTACCAGTTGAGATAACGACTGCGTCGTAATCCGAGGTGAGAGGTGAAAGGTCAGAGGTTAGAGATATCTCAGCTCCGTATTTGAACTCGATGCCTTCCTGCTCCATCAGGGCGATGCGGCGGTCGATGATGGCCTTATTCAGTTTGAAGTTGGGGATACCATAGCGGAGCAAACCACCTGCGGCTTCGTTCTTCTCGAAGACAGTTACCTGATAGCCCATGAGGTTCAGGTCGTTGGCAGCAGCTAAACCAGCAGGGCCGGCACCAATCACAGCCACCTTCTTGCCATTACGCTGGATGTCAGTACGGGGTTGAATGAAACCCTCGCGGAAAGCGGCCTCAATGATGGCAGCCTCGTCTTCTCGGTTCGTTGTCGGTTCGTGGTTGAAACGGTTCAACACGCAGGCTTTTTCACAGAGTGCAGGACAGATACGCCCCGTAAACTCAGGGAAGGGATTGGTGCTTGTCAGGAGCTTATAAGCCAACTCCCAGTCGCCTTTATATAGGGCGTCGTTCCACTCTGGGGCCTTGTTGCCCAGAGGACAAGCCCAGTGGCAGAAGGGTACGCCACAGTCCATGCAGCGCGAGGCCTGCAGTTTGCGTTCGCGGGTGTTCAGCGTCTGCTCTACCTCGCTGAAGTCGTGGATTCTATCTTGTAATGGACGATAACCGGCCTCTTGGCGGTGTATCTCCAGAAATGCTTTTGGATTTCCCATTGCTATATTTGACTATTTTACTATTTCACTATTTTTCTATTTTCTTGCCCAATTGTCTAATTGTAAATTGTCCAATTGTCAAATAAATCAGTAGTCGCGCTGGATGTTTGCAATCTTTTCTTGCAACTTCTTGTTTTGCTCCTCCTGGAGGACTCGTTTGTACTCGATAGGTACTACCTGGATAAAGTCCTCGCAGTAGCGGTTCCAGTTGTCGAGCATGCGTCCAGCCAGAGCCGAACCTGTATGTAGGTAGTGCTGGCGGATCAGTTCGAGCAGTTCCTTACGACTGACACTGTCCTCAACCAGGTTGATCTCCACCATATCCATGTTACAGAAGTAGTCGAATGTGTGGTCTGGATCGTAGACGTAAGCCACACCGCCTGACATACCAGCAGCGAAGTTGCGGCCAGTCTTGCCGAGTACGACGACACGTCCACCAGTCATATATTCGCAGCAGTGGTCGCCTGCACCTTCAATCACAGCGATGGCACCCGAGTTACGCACGCCAAAGCGCTCGCCCACCTTACCATTGATGTAGAGTTCGCCTGAGGTGGCACCATACAGACCAGTATTACCAGCGATGATGTTGTCCTCGGCGTGGAAATCCTCACCACTTCGTGCTGGAGGCAGAATCGAGATGCGACCGCCTGAGAGGCCCTTTCCGAAATAGTCGTTACACTCACCCTCGAGTTTGAGGTTAATGCCCTTCACGGCGAAGGCGCCAAACGACTGACCGGCTGAACCCTTGAACTTGATATTAATCGTATTGTCAGGCAGTCCTGCCTCGCCATATTTTTTGGCAATAACGCCAGAGAGCATGGTGGTCACGGCACGGTCGGTATTCTTGATAGCATAGTCGAGTGTCACCTCTTCGCCATCGTTGATAGCCTTTTCGGCAGCCTTGATAATCTCTTCGTCCTTCACGCCGCTAACCTTGGTGAAAGCACCACGATCCCAATACAATGGTTTATCTGTTTCGGGTTTGTGCAGCAGACGGGCAAAGTCAATGGTCTTTTGCTTATCGGTGGCATTGGCGGTATCGACCTCAATCAGCTCTGTATGACCGATAATCTCCTTCAGACTCTTTACACCTATCTCAGCGAGGTACTCGCGCACCTGCTCGGCCAGGAAGGTGAAGAAGTTCACCACATACTCGGCACGCCCCTGGAAGTGCTTGCGCAGTTCAGGATTCTGGGTGGCTACACCCATCGGACAGGTATTGGTATTACACTTGCGCATCATCACACAGCCCAGCACAATCAGGGGCAGCGTACCAAACGAGAACTCGTCGGCACCCAGCATCGCCATGATGATGACATCCTTCGCAGTCTTCAACTGTCCATCGGTTTGCAGGCGCACCTGATTTCTCAAACCGTTGCGTACCAGCGTCTGTTGCGTTTCTGCCAGTCCGATTTCGGGAGAGATACCTGCGAAACGCATGCTTGAAGCAGGTGAGGCACCTGTACCACCCTCGGCACCAGAGATGACGATGAGGTCGGCTTTGGCCTTAGCCACACCAGCGGCAATGGTTCCCACACCACTTTCGGCCACGAGCTTCACGCTGACGGCAGCCGTCGGATTGATGTTCTTGAGGTCGAAGATGAGCTGTGCCAGGTCTTCGATACTATAGATGTCGTGATGCGGTGGCGGCGAGATGAGCGAGATGCCGGGAATGGCATTACGCGTCTTGGCGATAATCTCGTTGACCTTGAAACCGGGCAACTGACCGCCCTCACCGGGCTTGGCACCCTGGGCCACCTTAATCTGTATTTCCTCAGCATTCACCAGGTACTCGGCGGTCACGCCAAAGCGTCCCGATGCAATCTGCTTGGTCTTGCTTGACAGCGAGACGCCATCCACTTCCGTGTGGTAGCGGGCATTGTCCTCACCGCCTTCACCGGTATTGCTTCTCGCTCCTAACTTATTCATAGCCAGTGCTAAAGCCTCGTGAGCTTCAATGCTTAGTGCACCAAACGACATGGCACCTGTGACGAAGTGCTTGACGATGGACTCAACAGGTTCCACCTCGTCGATAGGCGTTGCCTTGGCAGCCTTCTTCCACGTAAAGAAGTCACGGAGGAAGATGGGCTTGTCACCATGATTCACAAGCGCCGACCAGTCCTTGAACTTCTCGTAATTCCCTTGTCGCGTAGCCAGTTGCAGCTTGGCTATGGTCTCCGGGTTCCAGGCATGCAAAATGCCATCCTTACGCCATGAGAACTGACCATTGTTAGGAAGTGAAGAGTGAAGAGTGAAAAGTGAAGAATTTGCTACCGCCATTCCTTCCGAATGCAGACGGATGGCATCGCGGGCAATCTCCTTCAGGCCGATACCGCCGATGGTGCTCACCTCTGTTCCGAAGTAGCGGCGCAACAAGTCCTCACCGAGACCGATGGACTCAAATATCTTCGCGCCACGATAGGAACGGATCGTAGAGATACCCATCTTACTCATGATTTTCTTCAGGCCCTTGTCGACAGCCTTGATATAGTGAGCCTCAGCGGTGGCGTAGTCCTCTTGAATCTTGTGTTTCTTCACCAAGTCGTCGAGTACGGCGAACGTCATGTAGGGACACAGGGCGCTGGCACCGTAGCCTAAGAGCAATGCCGCATGCATGACCTCGCGAATCTCGCCACTCTCCACAATAAGGGCAGTCTGTACGCGCTTGCCCACGCTAATCAGATAATGGTGGACAGCCGACACAGCCAGCAGCGACGGGATGGCGGCATGGGTATCGTCCAGGTCGCGGTCGCTCAGGATAATATAGTTCACGCCCTCGTCTACGCTGACTTCTGCCTGATGGCACAGATCGTCGAGTGCCTGGCGCAGACCTTCCTCACCTTTCGCCATCTCAAACAGGATAGGCAACTTCTTGGTCTTGAAGCCCTTATACCTGATGTTGCATAATATATCGAGTTGTGTATTGGTCAATACGGGTTGCGGCAGACGCACCATCTTACAGTTCGAGGCGTCAGGCGTCAGGATGTTTGTGCCGACAGCACCAATATACTCCGTCAGCGACATGACCAGTTCCTCGCGGATGGGGTCGATGGCGGGGTTCGTGACCTGTGCAAACTGCTGACGGAAGTAGTTGAACAGCACCTGCGGACGGTCGCTGATGACCGCCAGCGGCGTGTCGTTACCCATGGCAGCCACAGGTTCCTGACCGGCAGTAGCCATCGGTATGATGGTCTTGTCGATATCCTCCTGGCCGAAGCCGAAGGTGACGAGCTTCTGCTCTAAGTCGCTGACGCCGTTGTCCACGTGTCGGCCGCTCTTCAGCTTCTCCAACTGCACGCGGTTCTCGTTCAGCCAATCGCGGTAGGGATGTGCCTTGGCCAGCTTTTCCTTGATGTCGCCGTCGTAGTAGATCTTACCCTCCTGCGTGTCAATGAGCAGAATCTTACCGGGTTGCAGACGGCCTTTGCTGACGACGTCGCCAGGTTCGAAGTCCATGACGCCGACCTCGCTGGCAACCACCATCATACCACCCTTTGTAATGGTATAACGGCTGGGGCGCAGACCGTTTCTGTCCAGCATGCCGCCGGCATAGCGGCCATCACTGAACAGCAGCGCTGCAGGACCATCCCACGGCTCCATCAGAATGGAGTGATACTCATAGAACGCCTTCAGGTCTTCCGAGATGGGGTTCTTGTCGTTGAACGACTCCGGCACCAGAATGGCCATGGCCTGCGGCAGCGAGAGTCCGCTGAGCATCAGGAACTCGAACACGTTGTCCAGGCTGGCAGAGTCGCTCATGCCCTCCTGCACGATGGGTCGCAGGTCCTTGATGTTGCCTAAGGCCTCGCTGTTGAGCACGCTCTCGCGGGCCTTCATCCAACCGCGATTGCCACGGATGGTGTTGATTTCGCCGTTGTGTGCCAACAAGCGGAAGGGCTGCGCCAGTTTCCATTTGGGGAATGTGTTTGTGCTGAAACGGGAGTGCACCAGCGCCAGTCCGCTTGTAAAGTAGTCGTTCGAGAGATCAGGGAAATAACGCCGCAGCTGTCCGCTGGTCAGCATGCCCTTGTAGATGATGTTCTTGCTCGACAGCGAGCAGATATAGAAGTCTTCGTCAGTAATTTTATTCTCTATTCTTTTCCTTATTTTATATAAGGTGCGCTCAAACGCCTTCTCTTCCTCGACGGGGTCGTAATCACTACCCTCGCCCTTTGGTGACGTGCCGGGGGCGACGCTTTTCTTCACGAAAATCTGCTTGATGTCAGGCTCGACCTCACGGGCAGCGGCACCAAGCACCTCAGGATTTGTAGGCACAGCCCTCAGATGCATGAGCGTGAGTCCCTCGCGCTCAATCTCCTCAATCATCACGCTCAGGATGTCCTGCTGCGCCTGGGTGTCCTTGGGCAGAAACACCAGTCCTGTTCCGTACTTACCCTTTTCAGGCACGGGAATACCCTGCAACAGGATAAACTCGTGCGGAATCTGAACCATGATGCCTGCACCATCACCAGTCTTGTCTCGCGTCTCAGCACCGCGGTGCTCCATGTTTTCCAGCACCTTCAATGCATTGTCAACCAGTTCGTGACTTTTGCCGCCGTGGATGTTCACTACCATACCCACGCCGCAAGCGTCGTGTTCGTACTGGCTCTGATAGAGTCCTTTCTGCGAACATTGCCCCTCGGGCAATTTATCAGACGTCTGAAGTTTACATTTTGTCATATTATCCTTACTTTTACTTTCCTTTTGTCTAATTTCGGCTGCAAAATTAATGCATTTTGCGCAAACTGCCAAAGCTTTGCTTTCTTTTAATGATTAAAAAAAGCCCTGCTTACACTTTGCTACAATCACCCCGTACTTTTCAACAAAGTGTAAGCAATACACACCGTTCACCCCTCCAATTCTTACACTTTGACATTTACCTCAAAAAAGAATGCAGAAAACGCCCCAAACGGACAGGCCGACAACAGAAAATACAGACACTAAACCACGGCCATTTTGTGTTTTGTGTCCGATAACAGTTTGTAACAAAACGACATGATTTATCTGCAATTTGTTAGCAAAAAGACACTCGTTAAGCTTGAAAAGTTTACACTTTGTCAGTTTTGTGTGGTTTTAACAATCAAAACAGAACATTTTTCTTTTATTTCCTTGCAAAGTGTCGTACCTTTGCACCCGAGAACAAAAAACAAGTAGTTAGGCCCTACGAAAGGGTTAGTATTAATTTAATAAGGTAAAAAGGCATGAAAAAGATTGAAGCAATTATCCGCAAGACGAAGTTCGAAGAGGTGAAAGCTGCTTTGCTGTCATCCGACATCGACTGGTTTGAGTACCACGACGTTCACGGTATCGGCCAGAGCCGCCAGGAAAGAATCTATCGCGGTGTACAATACTCCACCGACGTCATCGAGCGCGTTGCCATCACGATTGTCTGCCGCGACGTTGTCCTCGACCCCACGGTGAAGGTGATCCTGAAGGTGGCCCACACGGGCGAGGTCGGCGACGGACGCATCTTTGTGAGCGACGTGATTGACACCTGGTCTATACGCACCGGCGAGAACGGCGACACGGTTTTGAGAGACAAGAAATAGTATTAATCAAAAAAACACAACACAATTATGAACGAAATAGGATTATCACTCGATACTGTATGGATGCTATTGGCAGCCATGTTGGTTTTCTGGATGCAGCCGGGTTTTGCGCTGTGTGAAGCAGGTTTTACGCGTGGCAAGAACACAGCCAACATCCTGATGAAGAACTTTGTCGACTTCATGTTCGGCTCGTTGCTGTTCTTCTTCCTCGGCTTCGGCTTTATGTTTGGAAGCGAGGGCGCTGGTTTCATAGGCGCTGCAAACTGGGGCGACCTGAGTTTCTATAAGGGCGACCTGCCCGTAGAGGGATTCTTGATTTTCGAGACCGTCTTCTGCGCCACCTCTGCCACCATCGTCAGCGGTGCCATGGCCGAGCGCACGAAGTTCTCGATGTACCTGATCTATAGTGCCATCATCTCGCTGTTCATCTACCCCATTGAGGGTCACTGGACGTGGGGCGGCGGCTGGCTCTGCAACGATGCTGCCGACAGCTTCATGATGACGACATTCGGCGACGTGTTCCACGACTTTGCCGGCTCTGCCATCGTTCACAGCGTAGGCGGCGTACTGGCGCTGATCGGTGCCATGGCTCTCGGTCCCCGTATCGGCAAATACGGTGAAGGCAAGAAGAGCAACGCTATTCCCGGTCACAACCTGGCCATGGCCTCTTTGGGCGTGTTCATCCTTTGGTTGGGATGGTTCGGCTTCAACCCGGGCTCGCAGCTGGCAGCCAGTGGCGAGGTCAACCGCATAGCCATCAGCCATGTGTTCCTGACCACCAACCTCGCAGCAGCTGCCGGTGGTGTGGCCACGATGTTCCTCACCTATCTTAAATATGGCAAACCGTCGCTCTCTCTGACGCTGAACGGCGTGCTCGCCGGACTGGTAGGCATCACGGCTGGCTGTGACCTCGTATCGCCTGCAGGAGCCATCATCATCGGTCTGGTCTGTGGTATCGTGCTCGTCTTCGCCATTGAGTTCATCGACCACGTACTGCACATCGACGACCCCGTTGGTGCCAGCAGCGTACACGGTGTCTGCGGTATTCTCGGCACGCTCATGACGGGTCTGCTGTCAACCAGCAACGGTGCTTTCTACGGTCACGGCTGGGGATTCTTCGGTGCTGAGTGCTTCGGCGTCCTGGTCATCGACCTCTGGGCTGCCGCCTGTGGCGTGGTTTTGTTCTACGGCATAAAATATATTCACGGTTTACGCGTTGATAAACGTATAGAGGAGGAAGGTCTCGACGTGTACGAACATGGAGAGATGTGTTATAACTAAGTAAATGAAAATGAAAATTAAAAGTTAAGACGTTATGAAAAAGATTGTTTTAATGGCCATGTTGATGGCTACAGGAATGAGTGCTACGGCACAGGACGAAGTTGAGACGACGGTAGCAGCCGACGTAGTGAGTCAGTATGTCTGGCGTGGCCAGGACTTGGGCAACGTATCGCTGCAGCCCACACTGGGCATCGGCTACAAGGGCCTGTCGCTCTCAGCCTGGGGCAGCGTCGGTCTGGCTGACGCTGACGACACGAAGGAGTTTGACCTGACACTGGCTTACACCATCGGCGGTCTGAACATCGGCATTACCGACTACTGGTTCAACGCCGGTCTCGACCCCGACAACCGCTACTTTATGTACAACGCCCACTCGACGAACCACGTCTTTGAAGCTAACATCGGCTACGACTTCGGCGTGGCCAGCGTACAGTGGTTCACCAACATCGCCGG
>JAEEGK010031092.1_pt1 | contig 10541 bp, 9 predicted proteins | sample 8958771 | NCBI WGS metagenome assembly JAEEGK01 (sample SAMN16246547, study PRJNA631951) | gut metagenome | biome: gut microbiome; feature: rumen; material: SC-attached | host: Bos | place: Iran: Karaj | collected 2018-10 | reverse complement strand
AACTGCCTCACCGATGATATAAAGCCCGGGACGGTTTTTAACCTGCAAGTTATCATCTAATTTGGAGAGTTTGAATCCGCCTGATGAGACCTGTGCCTTATCAGCATCTCCATAACCCGTAACACTTACGGGGAAAGCACATAAGAGATTCGACAGTTTGACTATCTTCTTATCGTCAAGCTCGCGGAGAGTCATCTTATCGCACTTTAATCCCATGCTCTTCATTACGAAATCAGTGATATTTCTTAAGAGCATACCGGACAAAGCATCAGCACAGTTTCTGTGAGCATACATCTGACGTCTGATATATATCATCTGGCAGATCTCACCTGCTGATTTGCCGGTAAGATTAAGTACAGCCTTAATATCTGTCTCACCATCATCTATGAGCTGAACAACACTGTCAGAAACATCCATTACACAGATGCCTGAGATGCCGCCTTCTTTGGAAAAAAGGATCTCGCCTTCAGATTGTGCTTTTATGATCCCGTCGCTGTTTAAGATCTTAACGTCTCCTCTGCACCTGATACCAGCAAGTGCCTTGATACCTGGCGTGTCTGATGTAAGAGATGTAAGTGCCGGTCTGAAAGGAACAAAGAAAGATTCGTCTGTCATGCCTTCCATGATATTTACGACATCACCGTTTGATCCGGTTGAAGGATATGTGATTCCGCCGGTTGCTATGACAACATTCTTAGCCAGATAAGTCTCATCAGAATCAGTTGCCACTTCGAAAAATTTGTTTTTGGCAATTGAAGCAACATGTTCTTTGAAGACAGTTTCAATATGGAAATCTTCAAGATAGAACCTTAAAGCATCGACAACGGTGGAACTCTTTAAAGTAGAGGGATAAATAAGAGTACCTTTCTGTTCAAGAACTACGCCGAGAACATTTTCATAGAAATCAGCAGTCTCAAGATATCCGTATCTGTTAAGACATTTTTCAAGTTTAAAAACATCATCAGTGTTGTACTTTGAGATCTCTATTGCGGAATTTGACAGATTGCATCTGCCGCTTCCTGTAAGGGCAAGCTTCTTGCCTACTCTGCTGCCGCCTTCAAGAATAAGGACCTTCTTACCGGCAAATGCAGCCCTGGCAAGCCTGGCTGCACAGTAAAGTCCTGCAGCTCCTCCGCCAATTATCAGACAATCGTAGATGTTATTACTCATGATCAGTTCCCGTTGCTAACTTTAAAGTTCGTCCGTACTTGGTATTATCAAGCGGAACACAGCCTGTCTTACCGGATATTATTTTCGCAAGCTGATCAATATCAGCAGGTTCACCTGATTTTAATTCCAGTTCCAGTTCACATATCTCATCAGTTTTGGAACCGTCTGAATTAGTAATCAGACCATAGTCAAAACATGCTTCTATAGTACTATCAGCAAAAGCAAGATTATATATGGTCCTGTTAAATGAATTGGAACATATGGGCTTAAGATCTTCATCTTTAATGCCGCAGAAGACTTCAGACAACATGTCCGAAGGATCACTGTCAGTGGTAATAAGAGACTTAAAACGCTCAATGGAGAACTGATCATCTTCACTTCTGGCATTCCACTCATAACGCTTGTGGAAACCTTCCGTTACTCCTCCGCCGTACTTTACGGTGAATTCATAGAAATCGTCTTCGGAACCCTTATAATGTCTGACTCTGATCATACCGCCGCGTTTTGTTATGTCCATGCCGGGAGTATCAATGTAAGTATTTTCAAGAAGTACGGACTCAGGCTTAACAGCATCGGTGCAATATTCCGTGAATTCGTCCGAAACTGCCAGACCGTATAATCTATCCTTGCTGTCAAAACTGAGCTTTACTTCCAATTCCATAACTGACCTCAGGTTATCGTATGAACACCGCTCGTTGAAACTACGCAGAGCTTATTGCCTGAAAGGAAATTCATTCTGATGATATCTTCATCAACGGCATAATCGTTGGTGATAACACCCGATGTGTTATAAACAAATACTCTCTTATCAACGCTGATGGCATAATAACCGTCGCCCTGGGCAACGCAGATGATGTTGGTTCCTATATTGGAATCATAGATAATACTGTCGGAAGAATTAATTATCGCAAGCCTGTTAAGCTGGCTGACACCGTCGGAATAAGTAACGAAGAGATTATTTCCGACCTTTTTAACATAACCGATGGCTGAAAAAGGTGTATCCATCCTAGCAAGAGTATTATCTTTAACTTCGTAGAAGCCATTTGACGTAAAACAGCAGAGCTTATTGCCGACATAGCAGATCGAAGCGAAGATTACATTGTCTTCAGTGGTATATACCGCATAGTCATCAACTTCGTAACCCTTATTAGTCTTCTCGATAGAGAAAACTCTGATATAAGGAACAATAACGGCACCACTGGTATTTATCGTGGATACGGCAATAAGAGATGAATCAGCATTAAATGTGCAGCAGACCGGGAAACCTGAATTATAAGATGTCCATACGGCTATCTGATTTCCACTCTTATCATAAACAACAACTTCACCGAAAGACTCTTCACTTCCGCAGATAACGGCAGTAAAGCCGTCTTCAGACATCTGAACGGACTTAACCGGATTTTGCGTAGGTTTGCTGTACCAAACTCCATCCCTGTCAAGAACGGTAAAGTTATATCCATCTCGGTCAAATACAGCTACATACTCGCCGAAAGTAACACACTGCGGGTTCTGATAAGATACTGCCTGTGCGAAAACTTCGGTACCTGAAAGATTAAGATAAGCAATACGTTCAGATGTTATCTTAATAACGCCGTCTGCGTAAGGATAAAGCTTTTGTGCTTCAGAATACTCGCATGAGAAACCGCCCTGAGCCGAGAGCTTGATCTGTGCATCAGCACCTGACATAGAATCGATCTTTTTGGATACAACGAAAATAAGACCTATGCTGATGATCAACAGCGCAGCAAAGATCGTAACAGCTATCGTAAGCCCCTTACGGATCATGGACTGCGAAATACCGCCTTCTTTTTTCTTTTCAGAAGGCTTTGAATCATTCTTTATAACCGGCTTTTCAGTTTTCTTAGTTTTATTCTTCATCTTATACTTCTTTCGGCAGATCATAGATGCCGTTAACGTTTCCGGAAATTGCTTCGTTTAAAAGCTCATATGCTCTCCAGCAGCCATAACTGTAAGTATCAGTGCCGCCGTCATTAAACAATTCTCTTGAATATACGTAGAAACCTGTATATTCTCCATCTTTAAATACATAGAAGGAATCACTGTCTCTGGTATAGAAATCATAAACCGTAGTAACATAAGTCCTGTCAAGGAAAGCAAACGAGACTACAGGACCCGAAGATGTATTAACGCTGGCATTTGTTTCGATACCGCCAATATTGATACATGCAATACTTTCAAACAGGATCGAGCAGTAAGATCTGCCGGAATAATCTGATATCTGTGCGTTACGGCCGTCAAGAGTAACATAAACACCGTCAGACGTGATGCTCTTCCCTTTAGGAACATCCAATTCAAACTTGAATGACTTATCACCATATGTGCCGGTAATGGATGTTATGTCTTTAACATAACAGTAGCAGACGTAAGGATCGATAAGAACCGTTTCTTTAAGTTCCAAACCATTCAGCTGACGCTCATTTACAAGGAAATAATAGCCGCTTCCGGAAATGTAACCATAATATACGCCGCTGATGTTTCTGCTGAAATATATTTCGGTCGTATCTCCGCTTTTCGTGGTAAGAATAAAATGGAAATTCGGATCATCAAGTCCATAAGCTGCAAGATTATTATCGGTAACGGCAACATATTCGGATATCTCAAGAGAAAGAATGGAATTGATCATGCTGTCGAAATACTGGCTTGCACCGTGTTTATAAGGTTTATAAAACTCAATCGTTGAAACACCTGATGCAGTATCAATAACATTTGCGTCAAGCGACAATCCGTCATTCTTTCTATCAAAATGAATAGTCTTCAAATCATAAAAATTGATATTAAGTGCCTTGGAGTCAAGGAAACTCAAAGCAGTAACATTAGCATCATCAAGTTTCACTGCAGCAACAGTATATATATCTTGTGAACCCGAGACATTCAGATAACAGTATTTTGCATCAGGTGTTCTGTTTCCAAGACTTATCGAGGTAACGGAACCATTAAGAGCATTAATGGTGATTTTATATGCAGGGTTATCAAGACCGTAATCAGCAAAATTGCCTGAAGAAGAGATCTTCGCATAACCCGAAAATGAAGCCATTAAAGATACATAAGATGAAAGTTTGGACTGTGAATAACTCTCAGTAGGCTTTTTATCATCACCCTGATACTCAAAACTTGTATTACCTTCAGAATCCGAAAAACAATTAACGGTAACAGTATGGCCTGTATCACGGTTATATACGGAAATATTGGAAATATCTGACGGATTAAAGTAAACAACATCGATCATTCCGCTTCCCGATGACTCTGAAACCTGGTTATTCCTGAACTTATCGACAGCAAAATACACTATTGCGCTTATAACAAGCGCAACGAGTATAATTGCAGGAACGATAAGATTCTTTACGGATTTCATATCAGAGATTCTTCCTCTTTGTATAGACGACAACAGCCAATCCGACCAGGATAACCGGAATAACGATCATAAAGATAACCATGATCATCGTTGCTGACGAAGTGGTTGCTTTAGTGTTATCAAGCGCAAAGTTATCAACGTTTTTGACTTCAACATTGATAGAAGATGTAGATTTGGAACCTGTAAGTTTTCTGATACAGGACTTAAAGAATTCAACGTTAGCGTCATTCATGCCATAACCTGAAATATATTCATCAGATGAGAAATTGGCAGTTCCGAATACAAACATCTGAGCAGAATCAGCGCTCTGGCCGGAAGAATACATCGCAACATAATACTGACCTGTTGTATCAGTACTGCTCTCAATAGCGTTTCCGTTAATATCAAATTCCGTCAAAGTAGCATTATTGCTGGTCGTAAGAACAGGAATTACATCAACGCTTGTACTGGGATTTTTATAACCACTAATAGAACGGCTGTAAGTTGCATGGAAATACGGCAGCGTTGAATAGTCAGCAAAAGGATCAGTTGATGTAACTGTATGGTCAATCGTATATCCGCTTCGCTGATATCCGGGATCATTTTCGTTGATCATCGCAGGATCGATATTAATGCCCATCTGATTAACGAGAAGATTAAGTCTGTCAAATCTCTCAGTGACATTCTTCATATTAAAATCAACAGCAATGAAGATCTTGCCGCCATTCTTAACATAATCAGTCATGGCAACATACATCTTCTCGGATATATCAGCGTTGGGACCGTTTAAGATCAACAGATCGCAGTCATCGGGAATAACGAAATTATCAGAAGAAGGCAGTTCCTCAACATTGATAGACATGGAATTCATTATCTGGGTTATATAGAAGCTGCTCTCTTCTTTTAGTCCGGATACAATATATGCTTTGCACATATTATTGCTAGTAAGCATGTTAATTGTATTGGTGAAGACATATTCCGTGTTATTGCTCGTAATATAGTAAACGCCTGTGTAATAGTAACGTTCCTGATCATATGTATAACAATCGAGCGGAGTAATGATCTTTATCCTGCCATTATACTCAACTACAAAATTATCCGCATTTGAAGCAAGATCATATGAATTAGAAGGATCGAGCTGGTTAATGATAGTAGGATTCTCTGTAAGGTCATAATACTCAACAGTGATCTTACCGTCAGACTTCTTTTCATAATCGTCAAGCAAAGGGATTATGTACTGATATGGCGTACCGGATACGTTATCGGGCCTGTTAAACAAACCGATGATCCTGACATGCGTATCGGGTGAAAGAGAATCAATGAAGGTCTCACTTTCCTCGGAAATGGAGTTCTGTCCATAATCAGAGAAATCAAAAGTAAGTATCTTGCCGAAAATTCCGTCAAAGAGAATATTAGTGACAAGTACGATACCAATCAACAAAACAATAGAACCGATGGAATAGATCTTAAGCTTATGCGCTCTGTCATCGTTCTGCTTTTTATTTGCTACGGGTTTATTACTCATATTCAATCACCAACCTCCGTCAAGCCTGACTCCAGCGCTTCTTTTCGAGCACTCTGAACGTCAGATACATAAAAAGGATACCGACAGAAACAAGGAAGATCAGAGATGAAACTGAGAAAATACCAAGACGGAAATCCTGTGTTTTAACAAAGGGATCAAGCCAAGCTATTCCCTTCCTGATTGCATTGGAAAATGACGTTGCTGCTTCTGCTTTAACGCCAAGGACTTTAACGATCGAATAAGCTGCTGTACCTGCATAATCTGAAATTACAGAAATAAGCTGGGAAATCAGGATAAATATGAAAGCGACAATAGCTGAAACGATCTGATTGTCAGTAATGGCCGAAGCGAAAAGGCCCATGGAGATAAACATAAACGCCATGAAGAAAAATACGATGATAGTTCCAATCGCACCTACTCCAAAAGAACCACCGGATGCTACAGTTACGATAATGTGGATGATCACATTAATGAACATAACGGCAAATAAAGCAAAGGATGCAAGGACCTTGCCGACAACGACATTAAAGAGACTGACAGGAGTTGTGTAATAAAGAATGTCCGTGCCTCTCTTTTTATCTTCAGCAAGAAGTCCCATAGTGATAATCGGGACAATGATAACGAAAAATGTTCTGAGTGATATAACTTCACTGCCGATATTTACAGAACCGGCACTATACTGCGAATAGAAAATAAAGCCGGAAAGGAATGAGAATATTGCAATTGCAACATATCCGACCGGAGATCTGAAATAAGACAGGAACTCTCTTTTAAAGATCGCGTACATTATTAAGCCCTCCTTTTTCCGGCAGTAATATTAAGGAAAACTTCCTCAAGCGTAGGATCGAGTGAGCGCATCTCAAGGATAGGCCAGTTTTCCTTGGCCATCATGAAGAAGATAGCTGATCTGATTTCAGTGGTATTCTCACCTACTAATGTAAGTTCGATCTGGCTGACCTTGCTATTTACGATCTTGGGTACAGCTGCTGAGATTCCGGAAACAGTCAGTAACTTTGCAGAACATTCCTTGGCAGGACCGCCAACCGTTAACAGGAGTTTGGTCTGTCCTGCAAGTCTCTTAGACAGATCCGTCAAAGAATCGATAGCAGCAATCTTACCTTTATTGATAATTACAACTCTGTCTGCGATTTCCTGGATCTCAGGAAGAATATGGGAGCTGATGATGATCGAATGTGATTTTGAAAGAGACTTGATAAGTTTTCTGATCTCAATGATCTGGTTGGGATCGAGTCCTACCGTAGGTTCATCAAGAATGAGGATGGAAGGATCTCCTACCATAGCCTGTGCAATGCCTACACGCTGTTTGTAACCCTTGGAAAGATTACCGATGAGTCTGTCTGTAACATCAGAGATCTTAACCAGAGAAATGATCCTCTCGAGCATATGCTTGCGTTTTGACTTGGCAACACCCTTGAGATCACAAATGAAATCAAGATACTCACTGACAGTCATATCAGTATAAAGCGGCGGATTCTCAGGAAGATAACCGATTTCCTTCTTGGCAAGCTCCGGTTCTTCAAGGATATCGTGTCCGTTGACTTTAACGGTTCCCGAAGTGGAAGAAAGATATCCGGTGATGATATTCATCGTAGTGGTTTTACCGGCACCATTCGGGCCTAAGAAACCCAATACCTCATCGTCATTTACAGTGAATGAGATACCGTTAACGGCTTTTTTATCGCCATATCTCTTCACCAGATTGTTGATCTCGATCATTGTAACCTCCAGATTAGCCAGATAAGCGCATACAACCTCTAATTATAACAAAATAAGAAGAAAATAATAATAAATGGCAAAAAGAATTGAGTAATCAGGCCTGTCTTAAGGTCAATTCACAGGCGAAAACCTTGGTATCTATGTTCTTATATCCGAAAACACTAACTTTCTCAGCATTCTGGGTAATAAACAATTCAACCTTCTCCCCTGCTCTAACCTCACTGTTATAGTTGATAACAAGGTCTTCTATAAGTGAAACGTCATAACCGCACTTAAAAAGCGCATCATAGGCCCATGCCGTGTAACGCGAGTTGTTTACATGCCTGTTACGGTCAAGCTCTGTATAGTCAGCATACTTAATGATCACGGGCTTCGTTGTCTCATCCGCGATGTCATTTCTTGTCGGAAACATGATCTTCGGACATTTCTCACCGAATACCAGCTTTGAATCCTGGATCACCGGAGGCGGAAGTTCAGGTCTCTTTGAAGCAATAACGGGCCTGTGGGTATTCCAGTCAGCCAGGATCCATGTTGAAGAAGCCTGACCGATAAGTCTGTTGTCACTGCTGTATATCTCAAAATCACGGCCGTAATAGATCTTATCCAGATAATTGGACCATGTTCTGATACGGAACGTCTCATGCCAATTAGGAAGCTCACTAAAATGAAGCCGCATCTTAAGGATTATCCAGCATATTGAATTATCCTTAAGAAATGAAGTCCCGTAACCTACGGCATTAGAGCTTCTTTCTGCAGCCTCCTGAAGATCACCTATAAGTGAAGAACAATAAAGCTTGTCGCCGATACCGCATTCAGTAGCCTTGCAGTAGACATCGACATCAGTGTATTTGGGGAAATCACTCATCTTCGTTATCCTTTTCCTTAGGCTTATGAGGCATTACCATAGGCTTAGTATTTCTTGGGTTATACCTTCTGAACACAGGATACATCTCTTCCTTATACATGAATACGATAAGGATCTTCATGCCCTCGTCTGTAAAAAGCCAGTACCAGTGATTATCATCAATATCGAACTGTTTATACTCAGTCATCTTTATAACGATATTTGCACTCTCTTTATCTGAGTTAAATCTGTCAGACGTTACGGGACCGATATATTCACAATCCTTCAAAGAGAAGCTTACAAGCTCTTCACGCTTGTTGTCACCGAGAATGGTTGCACAATCAACAAGATCATTGGAGATCTCGATCTCATATATCTTACTCTGGCGCTTAATCAGTATTACAACACCGGCTACAATACCGAAAGATACGATACCGGAAATGAAGAAATAATTCTCACCGATAAGGAAATTCACAAAGAAAGCAAAAAATATAGCAATTATCGCGATTGCAATCAAAAATGTATTGAAAACAACTTCCGTAAGCCCGTTTTTGCGCTTAACACTAGTCTCTATAAAACTGTCTTGTAACATGATTCACCTCAAACAACAGCGTAATTTTATCACATTTATTATCTGTTTGAGAAAATCCGTCTAAAAGTACGGTGTATTTTAATCGCATAAAAAGAACCGCCTCATTTGAAGCGGTTCTCTCAATTTTAACTTAAGTATTGCAAACGAATTAGTACATCGGCTGCTGAGGCATAGCCGGAGCTTCCTTCTCAGGGATATCCGTAACAACTGCTTCTGTTGTAAGAAGAGTTGAAGATACGGATGCGGCATTCTGGAGAGCAGAACGTGTAACCTTGGCAGGATCAACAATACCTGCTTCGAACATATCAACATACTTGTCGTTCAATGCATCATAACCTGTACCGGGGTTGGAATTCTTGATCTTCTCGCAGATTACGCTGCCGTCAAGACCTGCGTTTGCAGCAATCTGGCGAACGGGTTCTTCAAGTGCACGGAGAACGATCTTAACACCAGTTCTGACGTCACCTTCTGTCTCGTCCAAGAGCTTCTCGATTGCAGGAAGAGCATTGATGAATGCTGTTCCGCCGCCGGGAACGATACCTTCTTCAACTGCAGCACGTGTAGCAGCGAGAGCATCTTCGATTCTGAGCTTTCTTTCCTTCATCTCTGTCTCTGTAGCAGCACCAACCTTGATAACAGCAACACCGCCGGAGAGCTTAGCAAGACGCTCCTGAAGCTTTTCTCTGTCGTAATCGGACTTTGTCTCTTCAATCTGAGCCTTGATCTGGGCAACACGGGACTTAACTGCACCCTCTTCACCTTCACCGTCTACGATGATAGTGTTGTCCTTGTTAACCTTAACCTGGTGAGCTCTACCAAGCTGGTCAAGAGTTGTATCCTTGAGCTCGAGACCGAGATCAGATGTGATTACCTGACCGCCCGTGAGGATAGCGATATCTTCGAGCATAGCCTTTCTTCTGTCGCCGAAGCCGGGTGCCTTAACACCAACGCATGTGAATACGCCTCTGAGCTTGTTAACGATGAGTGTTGCAAGAGCGTCACCCTCGATATCCTCAGCGATGATAACGAGCTGCTTGCCTGACTGTGCGAGAGGCTCGATTACAGGAAGGATATCCTGAATGTTAGAGATCTTCTTATCTGTGATGAGGATATAAGGCTCATCGAAAACTGTCTCCATCTTATCTGTGTCTGTTGCCATGTAAGGTGAGATATAACCTCTGTCGAACTGCATACCTTCAACAACAGAGAGTTCTGTGAGCATTGACTTGCTCTCTTCAACAGTGATAACGCCGTCAGCAGTAACCTTTTCCATTGCCTCAGCGATCATCTTACCAACTTCTTCATCGCCTGCAGAGATAGC
>JAEEGK010031090.1_pt1 | contig 10541 bp, 10 predicted proteins | sample 8958771 | NCBI WGS metagenome assembly JAEEGK01 (sample SAMN16246547, study PRJNA631951) | gut metagenome | biome: gut microbiome; feature: rumen; material: SC-attached | host: Bos | place: Iran: Karaj | collected 2018-10 | reverse complement strand
TCATGATCCAGCGCGCCCGCAGCCCCGCCAAGGTCATCAACATCAAGATCAACGAGGAAGAGAAAAAAGCCGAGGTCTTCATGCAACCCGACCAGGTAAGCTTGGCCATCGGCAAGGGCGGCTACAACATCAAGCTGGCCTCCAAGCTCGTAGGCTACGAGATAGAGGTCTACCGCGACAGCGACGAAGACTACGACGATGTGGCCCTCATCGAATTCAACGACGAAATCGACCAGTGGATCATCGACGAACTCATCAAGATCGGTTGCGACACCGCCAAGAGCGTACTCGCGCTCCCGAAACAGGAACTTATCACCCGCACCGACCTCGAGGAAGAGACCATCGACCACGTCATTGAGGTGCTGAAATCAGAGTTTGAATAATTGGAATCAATAAAAATTTCAATTTTCATTTTTCATTTTTCAATTTAAAAGAAGGAGGACTCGACAATATGGCAAGTTTCAGACTGAATAAAGTGGCAAAAGACTTCAACGTGGGCATCCAGACCCTCGCGGAGTACCTTGCCAAGAAGGGGCATCAGGTGGACGCCAGCCCCAACACGAAGATTAGCGAGGAGCAGTATGAACTGCTGGCCACGGCTTTCCAGAGCGAACGTAGGGTGAAAGAGGAGGCCGACAAAATCGAACTCATGACCAGTGGCAGCAATCAGATTGTCGAGCTGGAGTCCAAAAAAGAGCCTGAGCCCGAGAACGAAGAGGTCATCATCAAGAACTACACCCACACGAAGACCCAGCCCACCCCCGAGCCGGCTCCCGCCACCACCCCTGTGGCCGAAAAAGAACCCGAACCCGAGCCCGAACCTCAGACCGACGACGACATGGAAGAGACTGTCGAGCCCTCTCTTCCAGCCGACGACAACGACGATCGCCAGGACGAGGAAGAGGACAACAGCGACACCCTCCAGCAGGATCCCAACAGCCCCTTCAAAGTGGTGGGCACCGTAGACCTCAGCGCCATCAACCAGCGCATGCGCCCCGACAAGAAGAAGCGCAAGAAAGGCGAGAAACGTGAACCTGCCATCTCGCCGGCAGCGGCAGCCAAACCCAAGGCCACCAAGGCCGAAAGCCTGCCTCCTGCACCCCAACCTGAGCCTGAGCCCGTCGAGCAACCCAAACCCGAGCCCGCTCCCGTCAAGGTGGAACCGGAATTCATCCAGACACAATACACCAAACTCGAAGGACCCAAAGTCCTCGACAAGATAGACCTCAGCCAGTTCTCCAAAGACGGTGCCGACACCCCTGGCAGCAAGCGCAAGCGCAAGCACACCAAGAAAGAAGCCGTCAGTGCATCCGAGGTGAAGAAGATTGGCGCCGAGGTGGCCAAGAAAGAGAACAAGGAGAAGGAGAAAGCCAAGAAGGAAAGCCAGAAACAGGCGGCACAGCAACAGGCCTCCGGCGGCAAGAAGAAGAAAAAGAAAGAGGAGAAGAAACCCGTCGAGATCGACGACAACGAAATCGAGAAGCAGATACGCGACACCCTCGCCCGCCTCTCGCCCATGGGCAAATCCAAGACCTCCAAGCACAACCGCGAGAAACGCCAGAAGGTGCATGCTCAGATGGAGGAGGAGATGATGCACGAGATGGAGCAGCAGAACGTGCTGCAGGTCACCGAGTTCGTCACCGCCAACGAGCTGGCCACCATGATGAACGTGCCCGTGACCAAGATTATCGCCACCTGCATGTCGGTCGGTATCTTCGTCAGCATCAACCAGCGCCTCGACGCCGAGACCATCAAGCTCATCACCGACGAGTTCGGCTTCGAAGTGCACTTCGCCGACGAGGATGTGGTCAACACCATCCATAAGATTGAGGAAGAGGACCGTCCCGAGGACCTCGTGCCGCGCAACCCCATCATCACCGTCATGGGTCACGTCGACCACGGTAAGACCTCGCTGCTCGACTATATCCGCAAGACCAACGTCATCGCCGGCGAGGCGGGCGGCATCACCCAGCACATCGGTGCCTACGAGGTGCAGACCGCCGACGGCCGCAAGATCACCTTCCTCGACACCCCCGGCCACGAGGCCTTCACCGCCATGCGTGCCCGCGGTGCCAAGATGACCGATATCGCCATCATTGTCATCGCCGCCGACGACAAGATCATGCCGCAGACGGTCGAAGCCATCAACCATGCCCAGTCGGCTGGTGTGCCCATCGTCTTCGCCATCAACAAGATCGATAAACCTGGTGCCGACCCCGACCGCATCAAGACCGAGCTGGCCAACATGAACCTCCTCGTCGAGGAATGGGGCGGTAAATACCAGAGCCAGGACATCAGCGCCAAGAAAGGTATCGGCGTCGAGGAACTGCTTGAGAAGGTCATCCTCCAGGCCGACATCATGGAGCTGAAGGGCAACCCCAACAAGCGCGCCAAGGGCGTCGTCATCGAGAGCGCTCTCGACAAGGGTCGCGGTTATGTCGCCAAACTCCTCGTGCAGGAAGGCACCATCCGCAAGGGCGACCCCATCGTGGCCGGTGCCATCGCAGGCCGCGTACGTGCCATGTACAATGAGCGTAACCAGGAGGTCATGTCCGCCGGTCCCTCGCAGCCTGTGCTGCTGCTCGGCCTCACCGGCGCCTGCCAGGCTGGCGACACTTTCAACGTCATGGAGAACGAGAAGGAAGCCAAGGACATCGCCGCCAAGCGTACCCAGCTGCAGCGCGAGCAGGGCATCCGCACCCAGACCCACCTCACCCTCGAGGAAATCGGCCGCCGTCGCGCCCTCGGCAACTTCAAGGAGCTCAACATCATCGTCAAGGGCGACGTGGACGGCTCCGTCGAAGCCCTCAGCGACTCGCTCATCAAGCTCGGCAACGAAGAGGTGCAGGTCAACGTTATCCACAAGGGCGTGGGTCAGATCTCGGAGAACGACGTTACGTTGGCTATGGCCTCCGACGCCATCATCATCGGCTTCCAGGTGCGTCCCAGCGTGGGTGCCCGCAAGATGGCCGAAACCGAGCATATCGACATCCGCCTCTACAGCATCATCTACGACGCCATCAACGAGCTCAAGGACGCTATCGAGGGCATGCTCGCCCCCGAGACGCAGGAGAAGATCGTGGCCAACCTCGAGATTCGCGAGACCTTCAAAATCAGCAAGGTCGGCACCATCGCCGGATGTATGTGCCTCGACGGCAAAATCAACCGCCAGAGCAACATCCGCATCATCCGCGACGGCATCGTGGTTTATACCGGCAAGCTCGCCTCCCTCAAGCGCTTCAAAGACGACGTCAAAGAGGTCGTCAGCGGCCAGGATTGCGGCTTGAACATCGAAAACTACAACGACATCAAGGTCGGCGACATCGTCGAAGCCTACGAAGTCATCGAAATAAAGCGTAAGCTTTAAGAATGCGTTAATGTGTTATTGCGTTAATGCGTTAGTGGCTACGCAATCAAAAACTAACACAACAACACTAACACAATAACGCACTAACACGATAACACAATCAGATAATGAGAACCCAAGGCATAACATACGAAAAAGCCAAGGCGTTTGCCATCGAGGTGATTGCGTTATGCAATGAACTCCGAGACAAGGGCGAGTATGTCATGTCGAAACAAATCTTAAGAGCAGGAACAAGTATCGGCGCTAATTACTGTGAGGCATTGGGTTCTGAAAGTCCGCAAGATTTCGTCCACAAGCTCTCCATTTCACTAAAGGAAGCCAATGAGACTTACTTCTGGCTTGACATACTCCACACAAGTGGGTATATTGACACAGATAGGTTCGACACTATGAAAGCCCAGCTTGAGGAAATATACAAAATGATGAACTCCGCCTCAATCACAGTCAAAAAACGCAACAATATACTAACGCAATAACGCATTAACACAATAACGCAATCAAAAACACTAACGCAATAACGCATTAACACAATAACGCAATAAAAAAAGCCTCCTTAGTTCAACGGATAGAACGGAAGTTTCCTAAACTTTAGATGAGGGTTCGATTCCCCCAGGGGGTACAAAGACAGACAATGATGGCCAAGAATCTGTACATCATCGGTGGTTGCAACGGAGCCGGTAAGACGACGGCCTCCTATACCATCTTGCCCGAGATTCTTGACTGCAAAGAATTTGTCAATGCCGACGAGATCGCACGTGGTCTTTCCCCGTTTAATCCCAATAGTATGGCCATCGAAGCTGGCAAGCTGATGCTGAAGCGTATTAAGGAATTACTCAGTCGTGATGAGTCGTTTGCCATCGAGACCACCCTTGCCACACGCTCCTACATCAATCTTGTGCACCAAGCACAGGCCAAAGGCTATCTCGTTACCCTTGTGTTCTTTTGGCTTCGTACTTCCGAGCTGGCATTACAGCGCATTGCCGAGCGCGTAAAGAGTGGTGGCCATGACATTCCCACCCCCACAGCCCGTCGTCGATATGTAGCAGGCATTGATAATTTTTTCAACCTTTATGCCCATGAGGTTGATTGCTGGTATATCTACGACAACAGTTTCAACCCACGTATCAAGATAGCTGAAGGAGGCAAAGGTGCATCAGACATGGTGATGGATCCCGAATTATTTACGCAAATAAAGTCTTATGTCAAATAAAGAAATAGCAGAATTCGGAGAAAAACTACAATATGGACTTGACCTCGCCGAGCGCCGCATGCTCGAAGAGAAAGCCCTGCATGGACAGGATATAGTGGTTTGCGACGAACACGGCAACATCCAGCGCATCCCTGCCAAGCAGGCCCTGTCTAACCTGAAATGAGCCTTTTGGCTAAGGAGCAAAAAAATACTCACCTAAAAAAATGAAAATGAAAAAGACATTCAAACTGTTGTTGGCAGCGACCTTGCTGTCTGTCACCTTTGGCGCTGTCAGCTGCAGCAAAGACGGCGATGAGAGAGAGTCCACTCGCTTCTCATTCATCTTTGATGGAGAAACTCTGGATGCTGGTCAGACAATCCGTCACACCCCCACCCAGACAGAACTCCAGAACAATCTTGCCACCGTGGAGTTCCTGATCAAAAACAAGACCGAAAACGAGATTAACGGAAAGGTCCAGCTTGAGAAGATCGACGGTCCTGTGTCCATGGACACCCTGACCATCCACATCGGCCAATCCACTTCCGAAATCAAAGGCAACTGGCCCTGGAAGTCGGAGAACATCGCCATTGCCCCCGGTGTCAACCAAAACAAGAAAATCAAGATTGACTACAAACCTTCGGGCGTGACCGCCTACACCAAATATCGTTTTGTCGTGGGCGAAGGAGGCAACCTCTCTGACCCTGAAGTGATCTTCATCGAACTGAAAGAAAGATAGCCACTTGCTATCCTTTAAAAAGAAACGTTTTTTTATTTAAGCACCGCGGTCAGCGGTGCTTTTTTTTGTTTTTTAACAATTTTTATCTCAAGGTAACACCCTTGAGCCTTATATTATATATACCCTCCCTCCCGACATCAACCCTCCCCTCCACATTACTCCCACCTTATTTCGACGATACTTCGACGATATAAAAACGTCGAACTATCGTCGAACTAACGTTGAAATGACATTGAAAACACCAATTAACAACCAATTAAACAAATACAGAAACGCCATGACAAAAAAACAGAAAACCCCAGGATTGCTTCTCAACGGAAGCATGAAACAGAGCGGAGTGACTTTCTATCTCCGCAACGGACAGATGATTGCCCGGTCGGCACACAGTCGTCAGCCCCTTTGCCGCACCCGTGCGCAGTTCATTGCGCGGCAGCAACTGTCACACAGCAGCCGGCTGTGGACCCTGCTCAAATGGGCCGGTGAGCCGATGTTCGAGGGCGGCACCACTGCCTACAGCCGCTTCATGAGCCTTATGCGGCGCACCCCCGTTGTCTTCCTCCCGCAGCGTGGACCGCTGGCGGGTGCCACCCTGCTGTTGCCTGGCATGCCGGTGAGCGATGGCGTGCTGCCCGTCGTGAACCAGTGGCTTGGCACCGTCGATGGCTCCCCTGCCCTCCTCACCTCCCTTACCGCCACTGACCTGAGGCGTGGCGACTCGCTGCGGTTCTACATCCTGCGCCAAAACATCGAAGGCTGCTGCCCGGTGGTGCGGATTAGTGCCTCCGAACTGAGAGTTGATGATTTCCTGATTGTTGACAATCATCTCGTACTTATAGATGAAGCCTTCGCTGACGAAATGGCCGGCTGGGTCCTCGTCCACCTCCGCGGACAAAAATGCAGCAGCCAGCAGGTCGTCACCCGTTGCACCTACTACCTCCCCTTCACCACCGAAGAGGCCCTTCTCTCCGCCGCCGCCTCCTACGGTGGGTTGACAGACTAGATTTTGTAAATCAGAAATTTTTTGTATATTTGCAGGTGTAAATACATCAGAAATAAAAACGTATAAATAAGAAAAACAGAGAAATACCATTAAGTTATACCCATAAATGTATCAACAAGGCTTTTGTTGTATTACACTATTGAAATTGAAACCCTAATACTGCTTTTTGATAATGGAATCTCGAATAACCCGCATAATTGAGAATGCAATTGAAATTGCTGAGGAGAGTCTTCCCAAGTTGCAAGAACATTATGAGCGTATTATGGGCAGAGAGAGTATCATTGAGAAATATATTGCCCCATGGGCAGAAGAAGCAGAGCAACTATGGGAAAAACTACAAGAAGACGGTGAAGAACACGATTACTACAATTTCATTGACTTGTTTGCAGAGCAAAAATTAAAAGCATTATAATGGAAAGAAGACTTTGGACAAGGGATGAACTGATATTGGCACTGAGTGTGTACTTTCAGCTTCCTTTTGGACGACTAAACCACACCACGCCAGAGGTAAAAGAGCTGGCAAAAATATTAGGGCGTTCGGATAATTCTGCTGCTTTGCGTTTGTCTAATTTTGCTGCTTGCGACCCATACATTATCAATTCTGGACGTACGGGTATGCGTGCAGGAATTCCTGTGTGCAAACCCATTTGGGATGAATTTGCCGATGACAAAGAACGACTGTTTAACGAGGCACAACATATCAAAGCTACACTACTCCAAAAGACAGTCGAGGAGACATTGAACATCTCCAAACAAGATCTTGAAGGGAAAGAGAGGTCTGTTGTCATCAAGCAACGCGTCAACCAATCCGTGTTTCGTACGATGATACTCTTTAACTATGAAAATTGTTGTGCTATTACTGGCATCAACATCCCAGAACTACTTGTTGCTGGTCATATTATACCCTGGGCAAACAGCACTCCTCAGCAAAAGTTAAATCCGGAAAATGGAATATGTTTATCCCCACTTTACGACAAGGCTTTTGATAAAGGCCTCATTACCATATCTCCGGATGATTACACTGTCCGTATTTCTTCTGCGTTGCGTGAATACGAGAAGAAGGAATATTTCAACAAGCACTTTGGCAGTATCAACGGACAAAGAATAACTATGCCTATAGAACACAAGCCAAACCGAGACTATTTAGCTTACCATCGCGATAATATTTTCTTGGGGAATTAAATAGTTGACGATATAAAAAAACTCTCAGTGTTTGCACTGACGTATTTCGAATTTTTTTTGCGACGCCTACATTTTTTATAAAAAATCATCAATGTCTCGTAAACCCAAACATGAAATAACTATCCGCAGTGCAGCTGCAGAATACCTTACTTTTGTCAGCACTATCGGAGATCAACCTGGGAGCGTGGAACTACGTTATGAGGATGAGAATATCTGGTTGACACAGCGGCTGTATGGTGTTGATGTCAGGACTATCACATCAAAAAGATTTTAGAAGACAATGAGATGGATGAGAATTCAGTTATCCGAAAATATTGGATAACTGAATCCAATGAGAAAAACTACAATACCAACCATTATAGTCTTCATATGATTATCGCTGTGGGATTCTGTTTTTGACAAAAGGAGTTGTGCCTATACTATTCCTATTGTGCAATATTCATCCGCATTTGCCGTTAACCCGTTAAAAAGAATCACACATGGGTATTTCTCACAACATACGATGCCGCAAGTGCGGACACACTTTCAAGCGCAACTATGGCGTAGGATTCAACGGACAAGGCACAATGTATTGTGACCGCTGTGGACGTGCCCAGAATGTTGATTTTAGCGGAGGATGGGGATGGGAACCCACCTGTGAATGCGGTGGCACTTTTGATGCCGACGCCATGGGACGCTGCCCTAAGTGTGATGCCATACTGACAAAGGAAGACATAAACCCAGACAAACCTTCCCTCCGTTGGGATTAAAAACAATCCGCGATGACCGACACGATGACCTAGTTGCGCGGTGTGAAGATGGAATTTGTATAATAGCGAAAACGAAGACGTATTGGCAGAAGATGTATGCTAAAATAAGATTTATTTTGCCGGTTTGAAAAATGTTTGTACCTTTGCGAAAAATTTCGTTGCGAAAAAAATCGCAATGCTAACACGCTAAATACATGAATCCTTTTAAATTTGGAACAATTGTAGAGGGCGATTTTTTTACCGACAGGGTAGAAGAAACGGCCCTGTTGGGACAAAAACTGGATAGCGAAAACCACATCGTGCTGATCAGCCCCCGACGTTTCGGGAAAAGTAGTTTGGTTTACAAGGTGCTTTCCGGTATCGACCGGCCACAAATACAAATAGACTTGCAGTACACGTTGAGTGTTGAAGACTTTGCGGCACAACTGGTAAAGTCTGTCTTTAAGATTTTCCCGATGGAAAAGGTGCGTCACGCAATGACGCATTTCCGCATAGCGCCAATCCTTACGACAAATACGGTGACGGGGGCGATGGAGGTCAGCTTCCAGCCAATGGCTAACAGCGGTGTGCTGCTAGAGGATGCTATGGCCCTGGTAGGAAAGGTGACGCAACCCAACCGACGCTTGATTGTGGTGCTCGACGAATTCCAAGAGGTGGTCAAAATCAAGAAAGGACTCGACAGGCAGCTGAGGTCGTTGATGCAGAAACAAGAGAACCTTAATTATATCTTGTTGGGCAGTCAGGAGTCGATGATGGAGGCCATTTTCGAGAAGAAAACATCGCCGTTCTATCATTTCGGCCAGATGATTCGACTACCCAAGATTCCATACGAAGATTTCCACACTTATATTGTCGACCGTATGCCAAAGGATGGCCCTGATGTGGCCGACGAGATATTGCAGTTCACATCGTGTCATCCCTACTACACGCAACAACTCGCCTCGCAGGTATGGGATATGGTTGTATATCAGGAATGTAGAGAGGGTGTGGTTTCGCGAGCGGTCGAAGCGTTGGTGACGATGCACGATTTGGATTATGAACGTCTGTGGCAGAACTTGAACCGCACCGACCGTTTTACCCTTAGACAGCTGGCCGAGATGAAGCAGCCGATGCAGAACCGGAGTCAGGCGGCCAGTACCTCGTACAGTTCTTTGCAGCGCCTCATTAAGACAGGGTTTGTCATCCGTACTCCACATTACGAGATAGAGGACCCATTCTTCCATCGCTGGATTCTGCAGAATATCCTATAGCATGACCGACACGATGACACCGGAGCAGCGGCATAGGTGTATGTCGCATATCAAGGGCTCGGGGACGAAGCCGGAACTGAAGGTGCGGCGGTGGCTGTGGAGTCATGGGTATAGGTATAGATTAAACGTCAAGAGTGTGCCGGGGAAGCCTGATATCGTGTTGCGGACCTATCGGACGGCGATATTCGTCAACGGGTGTTTCTGGCACGGGCACGGGGTGGCGGAGCCACCAGTTAAGAGTTATGAGTTAAGAGTTAGGAGCGATTTGATAAATTCGGCGTGTTGCAAGATACCTTCGTCTAACCGCGAGTTCTGGGTGGCTGAAATCCGCCGCAACCAGGAGCGCGACCAAGAGAACTACCGCGTGCTGCAGGAGAACGGATGGCACGTGATAGTCATCTGGGAATGCCAGCTGACGGCGAAGAAACTGGAGCACACGATGCAAGAGGTGGCGGTACAGCTTGAGGAAAATATGCTGTCGCTCTACAGGAAACACACAGCGATTCCGTATACCACGGAAGAGGAACCTCTGCCTATGGCTGCCGAAGGTGTTGTGGATGGAAATTTGTGAATTTGTTTTGTGAGGTTTAGTTTTTTTTGTATCTTTGAATGTGTGATGTGGAGTGGTGGGATGACGTAAGGTGCATCATTTTAGTTAATTATAAATCTAAAACAAATAGAAAATCATGGAAAAGTATGTTTGCAATGTTTGCGGTTATGTGTATGATCCCGCAAAGGGCGACCCCGACAACGGCATAGCCCCTGGCACCAAGTTCGAAGACCTGCCCGCCGACTGGGTGTGTCCACTCTGCTCGGTCGACAAATCTCACTTCGAAAAACAGTAGTAGAATAAGTTAATGTGTTAGTGATTGACACCGTCAAAAACCAACATAATGATGCGTCAACGCTAACGCAATAGCACGATAAACAATAACACAATTAAAAATAAAAGTTATGCTTAACAAGAAAGTATCCGACCTGCTCAACGAGCAGATTAACAAGGAGCTCTACAGCGCCTACCTGTTCCTCGACATGAACAATTATTTCGACAAGCGCGGTCTTGCCGG